>ERZ780212.31-NODE-31-length-148314-cov-6.600753_pt1 | contig 148314 bp, 125 predicted proteins | sample MGYA00511364_ERZ780212 | MGnify/ENA primary metagenome ERZ780212 (study PRJEB29588, sample SAMEA2147991) | human gut metagenome | biome: human gut; feature: human-associated habitat; material: faeces | place: Denmark | collected 2008/2010 ... | reverse complement strand
CTAATAAACAATTGCTTTTTATCACATATCCTTCTTTAGTTCTTTTATTATGTGAAAAGTTTACATCATTCCTTAATGTCCCAGCCTATGGCGCTGGCTCCGAGCACCGCCGCAGACGAGCCGTCGAGACCGCTTATAAGAAACTGTGCCTTGCCTTTGTATATAGGCAGTACGTGCTTGTCGTAACTTTTCTTGATAGGTTCCATTATCAGGTCGCCGGCTTTGGTCAGCCCTCCGAAGAATATGAACGCCTCTGGCGATGAGAAGGCCGCGAAGTCGGCGCAGGCTTCGCCTAGCATCCCGCCAGTGAAGTCGTACACCCGTTTTGCAAGTTCGTCGCCTTTGCTCGCTGCTATCGACACGTCAAGCGAGGTGATGTCTTCGGGGTTCATTCCGCGCAGTAGCGACGGCGTATCGGTTGTGGTGAGGAATTCGCGCGCAGTGCGTGCCACGCCTGTCGCCGAGCAGTAGGCTTCAAGGCAGCCGGTGCGGCCGCATCCGCACGGCCGGCCGTTCTCACGGCGCATTATGACGTGACCCAGTTCACCGGCGAAGCCGTCACATCCGTATATCAGCTGTCCATTGGCTACGATGCCCGAGCCGACACCCGTGCCGAGCGTCAGCACGATGAAGTCTTTCATTCCGCGCGCCACGCCGTATGTCATTTCGCCTATCGCAGCGGCTTTGGCATCGTTGGTTATCGCCACGGGCAGGCCAAGTTTCTTGCTGAACATATCGGCAAGGGGGACGACACACTCGTGTGCCCACACGATGTTCGGCGCATACTCTATTGTTCCGCGGTAATAGTTGGCGTTGGGCGCACCTATGCCCATGGCCTTAATCTTGTCGATGCCGCCTACTTGGTCGATTATGATTTGCAGGGCGTCCGCAGATGCTTCGATATAGTCTTCGACATTGGTGTAGGCTTGCGTCTTTATTGCCGTTGTGGCCTTGATGTCGCCACGGCTGTCGACAATACCGAAAACAGAGTTGGTTCCGCCAAGATCCAGTCCTATGACGTATGGCTTTAAGGGTTGTGATGTCATGATATTGAAAGTTTTTAGTTAGTGAATGTCCATTAGCGGGCAAGCTGGTTGCGTGACGGCGTAGAATATCCGCTTTCTTCAAATAACGTTTGCTTGCCGGTATTTGCAAAGGTATCAAAATCCTGATTATGCGGCAAACTTTTAACTGCAAAATTTGTTTCTTTCATAAAAATTTACCAATTTTGCACGCGTTATGCCGTTTCAGTTTCATTTAGACATACTCGATTGGATATTCAAGGGAATGCTTATCGGCATTGTGGCCTCGGCTCCGATGGGTCCGGTAGGTGTGCTGTGCATACAGCGCACTTTGAACAAAGGTCGTTGGTACGGCTTTGTTACGGGCATAGGCGCCACGGTGAGCGACTTCATTTACGCGCTGATAACAGGGTTTGGCATGAGTTTCGTAATGGATTTGATCAATAATAACCAAAACCGTTTCGTATTGCAGATAACAGGCAGCATCATGCTGATGGCTTTTGGAATATATTGTTATCGTTCCGATCCGACAAAGAAAATCCATGTGAGCGGCAAGAATAAGAAGGGCTCGTTGATACACAACGGCGTTACGGCGTTTCTCGTAACATTCTCAAATCCTCTTATCATATTCCTTTTCATGGCAACGTTCGCCCAGTTTGCGTTCGTCATACCAAAGCATCCTTTGCACATGTGCGTAGGCTATTTCAGCATCATCTGCGGCGCGTTGCTTTGGTGGTTCGGGCTGACATGGCTGATTGACAAGGTGCGCGGCAAGTTTGACAACGGCAGTATTGTGATAATAAACAAGATAATCGGCAGCATTGTCATCATATTCTCATTGATTGTGCTTGTCGGCACGGTGTTCAATCTTTATACGTTTCATTATTGAGTGCGGTTCCAAGGTCTTGATGTTTTAAGGTCGTACGGCATGAAGGATTCCGTAAAACCTTAACCACCTTATGGCCTTAACCGCCGTAACCTTATATAAACAATGTTCATATCACAGGATTTAAGGAAAAAAAGCATAGCCGAGTATTTGCTTTACATGTGGCAGGTTGAGGATTTGATACGGGCTTATGGCTGCAACCTCGGGCGCATACGCCGCGAATATATCGATAAGTTCGGATATACGGACGAACAGAAGGACGAGATGGCCGACTGGTACGGCAATCTTGTCAGGATGATGAACCAAGAGGGGTGTCGTGAGCACGGGCATCTGCAGATTAACAAGATAGTCATGCAACAGCTCGTCGAGCTCAACGCACAATTGTTGCAAAGCACTAAATATCCGTTTTACAGCAGTGAATATTATAAGGTGTTGCCGTTTATCGTCGAATTGAGAAAGCGCGGGGCTGACAACGATGAGAACGAAATAGAGACTTGTTTCAACGCCCTTTACGGAGTGATGATGCTGCGATTGCAGCATAAAAAAATAAGTCCTGACACCGGGCACGCCATAAAAGAGATAAGCACTTTTGTTGGCATGCTTTCTGATTATTATCTTAAGGACAAGGAAGAACCGCTTGAATTTGATTGAACAGAAATATGTAAGCATGAATGGTGCTATTTGTTTGCTTGCATTATATTGCGTCAAATAAAATACGATTATGAATATACTTATTACAGGCTGTAACGGCCAACTAGGCAGCGAGATAAGGCTGCTTGAAAAAGATTACCCACAGTGTGTCTTTTTTAATACGGACAGGAACGAACTAGACATTACCGACCAGTCGGCAGTCAATGATTTTGTTGCCGCCAACTCAATAGACGGCATTATAAATTGTGCGGCATACACGGCAGTTGACAAGGCCGAAGATGACAAGATGTTATGTACTGCCCTCAATACTGAGGCTCCGGCGTACTTGGCTGCTGCAGTGGAAGCGCGTGGCGGATGGTTGGTGCAGGTTTCTACCGATTATGTATTCAACGGAACTAAGCATACGCCGTACGTCGAGACCGACACGCCTTGTCCGGACAGCGTTTACGGCAGTACGAAATTGGCAGGGGAACTTGCCGTTGAAAAGTTTTGTAAGCGTGCGGTGATAGTGCGTACGGCATGGCTTTATTCAACGTTCGGTAACAATTTCGTAAAGACCATGTTGCGTTTGGGCAAGGAGAAAACAAGGCTTGGTGTAATTTTTGACCAAATAGGCACACCGACATACGCTCGTGATCTAGCCGTGGCGATAATGAAGATCGTGGAACAAGGCGTCAAGCCCGGAATATACCATTTTTCAAACGAGGGCGTATGCAGTTGGTATGATTTTACAAAAGCCATACACCGTATAGCGGGCATTACTTCCTGTCACGTCAAGCCGTTGCATACATCCGAATATCCGACTCCTGCCACCCGTCCGGCTTACAGCGTGTTGGATAAAACAAAGATAAAAGAGACATATTGCATAGAGATTCCTTATTGGGAAGACAGTCTTGAAGAATGTATAAAGTTATTGGCTGACAAGTAACAAGCATGTGGGTGATAAAGATAAAATTATTTTTATCACTCGTATTTTTGCCGATTAAATATAAATCAATGAGTAACGAAATCTTAAGACGGCGAACTTTCGCCATAATATCACATCCTGACGCGGGAAAAACTACGCTTACCGAGAAATTCTTGCTTTTCGGAGGGCAGATCCAAGTAGCCGGGGCAGTGAAGAACAATAAGATACGTAAGACTGCCACGTCTGACTGGATGGATATAGAGAAGCAGCGTGGAATATCAGTATCGACTTCTGTCATGGAGTTCGATTATGAAGGTTATAAGGTCAATATATTGGACACACCGGGCCACCAAGACTTTGCCGAGGACACATATCGCACACTGACTGCTGTAGATTCAGCGATTATTGTTGTCGACGGAGCAAAGGGTGTGGAAGCTCAGACTCGTAAACTGATGAATGTTTGCCGTATGCGTTCGACTCCGGTGATAATCTTCATCAATAAAATGGACCGTGAGGGGCGTGACCCTTTTGACCTTCTTGACGAACTTGAACAGGAACTTGAGATAAAGGTGCGTCCGCTCTCGTGGCCGATCAATCAAGGCGCAAAGTTCAAAGGCGTATATAATATTTATGAAGACAAACTTGACTTGTTCACCCCAGACAAGCAGCGGGTGACGGAGAAAGTTGAGGTAGACATCAACAGTAGCGAGCTTGAGGCCCGTGTAGGCGAGGCGGATGCCGCTAAATTGCGTGAAGACCTAGAACTTGTTGACGGTGTCTATCCGGAGTTTAATGTTGATGATTACCGTGCGGCAGAGGTCGCACCTGTGTTTTTTGGCAGTGCGCTGAATAATTTCGGCGTGCAGGAACTTTTGAATTGTTTTGTCAAGATTGCTCCCAGTCCTCGTCCAACGAAGGCGGAGGAGCGTATGGTCGTTCCTGAAGAGCCTAAATTTACGGGCTTTATATTTAAGATAACGGCCAACATTGATCCTAACCACCGTTCATGTATAGCTTTCTGCAAGGTATGTAGTGGAAAGTTCGAGCGCAATCATCCTTATTTGCACGTGCGTCTTGGTAAGACTGTTAGATTTTCTTCGCCCACGCAGTTTATGGCCCAACGTAAGAGTACAATCGACGAAGCGTGGCCCGGCGATATTGTAGGTTTGCCTGATAATGGCATTTTCAAGATTGGCGATACGCTAACTGACGGTGAACAGTTGCATTTCCGTGGATTGCCGTCATTCTCGCCGGAAATGTTCAAATATATCGAGAATGACGACCCGATGAAATCCAAACAGTTGGCAAAAGGCATCGATCAACTTATGGATGAGGGTGTTGCCCAGATGTTCGTCAACCAGTTCAACGGTAGAAAAATAATCGGTACGGTTGGACAACTACAGTTCGAGGTAATCCAGTATCGTTTGGAAAATGAGTATAACGCCCGCTGCCGCTGGGAGCCTGTACACTTGTTTAAGGCATGTTGGATTGATTCCGATGATGCCGCCGAACTTGAATCGTTTAAGAAACGTAAGTACCAATACATGGCCAAGGATAAGGACGGCCGTGACGTGTTTCTTGCAGACTCTAGTTATGTGCTCCAGATGGCACAACAGGATTTTAAACACATTCGCTTCCATTTTACCAGCGAGTTTTGATTTAAATCTTCCATACATGGTTTAGAGACGCGATGCAACTGCGTCTCTTTTTTATTTGTATGTGTTTTATTGAATGTCGTTTTGATATGTATTCTGTGCCGATATTGGCATTTTGTCAAACAAAGTGTTCGCGTGTAAATTCCCGGAATAGAAATTCTAGATACTGAAATGTGGCCGTTTGATTGCCGATAAGCGGTGTCTTAAAAGGTGAAATGTGGCTTTTTGTGTTGCCAAAGGCCGTAAATGGGAGCTGTTCCAGTCATAAAAATGTGGCGTGAAACTGGTGATTATCTAGGGAAAACATAGCTTTTTGCAAAAAATATGTATATAAAAGCATCCTAAAATAATGTCTTTTGTTGCACATATATTCTTAATATACAGTTATAATTCACAGTTTCAGTGATTTATAATTGCACATTATTTTTGTGTTATTTATGGTAGACGATGTGATTTTTATACGCAGATATTGTTCCTGATGTTAAAAGGAAAGTCGTAAAGAAAGCAAAAGACTGATTTTATTTACATTTTGTTTTATGATATTGTTTATATTGTCTTAGATGGCCGTATGTTGTTACATTTTGTTGTGAAAATATGAATGTTTTGTCTTTTTTTATGTTTTAGTAAAGTTAAGCCTATGTTGTGAGATTATTTTTCGTACTTTTGCATGTGGATAACATAACGTGGATGTATGCAATAGTTCAGGCATATATACAATCCGTGTCTTTACGATAGGCATACGTTCATTTGAAGAATGTATTTTTTGATGCAAAGATATTTCCTATATTTAAAGTATGACGGTGCAGCATATCATGGATGGCAAATGCAACCGAACTCACGCACGGTGCAGGAAGAAGTGCAGCGGGCATTGTCAACGCTCCTGCGTGAAGACGTGGCTGTGACCGGTGCCGGACGTACAGACACAGGTGTACATGCCCGTACTATGGTCGCGCATTTTGATACGGACAAGGATGTTGACTGCGCACAGTTGGTGTACAAGTTGAACAGGTTGTTGCCACGCGATATTTCTGCGGACAAGGCACTGCCCGTAGAGGGTAGTATGCATGCGCGGTTTAGTGCCGTGTCACGCACTTATCATTATTATGTTCATCAACATAAAGACCCGTTCAGGCGGTCATATTCATGTGAACTGCATTATGCACTGGATTTCAACGCGATGAACCGCGCGGCAGCAATGTTATTGGAGCACAGCGATTTTGCGGCTTTTTGTAAAAGCCATACGGACGTGAAGACTACGTTTTGCAGAGTGACGGAAGCCCGTTGGGTCAATGACGGTGGGCAAAACTGGCATTTTGTGATAACTGCCGACCGATTCTTGCGCAATATGGTGCGTGCTGTTGTGGGCACTCTTGTTGACGTTGGCCGCGGACGTATAAGTATTGATGGCTTCAAGTCGATAATAGAAGGTGGCTGCCGTTCTGACGCGGGGGAGAGTATGCCTGCGTGTGCATTGTTTTTGGAGAAAATAGAATATGATGGAATAAAAAATTAAATTAAGGATTAAAGAGGTAAGAATATTTTTTAGGCAGAGAGAAATTTCTTAACTTTTTGTTCTCATTTTTCATAAATTCAAGGAAAGAGAAGTATGTGGTTGCTATTAGCTTTTTTGTCGGCCGCGCTGCTGGGATTTTATGATTCGTTTAAGAAAAAGTCGCTTGACGGCAATGCCGTTATACCGGTATTATTCTTGAATACATTGTTTTCTTCATTGATATTCCTTCCATTCATTGCTCTCTCAGCTACGACGAATGTGCTTGACGGCACGATATTCCATGTGGCGAGCGGCGGTTGGGACGTGCATAAGTACGTTGTGCTTAAAAGCGTTATCGTACTGTCGTCATGGGTGTTCGGCTATTTTGGCATGAAACATTTGCCATTGACCATCGTCGGCCCGATTAACGCAACAAGGCCGGTCATGGTGCTTGTCGGTGCATTTATAGTGTTTGGCGAGCGGCTAAATCTCTATCAATGGATTGGCGTAGCGTTGGCAGTGGCTTCATTTTTCATGCTTAGCCGTAGTGGAAAGAAAGAAGGAATCGATTTTAAGCATGACCGTTGGATATATTTTATTGTGTTGGCCGCAGTTCTCGGGGCGGTAAGCGGACTGTATGATAAGTATCTGATGGCGCCGGCCGATAACGGTGGCGTGGGGCTTGACAAGATGCTGGTGCAGAGTTGGTATAACATATACCAATGTGTTATGATGGGCATAATGCTAGTTGTGTTATGGTGGCCTAAGCGCAAGCATACGACTCCGTTTCGTTGGGATTGGTGCATTATTTTAATAAGTGTATTCTTGAGCGCTGCTGATTTTGTTTATTTTTATGCGTTGAGTGTTCCTGGCGCGATGATTAGTATCGTGTCAATGATAAGGCGAGGCAGTGTGGTCGTGTCATTCCTTTTTGGTGCGGTGCTGTTACATGAGAAAAATCTAAAGAGTAAGGTGATTGACCTTGTTCTTGTATTACTGGGTATGCTGTTCCTTTACATTGGAAGCAATTAGGCTTTTATTGTAATTGAAGTTAAGCTGGTTTGTCTTTTTCAGGTTGATTATGCCAGTTGTAGCTTGTCATCTGCTTGTTGATAAAATGTATCTTTTGTTTTGCGTTTTGATATAAAAATAGTATTTTTGCAACTGAATTATAATTGAATACGCTTGATTTTATGGCACATAATATATTTAAAGGTCTTGGAATAGCGCTTGTCACCCCGTTTACTTCTGATGGTTCGGTTGATTATGTTTGTTTAAAAAAACTTATAACTTATCAGTTGGATGGAGGTGCGGATTTTTTCTGTATACTTGCCACTACGGGTGAGACTCCTACATTGACAAAGGATGAAAAGTTGAAGATAAAGCAACTTGTTGTTGAGACAGTGGGCGGACGGGTTCCGATATTGATGGGATGCGGAGGGAATAATACGGCGGAAGTGGTAAATGAATTGCAGATAGGCGACTTTTCAGGAATAGATGGTGTACTTAGCGTGTGTCCATATTATAATAAACCGTCGCAAGAAGGACTTTACCAGCATTTCAAGGCAATATCCGCCGCGACCAAACTTCCTGTAGTATTATATAACGTACCCGGACGGACAGGTGTTAATCTAAAAGCAGAAACGACAGTACGTCTAGCCCGTGATTGTAAGAATATCGTGGCAATAAAAGAAGCTGCAGGAAGTCTGGAACAAGTAGATGAGATAATAAAGAATAAACCAGATACATTTGATGTGATTAGTGGCGATGACGCTTTGACTTTCCCGATGATTGCTTGTGGTGCGGTAGGGGTGATTTCTGTTATAGGCAATGCTTTGCCAAAAGAGTTTTCGCGTATGATACGTCTTGAAATAAGTGGCGAGATTGAAAGTGCCCGTAAGATACATCATAAGTTCACTGATTTATTCAACTTGCTTTTCGTCGACGGAAATCCTGCAGGAGTGAAAGCCATGCTTCATGAGATGGGAATGATTGAAAACATTCTTCGCCTGCCGCTTGTGCCGACACGTTTGACAACAATGCAGCGTATTAGCGAGTGCCTGAAGTTTAGGTTGTGATTTTTCAGGAAGTTATATTTTCGGCATTTTTAAGTATTTGCTTAAAATTGGGGGGGTATTTGTGATGTTTTGGCCGGAATTATGCTTAGCTAATTTATGACGGAATATGCTGTATGTTTAGGATATTTTGATATTATTGTATTTATGATTAAAATAAAAGCGTGCCTTTAAAAAGGCACACTTTTAATATAGAAGATTGATGAATTTTAATAATTCTCAGCTTTAATCTGGAAGAAACTCTGTGGATGATTGCATACGGGACACATCTTTGGCGCGTTTTTGCCGATTACAATATGGCCACAGTTTGCGCATTGCCATATAGCATCGCCATCCTTAGAGAATACTTTCTGTTCGTTAACATTACCCAATAGTTTACGATAACGCTCCTCATGAGCTTTTTCGATAGCACCGACCATGCGGAACTTTGCGGCAATTTCTTTGAAGCCTTCTTCTTCAGCTTCTTTTGCCATGCGGTCATACATGTCAGTCCATTCATAATTTTCACCGGCTGCAGCAGCTTCAAGGTTGCTTGCTGTATCTTTAATGTCGCCACCCTCAAGATATTTGAACCAAAGTTTTGCATGTTCTTTCTCGTTGCGAGCTGTTTCTTCAAATATATCAGCTATTTGCTCATAACCTTCTTTTCTTGCTTTTGATGCGAAATAGGTATACTTGTTACGTGCCTGCGATTCACCTGCAAATGCCTCTTGCAGATTTCTTTCTGTTTTTGTTCCTTTTAAATCCTTCATAATGAATTTGTTTATTTATTGTGTTATACAATTTGTATACGGCTGCTTGTAATTTGTTGTTTGCAGCCTTAAAAACTTTAACGATACAAAGATACGGATAAAAATTGGTAATATGCAAAATTAAATGTGTTTTTTAATTAATTGTTATTTCTCCACAGAGTGATTTCCCCATAAGTTTTCTGACAATATTGTTCTCTGTATATAATCCTTGCAGGCACATTAGTTTTGTTACAGCACATTCAACAGTACTGTCGAAACCGCTTATCACTCCAGTGGTTTTAAGTCTGTAACCAGTGTCATATCTTGACATCTCGACGCTTCCTGCAAGGCATTGGCTGATATTGACTATGGTAACCCCTCGTTCGCTGGCTTGTTGCAATATTCTAGTAAGCCATTCTTTTTTAGGCGCATTTCCGCTGCCGAAGCTGCGCATGACGATAGAACGCAATTCCGGAGTATCAAGCACATGGCGTATTATGTTTTCTTGCAATCCGGGGAACAGGGAAAATACAACGACGTTAGGATCGATAGCAGTGTGCGGAATCATAGGTTTACAAAAATCTGGTTTCAGTATGCGCTCTTCGTTATAGACAATGTTAACTCCTGCTTCAGCTAAATGTGGAAAATTGAAAGTTTCAAAAGCATTGAAACCGTCAGCATTTGTTTTTGTCGCCCTGTTGCCTCTAAGTAATTTTCCACTGAAGTAAATGCATACTTCTGGTACGATAGCAGTGCCGTCATCGTGGGCTGCAGCTGCAATTTCAATGCTGGTTATAAGATTTTCTTTTCCGTCGGTTCGTAATTGGTTTATAGGCAGTTGGCTGCCAGTCAGTATGACAGGTTTAGTCAGGTTTTCGAGCATGAACGATAATGCGGAAGCGGTATATGCCATTGTGTCTGTTCCATGCAGGATGACGAAGCCGTCGTATGAGTTGTATCTTTCAGAGATGATTTTAACCAGTTGAGACCAAAGGCGGGGCGACATGTCGCTAGAATCAATGGGTGGCATAAACTGATATGTTTCAATACCCGTGTTTAGCATCGAGAATTCAGGTATACAACTTACTAGATGATTCAAGTCAAGTGGTTCTAAAGCCCCAGTCTTTGGGTTTTCCCCCATTCCGATTGTCCCACCTGTGTAAATCAGCAATACACGATTGTTTCTTCTTTTAATGGAATAGTCAGAATTTGGCATCGTTTATGTATTTTATTTTGTGCAAATATAATTTAAAATAGTATGAAATCAAAAAAAATACCGTATATTTGCATAAATAATAAAGAATAAACTACATTTCGTAAATTAACTTTAAAAAGAAAAACAAGCATGAAGAAATTTATGGATGAAAACTTCCTGTTGGAAACCGCAACGGCGCAGGATCTATTTCATAATCATGCGGCAAAAATGCCGATTATCGATTACCACTGTCATCTTATTCCTGAAATGGTAGCCAACGACCATAAATTTAAGAGCATTACGGAGCTTTGGTTAGGTGGAGACCATTATAAGTGGCGTGCAATGCGTACTAATGGCGTGGCTGAAAAATATTGTACAGGAACGGAAACCAGTGATTGGGAAAAGTTTGAGAAATGGGCCGAAACTGTGCCGTATACTTTCCGTAATCCTCTTTACCATTGGACACACCTTGAATTGAAAACCGCTTTTGGTATAGATAAACTGTTAAGTCCGAAAACAGCGCGTGAGATTTATGACGAATGTAATGAGAAACTGAAACAGCCAGAATATACAGCACGTGGTTTTATGCGTCGTTACAATGTTGAGTGTGTATGTACTACGGACGACCCGATAGATGATTTGAGATACCATAAACAGACTCGTGAAAGCGGTTTTGAAATAAAAATGATTCCGGCATGGCGCCCTGATAAGGCTATGGCAGTAGACAATGCAAAGAATTTTGCAGAATACGTTACCAAGCTCGGTGAAGTGGCAGGCGTGACTATTTCTAAATTCCAAGACTTGGTAGACGCTCTTCAGAAACGTCATGATTTCTTCAACGAGAATGGTTGCCGTTTGTCAGACCATGGTATAGAAGAATTCTATGACGAGCCATACACTGACAGTCAGATAGAAACAATATTTGAGAAGGCAATGCGTGGGCAGGAATTGTCACAGTTGGAAATACGTCAGTTCAAACACTGTATGTTGACTATTTTCGCAGAGATGGATTATAATAGCGATTGGACGCAGCAATATCATTATGGAGCGATACGTGACAATAACAGTCTAATGTTCAAAAAACTAGGGCCGGATACAGGTTTCGATTCAATAGGCGAGTTCAATACGGCAAAAGCGATGAGCCATTTCCTTGATTACCTTAACGCAGAAGGAAAACTTACGCGTACCATTTTATATACGTTGAATCCGTGTGCAAATGAGGTTATAGCGACAATGCTTGGTAATTTCCAAGATGGTTCTTGTCCGGGTAAGATACAATTTGGAAGCGGTTGGTGGTTTAACGATCAGCTGGACGGAATGACACGTCAAATGAATGCATTATCTGTGCTTGGACTTCTGAGCCGTTTTGTCGGTATGCTAACCGACAGCCGTTCGTTCCTTTCTTATCCGCGTCATGAGTATTTCCGCCGTTTGCTTTGTAATTTGCTTGGCAATGATGTGGAAAAAGGACTTTTGCCTGATGACAAAGAAGCTTTGTACAGAATGGTGGAAGATATAAGTTATAATAACGCTAAAAACTATTTTAGGTTTTAATTTGTAAAATTCCAGATCCCCCTCTTTACTTATGAAAGGTAAACAGAGGGGGATTTTTTGATGTATTAAATTCTCAAATATTTGTAAATCTCGGAATTTAGAAGTATTTTTGCAAAGTTTTACGATTTTATTACAACACTATAATTTATGAAGAAAATACTAAACTTGGTATGGTTTGCTGCATTATGCCTGTTTTTAGGTAGTTGTGGTAGTAGCAAACACATCGCGTATTTTCAGAATGCCGATACTGTAAGTACAGAGGCATCCAAAGGATTATTTGACGCGAGAATAATGCCAAAAGACTTATTGACAATTACGGTAAGTACGACAGACCCTAAGGCTGCCACACCTTTCAACTTGTCTGTATCTAACACACTTAACGCTACAGGTACATTATATACAGGAGCAGGTTCGTTGCAGACCTATCTTGTAGATAATGACGGATTTATAAATTTTCCTGTAGTAGGACAATTAAAAGTAGGGGGGATGACGAAACGCGAATGTGAAAATTATATTCGTGAAAAAATACTTCCATATATGGCAAAAACCGAGAATCCGATAGTTACAGTCAAAATGGCAAGTTTTAAAGTGACTGTCGCCGGCGAAGTTAAATCTCCTGGAGTATTTAATGTTGAGCAAGAAAAAATCAGTGTCATAGAGGCTTTGGCGAGAGCTGGCGATCTAACGATATATGGTAAACGTAACAATGTGTTGTTGATACGTGAAGACGCTACTGGGAAAAAGACTTTTCATCGGTTGAACCTAAATGATGCGAATTTGATAAATTCTCCATATTATTATTTACAGCAGAACGATTACGTATATGTTGAGCCAAACAAAGTACAAGCTCAAAATTCAGCTATAGGATCAAGTGTTACAATTTGGTTCTCGGTATTAAGTGTGGTTACATCTGTCGCATCGTTAGTTGTTAATGTGTTAAATTAAAATACATATTAGGATATTTGAGAAAATATGTGTGGCATTGTTGGTTATATAGGCGGGAAAGATGCTTATCCGATTCTTATAAAAGGGTTGGGACGGCTTGAATATAGAGGATATGATAGCGCAGGAACAGCTTTACTGAATTCAGAAGGAGGCTTGAACGTTTATAAAACCAAAGGCAAGGTGTCCGATTTGGATGCGTTTTGTAAGGATAAGGATGTGTCAGGCCAAATAGGTATAGCACATACTCGGTGGGCTACTCATGGTGAGCCCTCATCGGTAAATGCCCATCCTCATTATTCAGAATCAAAGAATTTAGCGATTATTCATAATGGGATAATTGAGAATTATTCTGATCTGAAAAAGAAATTGCAAACCAAAGGGCTGACTTTTCGTTCCGATACAGATACGGAAGTGTTAGTGCAGTTGATAGAATACATTCAGATAAAGAAGAATTTGGATTTACTTACATCTGTCCAGTTGGCTTTGCATGAGGTTATTGGTGCTTACGCTGTAGCTTTGCTTGATAGACGTGAGCCAGATCAGATAATAGCGGCTTGTAGGCAAAGTCCATTGGTTATCGGAGTTGGTGATGGAGAGTTCTTTTTGGCGTCCGACGCAAGTCCGATAGTAGAATATACAGATAAGGTTGTTTATTTGGAAGATTGCAGTATCGCTGTAATGCGAAAGGGTGAAGACTTGAAAGTCGTAAATATCCTAAATCGTGAGTTGTTTCCAAAGATTCAAACTATAGATTTAGATTTGGGACAAATAGAAAAAGGTGGCTATCCGCATTTCATGTTGAAAGAAATATTTGAGCAACCTGAGTGTTTGTCTAATTGTATGCGCGGCCGTGTGAATGTGGAAGCGACTAATGTAACTTTGAGTGCCGTGATTGATTACAAGAAACAGTTGTTGTCAGCCAAAAGAATTATAATTGTGGGTTGTGGCACTTCATGGCATGCAGGTCTTATAGGTAAGCAAATAATAGAAAATCTTTGTCGTATACCTGTTGAGGTTGAATACGCAAGCGAATTCAGGTATAGAAATCCGGTCGTGACTCCGCATGATGTTGTCATTGCGATATCACAAAGCGGTGAGACAGCCGATACTTTAGCTGCCGTTAAATTGGCGAAACAATATGGAGCTTTTATTTATGGAATATGTAATGTCATTGGTGCAAGTATACCTCGTGCTACGGACACGGGATCGTATATTCATGTCGGTCCGGAGATTGGCGTGGCATCGACCAAGGCGTTTACAGGCCAAGTTGCAGTTTTAACGATGTTGGCATTGGCTATAGCTAAAGAGAAGGGTACTATTGGAAGTGATATCTATTATGACGTCGTAAAAGAGTTAAGTCTTATTCCAGAAAAAATGGAAGAGGCATTGAAACTTAATGATAGAATATCCTCTTTGAGTCGTATTTTTACATACGCAAAAAACTTTCTGTATTTAGGTAGGGGATATAATTATCCTGTTGCAATGGAAGGTGCTTTGAAATTGAAAGAAATAAGTTATATACATGCAGAAGGATATCCTGCGGCAGAGATGAAGCATGGGCCGATTGCGCTTATTGATTCAGATATGCCAGTTGTAGTTATTGCCACCCGTAATTCAATGTATGAGAAAGTGTTAAGTAATATTCAAGAAATAAAGGCAAGGAAAGGTAAGATTATTGCTTTTGTAACTAAAGGCGATGATACTATAAGCAGGATGGTTGATGAGGTGATAGAATTGCCCGATACAAAAGAATGTTTAGAACCTTTGTTGGCAACAATACCTTTACAGTTGTTAGCTTATCATATAGCTGTATGTAAAGGAAAAAATGTGGATCAGCCTAGAAATCTTGCGAAATCGGTGACTGTAGAGTGAAAAAGTAATAATTGTAAACGGAAAAGTTCGTTGTGTAGGGTGATTTTTGAGATTACCAATACGTGCTTTTAAATTTATATGAATGATGGAGCCCTTGAAGCATGAGTGTGGAATTGCAATGGTAAGACTGCTTAAACCATTGGAATATTATCAGCAAAAGTATGGTACATGGATGTTTGGATTGAATAAACTCTATCTTATGATGGAGAAGCAGCACAACAGGGGACAGGAAGGTGCAGGGATGGCATGTGTCAATCTTGATGCTGTGCCGGGGTCTGAGTATATGTTCCGTGAACGAGCTGAAGGCTCTAATGCCATAACTGAAATATTTGGCAATGTGCAAAAAACATTCAAGGGACTTACTCATGGACAATTATCAGATCCTGAGTATGCAAAGAAAAATCTTCCTTTTGCTGGTGAATTATATATGGGACACCTCCGTTATTCCACAACTGGCAAGAGTGGTCTTTCGTATGTTCACCCTTTTTTACGCAGGAATAATTGGAGGGCGAAGAATCTTTGTCTGTGTGGAAATTTTAATATGACCAATATAGATGAGATTTTCGATAAATTGGTAAAACAAGGCCAGTCGCCACGTATTTACAGCGATAGTTATATAACGCTGGAATTGATGGGACATAGACTCGACCGTGAGGTTGAGCGAAATTTTGTGGAAGGTAAGGCGAAAGGTCTGAAAGATAAGGAACTGACGCATTACATTGAGGATAATATTAAAATGGGTAAAGTGTTGCGATCTACAATGGCTGACTTTGATGGAGGTTATGTCATGTGTGGCGTTACTGGTAGTGGTGAAATGTTCTCAATGCGTGACCCTTGGGGCATACGTCCTGCGTTTTGGTATAAGAACGACGAGATTGTGGTTGTAGCAAGCGAACGTCCTGTACTGCAGACAACATTTGGTTTAGAATGTGATGATATTAATGAGTTGGAACCCGGATGTGCCTTGATTGTTACAAAGGATTGTGAAACAACTGTTGAGAGGATATTAGATCAAAGAGGAGATTGTAAATGCTCTTTCGAACGGATATATTTCAGCCGTGGTTCAGATAGGGATATTTACAAGGAGCGCAAGAAATTAGGAGAGCAGTTGACGGGCTCGATACTCAAAGCAGTTGAATATGATACGGAGCATACTGTATTTTCGTTTATCCCAAATACGGCAGAAGTGGCCTTTTATGGCATGTTAGGTGGATTCAAACGTTATCTCAATGAGCAGAAGATAAAGTTCATAATGAATATGGAACATACTCCTTCTTACGAGGAACTAGACAAACTTCTGAATCAGTATGTGAGGAGCGAGAAAGTGGCATGGAAGGATATCAAGTTGCGCACGTTTATAACGGAGGGTGCATCTCGTAACGACCTTGCGTCTCATGTGTATGATGTCACTTACGAATCGTTAGAACCTTACAAGGATAACCTTGTCATAATCGATGACAGCATTGTAAGGGGGACAACATTGAAAGAAAGCATTTTAAAGATATTAGACCGCCTACACCCGAAAAAAATTGTTATAGTAAGCAGTTCGCCACAGATACGTTATCCTGATTATTATGGAATAGATATGCCGAGTTTGGAAGAATTTTGCGTGTTTAGGGCAACCATTGAGCTTCTTAAAGACCGTGGTATGTACCAGCTTATAGAAGATACTTATAACAGATGTAGGCAAGAAATTATGAAGCCCAAGGCAGAGATGGTGAATTGTGTACGTGATATATACAAGCCGTTTACGGTTGATGAAATCAATGTGAAAATAATAGAAATGCTTCGTCCGGAAGGTATGACCACTCCTGTTGAATTGGTTTACCAGTCGATTGAAGGTTTGCACGAAGCTATTCCAAATCATAAGGGTGATTGGTATTTTACTGGCAATTATCCGACTCCCGGCGGTGTTAAACTCGTTAATCAGGCATTTATAAAGTATGTTGAGACTGTATACAAGTATGAACAAAAGTTTTGAAAAGTAATTTAGACATGAATTATTAGCCCACGGCAGGCCATTGTGCCGTCCATGGGCTTTTTTAGAATACGCATAACGCAGTTCTTTGTGTGTAAACCATTGGATAGTGTTTGCGTCAATGACATTCATAAAGCGCGATAAAATGAGAAATGTAACTTTAGTATTGGACGATGGCACGAGGTTTAAAGGCAAGTCTTTCGGCTATGATTGTCCTGTGGCTGGTGAGGTTGTGTTCAACACGGCTATGATGGGGTATCCGGAAAGTCTTACCGACCCGTCTTATGCCGGCCAGATGATGGTACTTACGTATCCGTTAGTTGGTAACTATGGGGTGCCTCCGTTCATAGTTGGTGATGACGGTATCGCTACATTCATGGAAAGTGATAAGATTTACGCTTCCGCAATAATCGTTGCTGATTATAGTGAGCGGTATTGTCATTGGAATGCGGTTGAGAGTTTGGCCGATTGGTTGAAACGTGAGAAAGTGCCGGGTATCACAGGTATTGATACGCGTGAACTGACCAAGGTGCTCCGTGAGCACGGTGTGATGATGGGAAAAATATTGTTTGACGACGAACCTGATACTATTCCTACGGCCGACTATGAGGGAGTGAATTTTGTCGATCAAGTGAGTTGCAAGCGGGTGATTCGTTATAACGAGGGTGCTGGCAAGAAGGTCGTGCTTGTGGATTGTGGCGTAAAAAATAATATTATAAGGTGTTTGGTGCAGCGTGGCGTAGAGGTGGTACGCGTACCATGGAATTATGATTATACCAGTATGGATTTTGATGGGCTTTTTCTTGCGAACGGACCTGGTGACCCTGATATGTGTGAGGAAGCCGTTAATGTGATACGTCGTCAGATGAACGTTTCCCAAAAGCCGATATGTGGAATTTGCATGGGTAATCAGTTATTGGCAAAAGCTGGAGGAGCGAAGATTTACAAGCTGAAGTATGGTCATCGTTCACATAATCAGCCTGTCAGGCTGGTAGGCTCTGAGCATTGTTATGTTACAAGTCAAAATCACGGTTATGCTGTAGACGCTTCGACACTGGGAAAGGATTGGGATGAATTGTTTGTTAATATGAACGACGGTAGCAATGAAGGCATACGTCATAAGATAAATCCGTGGTTCTCAAGTCAGTTCCACCCGGAGGCATGCTCAGGCCCTGTTGACACAGAGTTTATGTTCGACAAGTTTGTTGATGCATTGAAAGGTTGAATAAGCAAAACTTTATGAGAATATGAAATACAATAATATAAAAAAAGTCTTGCTTCTTGGTTCTGGAGCATTGAAGATAGGCGAGGCCGGCGAGTTTGATTATTCCGGTTCACAAGCGTTGAAAGCTTTGCGTGAAGAAGGTGTTGAAACAGTGCTCATAAATCCAAACATAGCTACTGTGCAAACGTCAGAAGGCGTGGCCGACCAAATATACTTCCTGCCTGTACAGCCGTATTTTGTTGAACGTGTGATAGAGAAAGAGCGGCCGGACGGTATACTTTTGTCATTTGGCGGGCAGACAGCTCTCAACTGTGGTGTTGAACTTTATAAGAATGGCGTGTTGGATAAGTACGGCGTACGAGTGCTTGGCACTCCCGTACAGGCAATCATGGATACTGAAGACCGCGAGCTGTTTGTAGAACGCTTAAACGAGATTGATGTAAAGACGATAAAGAGTGAGGCTTGTGAAACGATAGATCAGGCTCGTAAAGCGGCCGCAGAGCTTGGTTATCCTGTGATAATCCGCGCTGCTTACGCCCTCGGAGGCTTAGGTAGTGGTTTCTGTGATAATGAGGATGAGCTAGACCGTCTTGCAGAAAAAGCATTTTCATTCTCGCCTCAGGTCCTGGTGGAGAAGAGTCTGAAGGGGTGGAAAGAAATAGAATATGAAGTCGTGCGTGACCGGTATGATAACTGTATTACCGTATGTAATATGGAGAACTTTGACCCTCTGGGTATACATACGGGTGAGAGTATTGTCATAGCGCCGTCGCAGACACTTACGAATAGCGAGTATCATAAGTTGCGTGCTCTCTCCATAAAGATAATACGCCATATAGGCATTGTGGGAGAGTGCAACGTGCAGTACGCCTTCGATCCTAAAAGTGAAGATTACCGTGTTATTGAGGTTAATGCCCGTCTTAGTCGTAGTTCCGCTCTTGCGTCCAAGGCCACAGGCTATCCATTGGCTTTCGTTGCAGCCAAACTAGGTTTAGGTTACGGCCTTTTCGAATTAAAAAACTCTGTAACCAAGACCACCAGTGCTTTCTTTGAGCCGGCTTTGGATTACGTAGTGTGCAAGATACCGCGCTGGGATTTGAGCAAATTCCGTGGTGTTGACAGGGAATTAGGCTCGTCTATGAAGTCCGTAGGTGAGGTCATGGCTATAGGCCGTAATTTTGAGGAAGCCATACAGAAAGGTTTGCGTATGATAGGACAGGGCATGCATGGCTTCGTTGAGAACAAGGAACTTGAGATTGCCGACATCGACGAGGCTCTGCGTGATCCTACAGACAACCGCATATTTGTAATCTCGAAGGCTATGCACCGTGGTTATACGATAGACCAGATTCACGAGCTTACGAAAATTGACAAATGGTTCCTATATAAGCTAAAGCATATTATAGATATTGACGAGACGTTGAAACGCTGCAAAAGCGTTAATGTGCTTGGTAAAGATTTATTGCGCGAGGCAAAAGTTTATGGCTTTACAGATTTCCAAATAGCGCGTGCCGTAGGTCTGGAGACAGAGTTAGGCAATATGGCCAAAGCAGGATTGGTAATCCGGCAGTTGCGCAAGACTTACGGTATTTTGCCTGTAGTGAAGCAGATTGACACCCTTGCTGCCGAGTATCCGGCGCAGACTAATTATCTTTATGTTACTTATGCGGGAGTAAAGAGCGATATATCTTTTGAGCGTGACAAGCGTTCTATTATCGTGCTTGGCTCAGGAGCTTATAGAATCGGTAGTTCTGTTGAGTTCGATTGGTGCGGTGTGCAGGCTTTGAATACGATTCGTAAGCAGGGCTGGCGTTCGATAATGATAAATTACAATCCTGAGACCGTCTCTACAGACTATGATATGTGCGACCGTCTTTACTTTGACGAACTTACTTTTGAGCGTGTGATGGACATTATCGATTTGGAATGTCCACATGGTGTGATTGTATCAACCGGCGGTCAGATACCCAACAATCTTGCCATGCGTCTTAACGCGCAGAATGTGCCTATATTAGGAACTTCAGCAAAAGACATTGATAATGCGGAAGATCGTGCAAAGTTTTCTTCCATGCTTGGCCGTAATGGTATAGATCAGCCTGAATGGAGCGCATTGACATCCATGGACGATATCCGGAGGTTTATCGATCGTGTTGGTTTCCCTGTGTTGGTGCGTCCGTCGTATGTCTTATCGGGTGCGGCGATGAACGTTTGCTCAAATAATGATGAATTGGAGCGCTTCCTTAAGTTGGCGGCTAATGTGTCGGAAGATCATCCTGTCGTGGTGAGCCAGTTTATCGAGCATGCCAAGGAAGTTGAGATGGATGCCGTTGCACGGGATGGCGAGATAATAGCTTATGCCATAAGCGAACACATCGAGTTTGCCGGTGTCCACTCCGGCGATGCTACCATACAGTTTCCTCCGCAAAAACTTTATTGTGAGACAATACGTCGCATTAAGCGCGTAAGTCGTAAGATTGCTCAGGAACTGCATATAAGCGGTCCGTTTAATATACAGTTTCTTGCGCGTGACAATGATATCAAAGTTATTGAGTGCAACTTGCGTGCGTCGCGCTCGTTCCCCTTTGTCAGCAAAGTGCTCAAGATCAACCTTATCGAGTTGGCAACGAAAGTAATGCTTGGTTTGCCTGTAGAACGGCCGGATAAGGATTTGTTTGATCTTGATTACGTTGGTATAAAGGCTAGCCAGTTCTCGTTTAACCGTTTGCAGAAGGCTGACCCTGTGCTAGGTGTCGATATGGCTTCAACTGGCGAGGTCGGATGTCTCGGCGACGATACAAACACAGCCTTGCTTAAGAGCATGCTTTCCGTGGGGCATCGCATACCGAAAAAGAATATATTGTTATCCACCGGAGGTCCTAAGCAGAAAGCCGAGACGCTTGATGCCGCCCGCCAGTTGGTCAAGAATGGTTACAATATATACGCAACGGTCGGTTCGTCGAAGTTCCTGACAGAGAATGGCGTTGAGAACACTATGGTTTACTGGCCGTCGGATGCCGACAAGCATCCGCAGGCTCTTGACATGTTGCATCGTCACGAAATCGATTTAGTGGTCAACATTCCTAAGGATCTTACCGTAAGCGAACTGTCAAATGGTTATAAGATACGTCGTGCTGCTATAGATCTTAATGTGCCTTTGATAACTAATAGCAGATTGGCGGCTGCCTTCATCAATGCTTTCTGTCGAGTTCGACTTGAGGATGTTGATATAAAGGCATGGAGCGAGTATAAATAGGCGGGACGTTATTAGAGATAAGAAAAGGTGTGTCGTAATTCAGATACACCTTTTTTGTTTGCATTTACTGTTATGTGAACGGGAATACGAGCGATTTTTCTTATATCGAACTCTTGTTAACATTATAGAGATTGCGTGCATAATACAATATTCCACTCTAATTCCTTATAATAACGGACAATCGGACAAACTTGCCCCCAGAGTGCATATAATGAAAGAGTACTGTTCTTCCTGATTTTGTAATATCCGTTTAAACTTGGCCTGAACCATAAGTTTGTTACACGTTGCAGTTCGTTTACTTTATATGTTTCCCCCAAAAGACCCGGACAAAGGCTTAAAGCAAGATTTCGACCGAACCGATGCGTATATGTTGGTAGGAACTGCAAAAAGTCTTCTGATAGTTGTTGTTTATTTGGTGACGTGCCTTTGTAGTCGGAGTTACTGTTGCTGTATCCGCCCCATAGTGTTGCTTGAAGTTGGTCGCTTTTGCCGAAAACGTGCACGTATGTTGCCTTCATATCGACATCATGATAGTTCTCTTTTACGTCGTTGATTATCGGCATGGCCGCTCCTTCGGTGTAGTTATACTGGTATTTGTTCCTGTTGTATGTGTAGTTCGCGTTCCATGTAAAAATGTTTTTATCGTTGATGCGTATGTAATGGAATAGTGATATTGTCGCCTACTATTACGTTGCTTGCCGTCACTTCCACCTCGTCGAGCGTTATGCTGCCCTTATCGAGCACTATGTTGCGGCTCGCGTCGGTCTTGCCCTGCGCGTTTTTTACCGTCCCCGACAGTTTCACCGTGGCTGTCTGGGCTATAAAGTGAGTGTGGGCAGAAGGTTAAGGCGAGTAATAATAACAATAAATACCGTTTTATAATGCAATGTTTTTATAAAATTAAGGTATATGAATGTGCTTTGTTTGTGTGCCAGATTTCTTTTTTTGTTCGGCAAATATGATAAAAGTATTGAATATTAGTTCGTGTTATTACATTTTAACATTATTACTGGCTAATGTACGAACTTTCTTTGATTTGTCGCCGACATCTGCGTTTAACGTATTGTTACAAATGGTTATCGGTAATTTATGGGTCGCAATCTCTTTTATTTTAGGCCGAAAATAGGTATGTCAGCTTGTATGTTTTTATGTATATATTTGTATGTCATTATGAAATGAAAATACGTAAAATGCTGAAATGTTGATTTTACCTTACGTCTTAAAAAGCCGATATTTGTTTTTTAACGTGCTTCAGCCAAGAATAATGTAAAAAAAAAGTGTGCAAACGTAATTGCTTGATATTGAGCTTGATGCGCTGGTATACTGTAAAATGTGCATTTAATGGCAGCTTGATGTAATGTAAAAGGCGGTCTTTCATATTGCAAAAGGTGTTGTTTCGTATAGTCAAAGACCGTGTCCGGCATGGCGGAATGCGCTTGATCTGAACATAAAAACAGTCGCTTTTGGTGCGAATAAGCAAGACGAGCATTGTTATATACGGCATTCGGCTCATGCGGATTATGTTTAACCTCAAATTAAGCGTGTATCTACTACTGATTTATGGGCATTTACAAAATGACGTTTTGACAGGTATATTGCTGCAATATTTTATTTATGTCAATTTTGTATATGCTGGTTGTGTCGTATAATGGCATGTATTATTAGTGATTTGCCGCGGTTATTTGAAGGCCAAATATTTTGCGCTTATGTTCAAGGTAAACTAGTAATAAACATTAATTTTGTGCGTTTTGCGGTAAAAGGTTTCATCAGTTCATAAAAAAACAGTAATTTAGCACGCTGGAAATTGCACTAAAAATGTCTTAGAACGCAAGGAAACGGCCTTAAACGGCGTTTTGCATAAATTTAATACAACAACAGATAAATGGACAATAACAGTACGTTTGATCAGGACAGAATAATCAAAATCAACATTGAGGAGGAGATGAAATCCTCCTACATCGACTATTCGATGTCGGTGATAGTGGCTCGTGCGCTGCCCGACGTGCGTGACGGCTTCAAGCCCGTACACCGCCGCATCCTTTACGGAATGATGGGTATCGGTAATACGAGCGACAAACCATATAAGAAGTGCGCGCGCGTAGTAGGCGAAGTGCTTGGTAAGTATCATCCACACGGCGACAGCTCAATATATGGAGCCTTAGTGCGTATGGGGCAGGAGTGGAACATGCGTTATATGCTCGTTGACGGACAAGGTAATTTCGGTAGTGTGGACGGCGACTCGCCGGCGGCGATGCGTTATACGGAATGTCGCCTGTCAAAGATGGGCGAACACATCATGGACGACCTTGACAAGGAGACTGTCGACATGGTTAACAACTTTGACGATACGCAGAAGGAACCGACGGTGATGCCGACAAAAATACCTAACCTGCTTGTGAATGGCGGTAACGGTATAGCCGTGGGTATGGCAACCAATATTCCTACGCACAACCTTGGCGAGGTGATTGACGGATGTTGCGCTTACATAGACAATCCGGACATTGACGTAGATGGGCTGATGCGCTACATAAAGGCTCCAGACTTCCCTACGGGCGCGTATATATATGGAATACAGGGCGTGCGTGACGCATACGAGACAGGGCGCGGGCGCATAGTGATGCGCGCGAAGGCTGAAATCGAGAGTGCGGAGACGCATGACAAGATAGTTGTTACGGAAATACCTTACGGCGTAAACAAGGCACAGCTTATTGAGAATATTGCTGACCTTGTGAAGGAAGGCAAGCTCGACGGCATAAGCAATGCCAACGACGAGAGCGACCGTCACGGTATGCGTATCGTAATAGACGTGAAAAAAGACGCTAACGCTAATGTCATTTTGAATAAACTATTTAAGATGACTGCGCTACAAAGCTCATTCTCAGTGAATTGCATAGCGTTGGTTAAAGGCCGTCCGCGCCTTCTTACGCTTAAAGACTGCGTGCGTTATTTCGTTGATCACAGGCATGATGTGACTATACGCCGCACGAATTTCGAACTGCGTAAGGCAAAGGAACGTGAGCATATCTTAAAGGCGCTTATCACTGCATGTGATAATATTGACGAGGTGGTGCATATCATACGTGGCTCGAAAACACCTTCCGAAGCCCAGCGCAATTTGGAGGAGCGTTTCGGGTTCGACGAATTGCAGTCGAAGGCGATTGTCGACATGCGTTTAAGCCAGCTTACGGGTTTGCGTATGGATCAATTGCATGCGGAGTATGAGGAAATAGAGCGCCGCATCGCTTATCTGCAACAGATACTTGACGACCCGGAACTTTGTAAAAAAGTGATGAAAGACGAGTTGCAAGAGGTGAAGGAAAAGTATGGAGACGAACGCCGTACTGAAATAAAATTCTCAAGCGAGGAATTCAATCCGGAGGATTTCTATCCTAATGATCCGGTGGTAATTACAATCAGTCATCTTGGTTATATCAAGCGTACGCCTCTGTCAGAGTTCCGCGAACAGGCCCGTGGCGGTGTTGGCAGCAAGGGCGCACATAGTCGCGACAATGACTTTACGGAGTATATTTATCCGGCGACAATGCACAACACGATGATGTTCTTCACGAACAAGGGACGTTGTTATTGGTTGAAGTGCTACGAGATACCTGAGGGCGCGAAGAATTCGAAAGGCCGCGCCATACAGAATCTGCTCAATATCGAGAATGACGATAGTATTAAGGCGTTCTTGCGTTTGCGTGCAAGCCTTGATGATGAGGAATTCATCAACAGCCATTATGTAGTATTTGCGACCAAGAAAGGCTTGATAAAGAAAACGAGTCTTGAGGCGTACAGCCGCCCGAGAGCAAACGGTGTGATTGCCATCAATGTGCTTGAAGGTGATGAAGTTGTAGGTGTACGTTTGACAAACGGTCATAATGAACTGCTATTGGCGGATAGGAACGGACGCGCCGTAAGGTTTAATGAGAATACCGTGCGTGCCATGGGGCGTGTCTCGACTGGCGTTAGGGGAATGAAACTTGACGACGGCGACGACGAAGTGGTAGGCATGGTAGTTGTCAATAAGCCTGAGACAGAGACAATAATGGTGGTGAGCGAAAATGGTTATGGAAAGCGTAGCCAGGTTGAAGACTATCGTGTGACAAACCGTGGCGGTAAGGGTGTAAAGACACTTAATATAACGGAAAAAACCGGTAGGCTTGTCGCCATAAAGGTTGTGACTGACGACAACGACCTTATGATCATAAACAAGAGTGGAATCTTGATTCGTCTGAAAGTTTCAGAGTGCCGTATAATGGGACGTGCCACTCAAGGAGTAAGGCTTATCAACTTGACCAAGAAGAATGACGTAATCTCAAGCGTATGTAAAGTTATGAGTTCAGATCTTGAGGCTCTTGCCGAGGCTGAGAGCCGAAAAGAATGGAGTGTCACGAGCGAGGCTATAAGAAATGATGCCTTGAGTACGCATGTTGATGATGACATTCATGAAGAAGGTGAAGTGGAAACGGAGCCGGTTGATGATGAGAACAACATTTGAGTCTAATTAAAATAACAGATTATGAAAAAACTAACAATGTTGGCGCTGGCCGCTGTAGTTAGCGCCTCGGCTTTTGCACAAGATGTGTACAAGCAAATTTCAAAGATTAAGGACTACAAGGAGGCTTATAACCTTTTGCAGGCCAATCTTGGCAGTTTGTCGGCGGAAGACAAGGCCAAATGCTATAATGCCTTGGTAGACTTGGCTTATAACAAAGTGGTTAAGGAACAAGGTACAATAACAGAAAACCAAATGGCCGAGCAGTTGAAGACAGAGGTTACTCCGTATGACACAGTCGGGCTTTATGATGCTGTGCTTCAGGCTCTTGAAAATGGTGTTGCCTGTGACGAGTTTGACATGCAGCCAAATGAAAAAGGAAAAGTAAAGCCCAAATTCCACAAGGCAAACTCGGATCGTTTGTATCCGATCCGTTTTCATCTAATCAATGCCGGTATATATTATCAGGCTACGAACGAGGCTTTGTCTTACAAGTATTTGGCGACATACGTTGAAAGTGCAGATTACCCATTGTTTAAGGAACAAGACAAGAGTAAAGACGCCAATCTTACCCAGATAGCATATTATGCCGCCCGTTCAGCTTATTTGGCAAAAGATTATGCTAAGGCAGAGAAATATGCAGACATAGCCCTTGCCGACACAGCAGTTGGACAAGATGCCATGCAGGTAAAGTTGGCTGTTATGCAGAGTCAGTTGAAAACGCATCAGGATTCTCTTAACTATGTTGCCAAGCTGAAGGAGATATATGCTAAGGATGAGAACAATGACATGATATTCAGTACCATTTGCTCGATATTGTTGCAAATGAATGACAAGGCTCAGGCAAACCAAATAATACAGGCAAAACTTTCAAAGGATCCGAATAACTTTACTGCGTTGACTTTGAGTGGACAGTCTTACATGAGCGAGAGCAAATGGAGTGAGGCCATAGCCGCTTTGACTAAAGCTGAACAACAGCAACCAGACAATGTGGCAGTCATAGCTTCAATAGGTAACAGCTATATGTACAAGGCTCAGGAAGCAGCCGAACATGCAGTTGCCGGAGGGAAAAAAATGACGCCAGAAGCCGAGAATGCCATAATTGATGTTTACAAACAGGCTATAAGCTATCTTGAAAAGGCAAGAGACCTTGATAAAACAATGCAGTTTAGGAGTTTTTGGGCATATTCGCTTTACACTTGTTGTTATAGGGCACTTGGGCCTGATGACGCGAAAACGAAAGATGCAGAGTTGCTTACGAAATAAATTATTGTGATTTTATAATAGTGGAGACCGATATTTTCAACATATCGGTCTCTATTTAGTGTGAGTTGTTTTTATTTTTTAGTTTTATCTATGCGTTTGTTGTCGTTTGTTTTAGCTGTATTTTTATTTGTTCCTTTGTGTGCGCAGAAAAAGGAAATCAGTCAGGCGCGTTCATATATAAAAAGCCGCAGTAACTTAGATAAAGCCGAGGCGGCTATGCGCGATCTTTTGAAAGATTCGGCAAACAGGCGTAATATGAAAATATATGTAACTTTGGCTGATGCAGTCCGTGCACAGTATGAATTGGCCAACGAAAAACTTTATTTAAATGAAAATGCCGACACTGCAGCTTTTTTCAAAGTTGCGCGTAATATGTTTTTGACTTACGCAAGCCTTGACAGTGTTGATTTGTTGCCTGATAAGAAAGGGAGAATACGGCCGAAATATCGTAAAAAAAATGCTGAATATCTAAACAAGTACAGACGCAATTTATATAATGGCGGAATATATTTTATCCGTAAAAAAAATTATGATGACGCTTTCTTAATGATGGATGCTTATATAAATTGTAAGTTTCAGCCGATATTTACCGCGTATGAAAATGATAATACGGATTCATTATATAGCGAAGCCGCATTTTGGTCGGTATTTTGCGGTAATAAACTTGGCGATCCTTATAAGATATTGAAATATTCAGATTTGGCTTTATTAAATAAAAAAGGAAGAAGACGTACGCTTGTATACATATCGAAAGCATATTTACAACAAAAGGATACATTGAGTTATGTGGCAACATTACGCCGTGGCTTTATGGAAAATAGAACCTCAAGGTATTTTTTTACAAGATTGCTGGATTATTATAACGTTTCCAATAAACTTGATTCGGCAATGTCGGTTGTCAACTTGGCTCTTGACGCAGACAAAGATAACAATTTGTTTTTGTTCGCAAAAAGTAACTTGTTGTTGAATACGGGTAAATATGCCGAATGTATAGCCATAAGTGATACGCTAATAGCCCGTAATGATTCACTGCCTGACATATACTTGAATGCGGGAGTCTCATACATAAATCAGGCTTTGGCATTGGAACAGGATGTCAAAAACAAGAAAAAGAATCAAAAAAAGATATTGGGATATTACAGGAAGGCTATGCCTTATATGGAAAAATATCGGGTAATGAGACCGGATGACAAGGAGCGTTGGGCTCAGTCGCTTTATAATATATACCTGCGGCTTAATATGGGACGTAAGTTTGAAGAGATAAGTAAGATATTGTTGGATATAAGAAATTGAGAAAGCTTTTGCTTTAATAAATAATGTTATTTTTTTTGAGGATACCTTTTTTTACGTTATCTTTGCAATGAAGATGAAAACTAGGTTCATGAAATAGATCGTAGTATTTTGTTTCGTGGAAGCGTTTGTTTGTCAGAACCTTGTTTGGAAGTAAAAAGGTATCGAATATGAATCTAAAAGTCCGCTTGGCACTCATGAACTTTCTTGAGTTCGCTGTATGGGGTGCTTATCTTACATCAATGGGACGTTATCTCGGTAATATCGGGATGAGTACGGATATAGGCTGGTTCTATTCAATGCAAGGAATCGTGTCGATTTTTATGCCTGCATTGATGGGGATAATCGCAGACCGTTGGATTCAAGCTCAGAGGTTGCTGGGCTTTTGTCATTTGACTGCAGGCGCTTTTATGTTGTTTGCTGCGATATATGGCATGACGGCAGGTTCTGGTTCGGATTTTTCCGTTTTATTCACGTTGTATTCTTTTTCAGTTGCTTTTTACATGCCGACATTGGCACTGAGCAACTCGGTCGCATATAATGCGTTGACCCAAGCAGGCATGGATACAGTTAAAGATTTTCCACCTATTAGAGTGTTTGGTACCGTTGGTTTCATATTGACAATGTGGTTTGTCGACCTTATGGGATTTCAGGCAAACCAAAACCAGTTTGTTGTTTCTGCGGTTTTAAGTTTTGTGCTGTTTGGCTATACATTTTCTTTGCCTTCGTGTCCGGTTTTGTCCTTTGGCGAGAGGAAAAGTTTTGCTGATGCATTGGGGTTGAAGGCTTTTGCTTTGTTCAAAAGAAAGGACATGGCAATATTTTTTGTGTTTTCAATGTTGTTGGGAGTTAGTTTGCAGATAACCAATGGTTTTGCAAATCCATTTATAAGTAGCTTTGCTGCATTTCCAAAGTATGCAGATACATTTGGAGTACAGCATGCCAATATACTGATATCTTTGTCACAGATAAGTGAGACGTGTTGCATTTTGCTTATACCATTTTTTATGAAACGATATGGTATAAAGAATGTGATGTTGATTGCAATGTTTGCATGGGTTCTGCGTTTTGGCTTTTTTGGTCTTGGCAATCCGGGGGATGGCGTATGGCTTTTTGTTTTGTCAATGATAGTTTATGGCGTCGCTTTTGATTTTTTCAATGTAAGCGGTTCCCTTTATGTAGACAAAAATACAGATCCGTCGATACGTTCAAGCGCACAAGGTTTGTTCTTTCTCATGACAAACGGCATAGGAGCAACAATTGGAACGCTAGGTGCACAGGCAGTGATAAATGCTTATACTACAGGTGAACAAGTTGGCGACGATTTTTATACTGTAGGCGACTGGTCTACTTGCTGGTTCATTTTCGCAGGTTATGCTTTGTTTATAGGGCTTACTTTCGCGGTTATATTCAGACCTAAAAAGGAACACGTTAATTAGGAAAGGTTGTGGTTATGACAAAAGAAAAATTGGTGTTTAAAGGTGTGTCTGAGATTGTTGGTGCGAATGAACTTGGCTTGTTGATTTTGACAGATGAGGCAAAAGAACGTCAGATTACCATTGTTTGCGACAAGTCTATGGCTGTGCAATTAGAGCTTCGCGTAAAAAAAATTCCAATTACGCGGATTATGCTTCCTGAGGTGCTTTGCAAATTATTAAAGAATAATGTTGGTACTAATTATGAGTTGCTTATTGATGGCATAGAAGACGGGCAATATAGAACAATTTTATATAACAACGAAACAATGGAGGCTACTTTAATACGTGCTTCTGATGCAGTTTTGCTTTCTATTGTTGCTTGTATACCTTTGTATATGGACACAGAATTGATGAGGCGTCAGTCCGTGGCGTACAATGCCAATTCGAGAGGAGTGTCATTGCCTGTAAATACAATAAGTGACGAGATGTTGCAATCTGCTTTGGATAAGGCTATTGCTGATGAAAATTATGAACTTGCGTCACATTTGCGTGACGAGAAGAAACGACGAAATAAAAAAGGTGGTAAAACCGAGAATTAAGTAATTACAATGAAAGAAATAAGATTTTTCTATGTCCCTTCTGCGGCCGAATTGACAGAATTGCCAATGGAAGAAGCTATGCATGCTTTGCGTGTGTTAAGGCTGAAGAGTGGGGACGAGATGTTCCTAATGGACGGTGTTGGCAATTTTTACCGTGCAGAAGTTACAATAGCAGCGACCAAGCGTTGCATGTATGAGATAAAAGAAGTACTTCCGCAAGAGAAGAGTTGGAAAGGAAATATTCATATAGCCATTGCACCTACAAAAATGATGGATAGGGTGGAATGGTTTTGTGAAAAGGCTACAGAATTCGGTATAGATGAGATAACATTCTTGAATTGTAAGTTTTCTGAGCGTAAGGTTATGAGAACCGTGCGTTTGGACAAGATTGTTGTGTCAGCAGTAAAGCAAAGCCATAAACCATGGAAACCTCGCCTTAATGCAATGATGCCATTTAAAGATTTCGTCACAGCCAAACGGGAAGGGCGTAAATACATAGCGCATTGTAATGAAGAAATAGACAGAAAAGATTTTTTTAGCGAGGTTTATAGTTTGGCATCGTCTCTAGAGGGAGATGACGTTACGGTTCTAATTGGTCCGGAAGGTGATTTTTCCATAGAAGAAGTTAAACTGGCTATAGAAAACGGGTATGAGTCTGTGACGTTAGGCACTAGTCGTTTGCGTACGGAGACAGCGGCGTTGTCGGCTACAATGATGGCACAGTTGGCTTTGCGTAAGTAATATCTTTATTTTTAAGATATTTAGTATAACACTTTTTTACAAGGTGAATATGAGACTATTTGTTTCAAAGTCATTTTGGACATGTATAGTCATGTCCTTATTTTTAATTTTGCTGTCTTCGTGTTCAGATGATAGTTATTTAAATGTTGTTCCAAAGAACAGCATGGCTTTGGTTTCTGTTGATGCTCAAGAATTGTCTAAAAAATGGGATGCAGGAAAAATAGAAGATTTATTGGAAGTAGATGATATGATGAGTTGTGGCATAGATTTTTCATCAAAGATTTATGCATTTGAAACCATTGAAGGAAATATTGGAGTGGTTGCTAAAGTATCAGATGAAAGTGCACTTCTCAATTGGTTGGACGTATTATTAAAAAAGGGTCATAGCAAGCCTGTTTCCAAATATAAAGATTATTTTTTTACAGTAATTAAAGATTCATGGGTTGTAGGATTTTCTTCTGATGCAGCCGTATTGATGGGACCAGCTTTGCCTTCACAACAATTTGAGCTGAGACGTCAAATTGTAAAATGTTTTGAGCAAGACGAGGATGATGGGATAAAAAGTTCGCCTATGTTTTGTAAATTGGATAGTATCTCTGCTCCTGTCTCATTTGTCGCTCAATCATCGGCTTTACCGGATAAATTCATTGCCCCGTTTACTATTGGAGCACCTAAAGATGCAGACAGATCTCAAATAATGATTGCGGCTGAACTTGTTTGGGAAAATGATGATTGTCTTGTTATTCATGGTGAGACATTTTCTTTTAATAAATCGATTGATCGGAAGTTGAAGGAATCTCATAATGTATTTCGTCCTATAAAAGGTGTTTATGTTGAGAATACACCGTCAGATGCAGCTCTAAGTGTTTTTATGAATGTAGACGGTGGGGCATTTTTAGAATTGCTTCATTCTAATAAATCTTTTCAGGCTTTATTGGCTGGGCTGAATACTGCGATAGATATGGATAATATCATAAAAAGTATTGATGGGGATATGGCATTTCTGTTTTCAGATATATCCAAAGGACTATCAGGAATGCAGATGGCTGCTCAATTAAGAAGAAAAGATTTTCTTGCAGATATTTCCTATTGGAAACAATCTTGTCCGGTAGGAAACAGGATAATAAACAATGGGAAAGATGCGTATTGTTTTAAGAATAATGAATTTGTTTATTATTTTGGTGTGACTCCAAATATGCAATTTTATGTAAGTAGTACGGATACGAATCGTACCATGTTTACAAAACCTTTAAAATCATTATCAGATGACATTCAAGATATTATTGACGGGCAGAGAATGGTAATGGTAATTGATACAGATACAATGGCTGCAAATTTAAAATTGCCGTTAGGAGTCCTTTTGGGTGATGTAGACACCATTTTATACATTATGAAGTAGTGATGGAACGTATAGAATTTCAAAATGTTGTTCCTGATGTTTTCTCGCAACGTGCTGATTTAAAATCAGATGTGTGGAGAAAAGATTTAGAGTTTGAAAAAGGACATTTATATCTTGTTGAAGCTGATAGTGGTAAGGGTAAAAGTACATTTTGTAGTTATATTCTTGGTTATCGGCGTGATTATATAGGGACAGTTCTTTTTGACGGAGTTCCGCTCTCATCGTTAAAAGTTGTTGATTGGGTTCGTATGCGCAAATATCATCTTAGTTATTTGTTTCAAGAGTTACGTTTATTTCCCGAATTAACAGCATTTGAGAATGTTGATATAAAAAATAGGTTGACAGGATATAAGACTCGTGCGCAAATTGTTGAATGGTTTGACATGCTTGGTATTGCGGACAAACTTGACGCAAAAATTGGACAAATGTCATTCGGACAGCAGCAGCGTGTCGCCATGATGCGTGCCTTGGCACAACCGTTTGATTTTATTCTTGCAGATGAGCCCATAAGTCATCTTGACGATGTCAATTCACATCTGATGGGTGAACTTATGATAAGCGAGGCAAAGTCTCAAGGAGCGGGGGTGATAGTGACGAGTATTGGTAAACATATTGATTTAGATTACGAAAAAGTGGTCAAGCTATGACTTTGGTTTGGAAATTGTTACGTCAGCATATAAGCGTGCCACAATTTATTGGCTTTGCTTTTGCCAATTTGTTTGGAATGCTGATAGTCCTATTAGGGTATCAGTTTTATTGTGATATATTGCCTGTTTTTACGTCACAAGACAGTTTTATGAAGGCAAATTATGTTATTGTAAGTAAGAAAGTAGGGACGGCAAGCACATTTTCAGGAACCGCTAATTCATTTAGTGGAACAGAGATTGATAAACTTTCAAGTCAGAAGTTTGTTAAAAAACTAGGAAAGTTTACTTCAACCGCATATAAGGTTGATGCGCGTATGGGATTTAATGGTCAGCCGATATTTAGTTCTGAGATATTTTTTGAAAGTGTGCCTGACGGTTTTGTCGATGTCCCCTTAAGTGATTGGAAGTATGAAAAAGGTAGTCGTGAGGTTCCGATAATTTTGCCGCGTACATATATAAATATGTATAATTTTGGTTTTGCACAATCTCATTCTCTTCCCAAAATAAGTGAAGGTCTTGTTGGTTTGATAGATTTTCATATTTTTATTCGTGGCAATGGTCGTTATGATGAATTTAGGGGGCGTGTTATTGGTTTTTCAAGTAGGCTCAATACAATACTCGTACCACAATCGTTTATGGATTGGAGTAATTCGGTTTATTCTTCACCGGAAAGTCAAATTGTCACTACAAGACTGATTGTAGAGATGACAAATTCAGGAAACGAGAATATTGCCGAATATTTTGACGATAATGGTTTTGAAGTTGAAGATGATAAGCTTCAAAATGAGAAGACCACTTATTTTTTACGCATGATTGTGTCGGTTGTGATGTCTATTGGTGCTATAATAAGCATTTTGAGTTTTTATATTTTGATGCTTAGTATATATTTACTTGTTCAAAAAAATACAACAAAACTTGAAAATTTACTTCTAATAGGTTATAGCCCATTTCGTGTAGCTATGCCGTATGAACTTTTAACATTGTGTTTGAATGTAATAGTACTTGTATTAGCTTTTGTTGCTGTATTCGTAATTAGGGGGTATTATATGAATGTCGTGGAAACTTTATTTCCGCAGATGGATAATGGCTCAATGTATCCGTCAGTATTATTGGGTATAATGTTGTTCTTCTTAGTATCCATAGTAAATATGTTGGTTATTTATCGCAAAATGACTAATATATGGTGGTGTAAAGATTAGATAAACATAGTTGTCCAAATATCATATACCCGTCTAAACATTATGTTTGTTTGAATGGCTCGAACATGATGTTTGGACGGTCATGTTTTTGTCTTGATATTGTTAAAAAACAAAAGCCGTTAGATAAAATCCAACGGCTTTTAATTTTTTACTGTTGTAGCTATTATTCAGCAACTGTTGTGTCAACAGCAGCAGAATCAACAGCGGTGCTGTCAAGAGTGTCTACAACTGTGGTGTCAGTAGCTGTTGTGTCAGCTGCGTCAGCTTGAGCTGTTTTGTTACCACAAGATGCGAATGAAATAGCTGCGATAGCTACGAACATTAAAACTAACTTTTTCATTTTCTTTGCTTTTTAAATCTGTAAAACAATCATTTGTTTATTAAAACGCTGCAAAGGTAAATATTTTTTTGATACGTTGTTCTCTTTTTATGTTTTTTTTTATGGTGTTTTTTGTAACTTTTTGTAAACTGTTGAAAATCAATACGATATAAATTGCTAATGACTGTTAAATCTTTGTGTGCACTTAAGATTTGTTGTTCTAATACACTTTTATCGAGTTTTTTTATTACCTTTGTGCCATACAATTAGTGTTTGGAATAGGTCCTTTTGCTGGTTGTGATTATGTATTCAATAGTAAAACTTTTTGTTGGAACTGGCTTTGATTCTTGCCGGTTGCAAAAAATATATAGAAGATGATTGACACATCTGCTTTTCAAGGCAAAACCGCAGCCTATTATACTCTTGGATGTAAATTGAATTTTTCTGAGACATCAACTTTTGAGCGTATGTTAGAAGGCATGGGGGTGCGAACTGTTGATAAGGGTGCCGATATTTGTATCGTAAATACATGTTCTGTAACAGAGGTTGCCGATCACAAGTGCCGTCAGGCCATACACCGTATGATACGTGAAAACCCATACGCTTTCATTGTCGTTACAGGGTGTTATGCTCAGTTGAAACCTGAGATTGTCAGTGATATTGATGGTGTTGACCTTGTTTTGGGGGCTAATGAGAAAGCAGATCTTATACAGTTCTTGTCAGATTCATTGACTGCTTTAAATAATAAGGTGGCTTTATGCCGTAGCCATACGGTTCAAACTAAAGATATAAAAACATTCGCTCCAAGCTGTTCACGTGGCAATCGTACCCGCTATTTTCTAAAAGTGCAAGACGGATGCAACTATTTTTGCACATATTGCACGATTCCTTATGCTCGCGGTTTCAGTAGGAATCCAAGTATTGAGTCGCTTACGGCGCAAGCCGAACAGGTTGTTGCTGAGGGCGGAAAGGAAATAGTGTTGACAGGAGTGAATATCGGTGATTTCGGGGAGACAACTAATGAAAGTTTTATAGACCTTGTACGAGCCTTGGACGGTGTGACAGGAATACAGCGTTACCGAATTAGTAGTATTGAGCCTGATTTACTTGATGATGAACTTATTGAATATTGTTCTCAAAGTAGGGCTTTCATGCCTCATTTTCATATACCTTTGCAGAGTGGTTCAGATGAAGTGTTACGTCTGATGCACCGCCGTTATGATACGTCTCTTTTTGTGCATAAGATACGGCTAATTAAGAAAATGATGCCTGATGCGTTCATCGGTGTAGACGTGATGGTGGGTACACGTGGCGAAAAACCTGAATTGTTTGAGGAAACATACGAATTTCTGAAATCTTTGGATGTTACTCAGTTGCATGTATTCCCATATTCTGAACGTCCCGGCACAGCAGCGTTGAAAATACCATATGTTGTTTCAGATTATGATAAGAAGCTACGTAGTAAGCGCCTTTTAAATTTATCTGACGAGAAGACCGAGGCATTTTATCGCCGTCATATAGGGCAAAGTGCGGAAGTCTTGTTTGAGCGGGCAGCAAAAGGGAAGGCCATGCATGGTTTCACGAAAAATTATGTACGTGTGGAGTTGCCGCCATCTCCTGATAATAACAGGCTTGATAATCAGATAATAAATGTGAAGTTGGGTGATTTCAACTATAATAAAACTGCCTTAAAAGCTATACTTTGATATGTGTAAGACTGCTATTGTAATTCTAAACTGGAATGGTGCGAAGATGCTTAGGCGTTTTTTGCCTAACGTGCTGGATTTTTCACGTGATGAAGCTGTTATTTATGTGGCAGATAACGCATCGACAGACAACTCACTTGAAGTGTTGAAAACGCATTTCTCAGAGGTGCGACTGGTCTTGCTTGATAAGAACTGGGGGTTTGCGGAAGGTTATAACCGTGCGTTAAGACAGGTTGAGGCAGAGTATTATGTGTTGCTCAATTCTGATGTGGAAGTGTCGCATCATTGGCTTACACCATTGATAGAGTTTATGGACAATCATCCGGACGTGGCCGCTTGTCAGCCTAAATTGTTGTCTGAAAATGACCGTGATAAGTTTGAGTACGCAGGAGCTAGTGGTGGTTTTATTGATAGGTATGGTTATCCTTTTTGTCGTGGCCGTATGTTTGACACGGTGGAGAATGATGACGGTCAATATGATTATGCTACGGAAATATTATGGGCTACAGGAGCTTGTATGGTGGTCAGGGCTGATGATTTCATGCAGGCAGGCGGTTTCGACACACGTTTTTTCGCTCATAGTGAAGAAATAGATTTATGTTGGCGTCTGCGTTTGGCAGGGAAGAAAATTTATTGTATTCCGGACAGTTTTGTTTATCATATCGGTGGAGGGACATTACCAAAAAATAATCCGATGAAGACATATCTTAATTTCCGCAATAATCTTACGATGCTATACAAGAATTTGCCGGAGAATGATTTGCGCAGAGTTATGTCAGTTAGGTTTTTACTTGATTATGTAGCTGCTTTCCAAGCTTTACTGTCTGGGAGAATCGGTGATTTTTGCGCAATATTGAAAGGTCGGAAAGCGTTTAGAAAGTGGATGCCTGAGTATAAGAAAGTACGTGAACAAATACAGGCAATGCGTAAAATTGATAATGTAACCGGTATTTATGGCCGTTCAATCCTTTGGCAATATTATGTTAAGAGGCATAGGAAATATTCCGAATTGGATGATTGAAAATCAAGTGTGTATGTTGTTTATTTAGTAAATCCCAATGACATCACGCTGAATTTAACATTCCCATATTTCATTATTTCTGTTGCGCATGATATTATTGTTGCCCCTGTGGTCACAACATCGTCTATTATGAGGATGTGTTTGTTTATAAATTCCGTTCCGTTTCTCACGATAAATACATTGTCTACGTTGTCGTTTCGTTGCCAACGGTTCAGCTTCGTCTGACTACCAGTGAATGTTTTACGTTTTACGGCATTGTTAATTATTGGTATGTTTGTCAATTCGCTGACTCCACGTGCTATCTCGAAACTTTGATTGAAACCGCGTTGTCTTCGCCTGTTTTTTGCAAGTGGTATCGGTACAATCGCGTCAATGTTGTCAAAAAATCCGTTTGATATAAACTCTTTTGTCGCCATTCGTCCCATAAGTTCTCCGATTTCAGGATGATCGTGGTATTTCATGGCGTATATTATCTTACTTGTTTCCGAGTGTGCCCTGTAAAAGAATAATGCTGCGGATTTTTCTATTGGTATACGTCCCCAAAACAGTTTAGCCATGTCGTTATCGTAAGGTGTTATGCTATATCGTGTTCTAGGCAAGCCGATATTGCAAGATGAACATATAACATCTTCACCAATGGCAAGACGGCATCCGCACATGACGCATTGTTTAGGGGCGATAAGGTTAATGAATCTTACGGCAAGTTCGGTCAGTGTAAACATTGTATCGTGGAAATTAAGAATTAAGAGTTAAGAATTAAGAAAACTAAAAAGCAAAACGTATCTTCTTATTTCTTAATTTTTTAATTCTTAACTCTTAATTCTTAATTTATTAGTAGCTTCTTGCTATGATGACCCTTTGTTTCGCAGGTTTGCCTGATACCATATCAATGCCTTCTGTCTGTTCTACTCCGAACGGAACGCAACGTATCGTGGCTTGCGTTTCTTCCTTTATTTTTGCCTCTGTTTCGGCTGTGCCGTCCCAATGGCAAAGGAAGAACCCGCCGTCTTTTACGCGTTCCTTAAATTCTTCATAGTTGTCACATTCGTAAATATGGGCATCACGATAAGCCTTGGCTTTGTTGAACATGTTTTGCTGTATGTCTTTCAGTAACTGTTCTACTCGTTCAACAATGCCGTCTACAGGTACTGTGTCTTTTTCAAGCGTGTCGCGACGCATTATTTCGAGGGTGTTGTTCTCAAGATCGCGTCCACCCATTACAAGGCGAACCGGCACTCCTTTGAGTTCATAATCGGCGAATTTAAAGCCCGGGCGCTTGTTGTCGGCATCGTCATATTTAACGGATATGCCGGCTTCACGCAGTGCGTTGATTATAGGAGTTAGTTTTTCAGTTATGGCTTTCAGCTGGTCTGCGCCTTTGGTTATCGGGATTATGACAACCTGTATAGGTGCGAGCATCGGCGGAAGAACCAATCCGTTATCATCAGAATGGGTCATTATCAATGCTCCGATAAGGCGTGTCGATACGCCCCACGACGTTGCCCATACATATTCAGGCTTGTTTTCTTTATTGAGGTAGGTTACGTCAAACGCCTTGGCGAAGTTTTGACCGAGGAAATGGCTTGTTCCGCTTTGCAGGGCTTTTCCGTCCTGCATCATTGCTTCTATTGTGTATGTGTCCAATGCGCCGGCAAAACGTTCCGTCTCGCTTTTTACTCCTTGAATTACAGGCACTGCCATCCATTTCTCAGCGAAGTCCGCATACACATGGAGCATCTTCTGTGCTTCGGCTTCTGCTTCTTCGCGCGTTGCATGGGCGGTGTGTCCTTCTTGCCAAAGAAACTCAGATGTGCGCAGGAAAGGGCGTGTGCGCATTTCCCAACGCATCACGTTGCACCACTGGTTGCACATTAGCGGCAGGTCGCGGTATGAGTGAATCCAGTTTTTGTATGTGTTCCAGATGATGGTTTCTGATGTCGGGCGTATTATCAGTTCTTCTTCAAGCCGTGCCGCAGGGTCTACTTCAACTCCGCTTTTGTCTTCTTTTGCACGCAGGCGGTAATGTGTCACTACGGCGCACTCTTTGGCGAATCCTTCAACATGTTCGGCTTCGCGCGAAAGGAATGATTTGGGTATGAGTAGCGGGAAATATGCGTTTTGCGCCCCTGTTTCCTTGAACATCTTGTCGAGTTGGTGTTGCATCTTCTCCCAAATGGCGTATCCGTATGGCTTGATGACCATGCAGCCGCGCACGGCCGACTGCTCTGCCAAGTCGGCTTTTGTCACCAAGTCGTTATACCATTGGCTGTAGTTGTCAGCCCTTTTGGTAAGATCTTTAAGTTCTTTTGCCATGATAAAAAGCTTGTTGTTTATGAATTAGGATGCAAACTTACACATTTTTTGTTAAAAGTGGAAGTCTAAAGCGACAAAAAGGTGAAAAAGGCTTGTGATACACGGCTTAAATGAAGCATCGTGCCGTGTCAGTCTTTCTTTTCCCTTAAAAACGGAATTGCATTCATGTACATATCCTTAAAATTAATTATTACCAATTTAAAATGTTCCAGAATGTCCAAGCCAAGTGTGCTGTCTTCTTTACCGCTTAAATACGATGCTCTTTTTTGTTCTCCTGTGTACAAGTCTATACCGGTGTCCACTATCACAGAGTCTAATACGGTAGAGTTTTGTCCGATGCGTATTTTTTTATGCGGTAAGCGGTAACTGTGGGTACAACTGGTTCCGCCTACGCCAGCCACGCGCAGCGAGTCAGGCGTACCGACAGCCTGTACCTCGGCTTTGTGCCGTTCATACCAATTTGATTGGAATGTTGTGCCATAACCGCCTGTATCGAAGTGGAAATAAAGAGGTTCGCCATTTTCTTCAGTTGTGGCAAAGAGCAGGTTCTCTGCATCCGTTCTTAGCAGGTTGCTTTCATTGAACGGACGCGGTGTGGTTTTGGCTGGTATGATTATCTGACGGTTCTCAAAATCTAATTGTACTTCCTGCATACTTAGCATTATGGGTAATCCTATAACCGGGGGAAGTAATTCGCAAATGCTGTCAGCCTTTGTATTGCCGGTTTTAATGTCTACGACAAGGAATGGCACGTTGAGCCAAGCCATGCCGCCGATGCGCAATGTATCTGCCATTGCGTAGTATCCCTGTTGCGTGCCAATACCCGCCATCGGGGATGTGGCGTCCAGTTTGCGCAAACCGTAATCGCGCGCTTGGTCGGGTGAGATTATATTGACGCCTGCGCCGGTATCGAAAACCAATGTGCTTCCATGTCCGTTAATGCGTCCGTCCATCGTGATGAAATGTCCGTTGGAGGTTTTATCTTTTGCCTTATGCATGGTGTTGTCCGTTTTCATCGTGATGCGGTATGTGCCCGTAGGATGCAACGGGTGGCAAATTGGAGAGTTTTCGGCGTATGCCTTGTATTGTTGCGCAAGCATCAGGTAGCCGTTTGTCTGTGTGCTGTCGGCGCCTTGGGCTTTCATTTGTCCGTAAAGGTTTTGCAGCAGGCTTGCCGCTTCCGCGTAATGGTCTGTGCGCGCGAGGTTCATCCCCATCAGCGTGGCCATGCTTAATGTGCTGCTGCCTAATTCTTCTTGATGGTTGTTCAGCAGGTCGCTTAATACGGAACATACCGAGTCCGGCTTGTTGAAGTAGTGGTATGTCATTGCTTTTGCCATTTTATGAAGCAATGGATCAACCGAGCCTGTTGGTGTTATTTCCAGTTCACGGGCAAGGTCAAACCAACGGGCTTCTCCCATAAGTGTGTATATGCGTTCGTTTGTATTTTGCGCGTGTACGGTCAGTGTTGCGAGTAGGCAGAGTATGGTAAGAATTCTTTTCATGATATTTGTTTTTTTGTTACCTGCAAAGATAGGGATAATTACCGACAATGGCGCATGACGCACAGCAAAAGCGTAATTTTGGGAGTGTGCAGGCCGTCTGCACAAAATGTGCGGATGGCCTGCACAAAGTGTGCGGATGATTTGCACATTGTGTGGTGTTAGTCCCAGCTGAGCCAATCGTCGATAAGCCTGCGTGCTATTGACAGCTTTTCAGGTATTTCCGGAAGGGCGGATTTGTTAAACCATCCGCCGGCTCCAAGCTCGGAGCGTTGCAGGTGGATTTCGCCTGTGTCATAGTCGGCGTGAAAGCCTATCATAAGTCCGCAGGGGTAGGGCCACGGCTGTGAGCCGAAGTAGCGCAGGTTCTTTATCGTAAGGCCGGTTTCCTCCATTACTTCACGGCACACTGCTTGCTCAAGCGTTTCGCCGGTTTCCACGAAACCGGCCACAAGGCCGTAATAATGCCCTTTGAAGTTGTTGGCGTGTACCAGCAGAACGTCGTCGCCCCTGTGTATCAGTACGATTACGGCTGTAGACAGTTGCGGCCATACCTCGCAGCCGCATTTTGTGCATATTTTTGATATGTCTGTATGCAGGCGCATACGACCTCCGCATTTTCCACAGTACTGCGTATTTGCGTCCCAATATAATATTTCAGCGCACTTCCCGGCTTTGAGGTACAGGTCTAGAGGGAGTTTTTTGTACGACGGGCGTAGCGCGCAGGGCTCATATCTGCCGTTGTTGGTGATTTTGTCGGTGGCATACGTCTTTACTTCAGTTTTGCCAAACGGTGTAATGTTGTGTATCTCGCCGGTAGGTTCGGCTACGTCGAACGGTGGGTCGGCCTGCAAAGGGATTGTGTAACCGCCGTCTAGAGTTTTCTCGAGGATTAGTTCCGAGTTACAGAAAATGAACCAATATTTCCTCATATCGTTGTTTGATCGTTGCATGTTTAATCGCTTTTTGTACCGAAAAGCAGTTGCTTGTCACGGATTATGGCTGGTTCGGCCCATTCGCTGGGTGTGAAACGCCAATTGTTGTTAGGGCGGGGATTCATTGTCCCTGAGTTCTCAATTTCTTTCATAAGGTAATAACGCTGGTCGCGCTCGCTTTCAAATATAATCCGTGCAGGCAGGGAGTCATGCGGTATTCCCGCTCCTTTTGTAAGCAGTTCACCACCGCCGTTGCCACGGTAGCTGTTCATTGCTACGGTATACCATTTTTTTTCATCGAATGGTTTACCGTCAGACATTTTGAGTATTCGTACTTTTTGCCCCTCAGGTTTGGTGACATCCACTTCATAGTCGATGCCGGCCGCGCTGTCGAAATTGAATGCAAGGTTTTTAAATCCATAACAGTTGCCGCCGCCGTTGTTGCCGTTGCGCTCGATTAAGAGTATATGGTCGTCGGGCGAACGCATGGTGTTTACCCATTGGTTGTAGCTCATTTCAAGATAGCGGCGTATTTCTTCGCTTGTCATACGCAAAGCGTATACTTGGTTTTCATATTTGTATAGGTTGAAAAGGTCGCTTACGTGTACGTCTCCGGCTTTTATGCTTGCGTCAAATGACAGCGGGGCATTAAAAGATATGTCGGCTCCAGTTATTTTTAGCTGTAGGTTATGTATGAAATCACAGAACGGGCTGCTTCCGAAATAACTGTCGCGCGTGTAAATGGTGTTGGCGAATGTTCCTATTTTTCTGCAGACAAATGTGAGCACGCTGTCATATTCGGCTTTAAAGTGAGCCATGAAATCTTTATCTATAGGCTGATTCCTTATGTCGACAATGTCACCTTTAATGTTTTTGTCCGTAACCGTTCCGTTAGTTATGGTAAGTGTTATTTTTGCGTCGGATATGTAGTTTGCGTTTGACGAGGGGTTTAGGCATAAAACTTTGTCACCCTCGGCGTTTGTTATCCATTCTTTGTTGCTTTTATGGTCGTGGCCATATAATATAAGGTCAAACCCGGGTATTTCATGGGCAACATGCAAAGCGGCGTTTTCTTCATATTCATTAGTTGTTATCCCACCTGAACGTCCTGAATGAAGCAGCCCTATTATGATATCGGGATGTTCTTTTTCTTTTATGATTTTTATCCACTTTTTGGCGCTTGTGGTTATGTCTTCAAAACGCATTCCATGCCATAAATGCTCGTTAAGCCAATTAGGAATGGCAGGAGTTAGCATACCTATTACGGCAATGCGAACTCCGTTGCGTTCAAAAACGGTGTATGGTTGTAGATAAGGCTTGCCTGTTGTAGTGTTGATAATGTTTGCTCCGAGAATAGGATGCGACAATTCATCTGTCCATTTGTCATATACTGTATGTCCGGTTTCAATGTCATGGTTGCCTATTGTTTGTGCGTCATAACCTAGATAATTTGTAACAGAAGCCGCTACATTTGGGATTTCAGGTTTTACGAAATTGCAATAATAACATGTAGGTTGACCTTGCAATATGTCTCCGTTATCGAGCAATAATAGTTTTTCTCCGTATTCAGCCCTTAATTTGTTTACATAGCTGGCCACTCTTGCCATAGAGCCGGTGGCGGGTTGCATATCAATGAAATCATAAGGGAAAAAACAACCATGCACGTCGCTCGTTTGGACAATGCGTATTTCGATAATTTCCTCTTTTGCCATTGTTGTGTTGTAAAGGTTGCATGACAGCAACATGGCTGTAACAAGTGCTTTTTTGTTCATTGTTCTTGTTGGGCTGTCAAGTAGTAAATATTCTACTTTTGCAGTTTTATTCAATGATTCTTGTCATAGACATTTCTGTTATTTTGCCGTCGGGATCTATTTTTGCATTGATACGGAATTGGTTTACGGCTTTTGTTCCGTCTTTTTTGTTTACTTCTTGTTTAGCCATAAATGTCGTGTCGTATTCATATTGTTTATCACCTATTTCCCTTTTTTGAATGTCATAGGTGCCGGGTAGACTCCATATCATGCTTTCTACATCGTTTTTATAAAGCTTGTACATAAATTCAACGATGTCTTCCCTTGTCGCGTTTTGTCTGCCAAGGAAGTTGATTTGCTCACCTATGTTTGTCGTAAGGTTGTTTTCATTCTTGGAGTTTATGCTGACAAAAAAGTTATGGAAGATTCCGCTGATGGCAAGTCTTTCGTCAGAGCTAACTTCGTTTGCTTTTATTTTCTCAAGAGCGGTCACGGCTTCTTCATAATGGAGGCCGTCAGGGTGGATGGAGATATATGTTTGGTATTCTTCAACTGAGTTTTCTTTAATGCATAGCATCCAGTCAATAGAGTCTATTTTGTTGAGTGCCTCTTGTTTATGTGAACTGTCAGGATGTTTTGATATGTAGTCTTCCAATGCGGCTTTTGAGCCACTTACAACCGCATTCGTCCAGTCTTGGTCGATTTGTCGTAAGCGTTGCAAGTGGGCTGTTATTGAGTCTGTGTGTGCTTGTGGAGCGTCTTTGAAGTTGTTAAGATATGCTTGCAGTACGGCAGGATCTTCGCTGTTCATTGCAAATTCATATTCTTCACGCTCTTTGTTATTTTGCGCATTTATGTAGAAATATAGGCATAAACCAATTGCAAAAAAAGCTATTATGATTGAGACTATAAGTGTTGTTTTGTTATTTTTCTGATTATTAGGCTTTTCATTGTCGTTCATTTGTATGATAGCATTGTTTGTTGGGTCTTTATGACAATGTGGGCAAATGCTTTCATTTTTGAAATATGTCTCACCGCAAAAAGGGCATTGGATGATTTTACCAGCTATTTCCACGCCGCAGTTTGGGCAAACTGGTGCTTTGTCACTGACATGGTGACTACATTCAGGACATTTAATGATTGCCATTTGTTAAGTATTTTATAGTTTAAATGTATATGTATGTAGATATGTCGCCATCCGTCCAAACGAATGGTTTAAACGGTTAGCGTAATAAAATGCGTGATTAAAAATGTTTAAATCTTATTTCCCTCATACTGTGACGCCCCATAAACCTGCTTTTGTCAACATACGTGTTGATGCCGTTGATACGTCCTTTTGCAGTATATTGCCACATAGTGTAATCGCGGTCGTCAGCAAGTTTTGGCTTTTCTTCAGAGTATTGGGCTATCATTAACTTGTAATCGTCAATTTTTCCTTGCAGGTGCTTGTTATAAAAGTTTGTGTATGTATATAATAACGGCTTTTGCCGATATGCGTTTTCTACAAGTTCAAGGAATTTGAACAGGGAATCACAGAATTCTTCAGTTCTAAGCCCTCCGGTTGATTCAATATCAATCATAGGTATAAGATCTTGGTCTCCCGGGCGGCATTGCGACATGAAGTTCTCTAGTTGCAGTCTCAATTCGGTCTTTGGACGGAAGAAATGGTAAGAGCCAACTTTCAAGCCATACCTATGAGCCAGTTCGATGTTTCGCTCATAAGTCTTGTCTATGTGAGTGCCTCCTTCTGTAGCTTTTAAATAAACGTAAGCCATTTTGCTGTTGGCGCCTACGCTTTCCCAGAACACTTCTCCTTGATAATGGCTTAAATCGATGCCATGAACATGTCGGCATGTATCTTCACATTCGATGTGACTTTCGTATTCTTGGGCTTTGGATATTTGTATGTTGAAAAAAGATATGCAGGTGATAAGAATTGTTATATATCGTTTCATTATAAAATCTTATTTCTTGCAAAGTTATGGTTAATTGACCGAATGACAAAATAAATTATAAAAATTTAGTTATTCGTCAATATTTGAAAGACTCTTGGCTGTATTTGCAAGAAAACGGCTCACAGTTTCAATGGGGTAGTAGGTGAAATATTTTAACGGATGAGTGTCTGGTTTACGTATAGGGTTGATACTGTTCCCCTTGTTTTGTGCCACGCTGTCGGTTGTTCTTATTTTAGCTATGTCTTGTTCGAGGGCGGTAGATAAAGCGTTTAGCTGCTTTTTATTCATCTCTTTCATAAACGGAAGCTCTGAAGCCTCGAAGTGAAACAATAACATGAGGTGGCAACCTATAAGGTTTGCAGTTTTCTTCATACGTAGTTGTCTTGTCCACGTGTCTATTTTTATAAAATCAACTTTGTCGCCGTTGTTCCTAAGATAAAATCCAAGATCTGATAATTCTCTGATGTTAATCCCTGAATTTATAAGCGTGATGATGTTATTTGTAAGTTTGTCTAGGAATATAAGTGAGTCGGTTGATGTGTCGATGCTGTGTATTTCGTCTTGTATGATTTTATTGTATTTCCTGTTTAAATAAAAATTAGAAAGCCTTTTTGCCTTCTGTAATGAATAAGGGTTTGAATTTGTTGTGTAATTATACTTTTGTGTTTTTGAGATAACACCGTTATCTTGGAGTGTTTTGCTAATGTTTTGCGGTATTGTCGCCTTTCCTGATAAAGTTGTTTGTATTATTCCAGAATATACGAAGTCTGCAACGGCGTTAGCTTCAGCCAAACGTAACAACTTATTCCATTTGAACGTGGACATAGGTTCTATTGTTTCGTCGGAATCAAATGCGCCTACGGATAAAAGTCTTATGAAATTCCTAAACAATACTTTCATTCTGTTGTTACTGTTTTTTAAGTAGAGACGCTTGGTTTGCGTCTCTACTTTTTTGATGCAGTTACAGGTGATTTCCTGCTTGCTGATTTATGTTTTTTTACAATGTTACTCCGTTCTTGAAGATGGATATTTCCCTGTAACCGTTCTTTTCGTTGCAGGTCTTTTCTCCGTTTGCCACGGCGATAATCTTGTCGATGAATTTCCGTAGCAGTGTTTGCATATCAGTACCGTCAACCAGTTCGCCGGCATTGAAGTCTATCCAGTTCGGCTTGTTGTTGAACAAATTGCTGTTTGTCGATATTTTCATTGTCGGGATGAATGTACCGAACGGCGTACCGCGTCCTGTAGTGAACAGTACAATCTGACATCCGGCGGCGGCCAAGGCTGTTGAAGCCACGAGGTCGTTGCCCGGAGCTGACAGCAGGTTCAATCCTTTGACTTTCAGTCTGTCGCCGTATCCGAGCACACCGCTTACTGGGGCACGTCCGCATTTCTGCGTGCAGCCAAGAGCTTTGTCTTCCAACGTTGATATGCCTCCGGCTTTGTTGCCGGGTGAAGGGTTTTCACCTACAGGTTCGCCGTGGCTCAGGAAATATTCTTTGAAATCATTTACCAGTTTTACCGTTTGGTTGAATAATTCTACGTTTTCGCACCTGTTCATCAAGATGGTTTCCGCTCCGAACATTTCTGGAACTTCGGTAAGGATGGACGTACCGCCTTGTGCTACGAGATAGTCTGAAAATTCGCCGACGAGAGGATTTGCCGTAATTCCGCTGAAACCGTCGCTTCCGCCACATTTCAAACCTACGCGCAACTCGCTCAAAGGACATTCAATGCGCTTATCTTGCTTGGCTATGTTGTAAAGTTGGCGCAGTGTCTTCATCCCTTCTTCTATCTCGTCGCCCTGTACTTTCTGTACGACAAGGAATTTTATTCTATCTTTATCATAGTCGCCAAGTAGTTTTTCAAACTGGTCAGGTTGGTTGTTTTCGCATCCGAGGCTTAATATTAGCACAGCTCCGGCGTTGGGGTGGAGTACTATGTCGCGCAGCACTTTTCTTGTGTTCTCGTGATCTTCGCTCAATTGTGAGCAACCATAATTATGATGCCAAGCGTGAACTGCGTCAATGCCTTCAAGGTGTGTCTCTTCTGCAAGCATGTTGGCTAGACGCTCGGCTATGCCGTTGACGCAGCCTACTGTTGGTACGATCCAAACCTCGTTCCTTATGCCTACCTCGCCGTTGTTGCGACGGTAACCTTTGAACGTGAGATGTTCGTTGGCAATATTGAGTTTCTCGTCCACAGGCTTGTATTCGTATGTGAGCGTGCCCGAGAGGTTTGTCTTCAAGTTGTTTTCGTTAACCCATTGACCGGCCTTCAGGTCTTCCTTGGCATGTCCTATCGGGTAACCGTATTTTATGATGTTATTTCCGGCGGCAGTGTCGTTAATGAGAATCTTATGCCCGGCCGGCGTGTCCTGCAATACTGTAATGTCCTTACCGTCAACGCTGATAATCTCGCCTTTTTGGTAGTTTCTCAGGCATACGACTACGGTGTCGGCCCTGTTGATTTTCAAGAAAGGTGCTTTTTCCATAATGTTATAGATGATTTGTTTTAATTATAGGTTATAATTGGGTTCTTCTGTAAAAATCTATGTTTTCTTTCGATAGCAGTTCTATCGGCATATAGTTTACCGGGTCAACCTTTTTTTTCAGTACTATGGCCTTAAATAAAGTGTCAACACAGTTATATCCTTGCATGAAAGCATGTTGGGCTATTATGAATGACATTGAGCCTAGACGCAGGCACTTTGCGTTTCGTTCCACCATGTCGTATCCCATGATTTGCACGTCGCGACGGTTGGTTCTTAATAAGAATTCACCCACGATATGCCCTTTAGAACATAGGGTTATGCAGTGGTGTATGTGTGGATGCTTGGTGAAAAAGTTCTCGAGTATTGCGTCATATCCGTCGGTATTGCCGTCAAGCGGTAGGTCAAGCTCGCGTATACGGGTTTGCGGAAAATGATCTTGCATGTAGTGTCTGAACCCCACTTCGCGGTTCGCTTGTTGTTTGCTTGGCACTTTCCCGTTTTTAGTCTGCTTCATCAGCATTATTTCTTTTTCCCCGGCAGCGATAAGCATTAGCATTTTTGCTGCGAAATATCCACTGCAGAATGAGTCTTGTCCGTAGAATGACAACGGTCGAAGATCCGGCATGTAAGAGTCGAGTAGGATGAACGGTATCGACCGTTCGTGCAATTTATCGGTAAAGCTCTTTGTCTCTTTTAATTCGCCCGGTACTACTATCACGCCGCTTGGGGCGGCTGCAAGACATTCGCGTCCGCATTTGATGAACGTGCCGTTGTCGAATCTTTCAAAATACATTATTTTAACATCAATGCGAAAATCACGTCTCGCCTCGCAGGCTTTTTTTGCTCCTTCCTCAATCTCGTCCCAGTATGCTTCAGATTCATGTTTCGGTATGATGCAGTAAAACGTATAAGCCTTGTTGTATGCCAATGCGCTGGCATACATGTTTGGCTGGTAGTTTATGTTTTTAAGCACGGCTTCTACCTTTTCCCTCGCAGCTTTCGATACGTTAGGGCGGTTGTGCAGAACCCTGTCAACTGTTCCTACCGACACCCCGGAGCGTTCGGCTATGTCTTTTATCCTAATCTTGTCGTCCATTGTGTCTGTTCCGCTGTGATTGCGTTTGATGGTTTTTGCATTATAATAAAAATGCCGGTGTCAGGAAAGACAATGTCTTTGCCAAATTCACCTTTATGGTTTACCTTTTGCAAAGGTAACAATAAAAAACGAAAAACGAGAGTATAACATTGGTATTTCATAAAATTCTTACATGGTGTTAGATATATGCGCAAGAATGTTAGTGCACCCTGTAGCGTGTTACATAATGACCGGTTTTTGCATGATTATCTTACATAATGAATCCTGTTGATGCCGTATAAAGGCTTCGGAGTAAAATAATTTATTGTTAGTCGGAAATATGCGAGTCTGAAGTGTGCAGCTGTAATTGCTTGAATTATAGGTAGTTGTAATGAAAACGAAAGTGTGTGTGCGTAAATAATACTTATGAAATACGTGGAAATGTTTGTTTTTTAGGTCGAAAACAGTGCCCGTTAACATCAAATGCCATGTTTGTTGTTCTCAGAAACCGCATTTTGCATCGTGAAATATGCTCTTTTGATAAACAAAACATGGCCTTTTATATGATTGTAATCCGGAAAATAGGACAAAAATAATAGCCGGAGTTCGTAAAAAGGGCAATTGCTCTATACGTGTTTTTCCTAGATTGATAAGCGAACCGTACATTTGTAAATTGACATATTGTTGTTAAATATCCGTGTTTATTGTCAAAATGTTTTCAGGGAAAGATGTCGGATTGAGGCTTAAAATATGCTCCTATGTGATTCTTTGTGACCGGCTTATTGCCACATGGCAGGCACTTTGGCGTGACATTGTTTTTCTGAATGTTTTATGCCAAAACATCTTTTTTTCTGTTTTTACTTGTTTTTTTAGGATTAAAACAGTAATTTTGTGAACGGAAAAACAAATCACAACATATATAAAACATTCAAAAAACTAAATCTCAAAAAAATGGCTAAAGTAGTAACATTGGGCGAAATAATGCTTCGCCTTTCCTCTCCGGGACAGAAGAGGTTTGTTCAGAGTGACGTATTTGATGTAGTATATGGCGGCGGTGAGGCTAATGTTGCTGTCAGCGTGGCTAATTATGGGCATGACGCTTATTTTGTTACAAAACTTCCTAAGCATGAAATCGGCCAATGCGCCGTAAACGCTTTGCGTCGTTATGGAGTGAACACAAAGTTCATCGCACGTGGTGGCGACAGGGTTGGAATATATTATCTTGAGAGCGGGGCAAGCATGCGTCCGTCAAAGGTTATTTACGACCGTGCCCACAGTTCTATAGCTGAGGCCGATCCTTCGGATTTCGATTTCGACGCAATCATGGAAGGTGCGCAGTGGTTCCATTGGAGCGGCATCACTCCGGCTATAAGCGACAAGGCCGCAGAGCTAACGCGTCTTGCCTGCGAGGCTGCGAAGCGTCATGGCGTAACTGTGAGTGTTGACTTGAATTTCCGTAAGAAATTGTGGACTTCGGAGAAGGCGCAAAGCATAATGAAGCCCCTTATGAAGTATGTTGACGTTTGCATAGGCAACGAGGAGGATGCACAGCTCTGCCTCGGATTCAAGCCAGACGCCGATGTTGAGGGCGGCAAGACCGATGCCGAGGGGTATTACGGCATATTCAAAGGCATGATGGAAACGTTCGGCTTTAAGTATGTGGTTTCTACATTGCGTGAGTCTCTTTCTGCAAGCCATAACGGCTGGAAAGCTCTTATTTATAATGGTAAAGACTTCTACCAGAGCAAGCATTACGACATAATGCCTATTATCGACCGTGTAGGTGGTGGTGATTCTTTCGCCGGCGGCCTTATCCACGGCTTGCTGACTTATCCTGAGGATCAAGGCAAAGCCCTTGAGTTCGCTGTAGCGGCTTCAGCGTTGAAGCATACCATTCCCGGCGACTTCAACCTAATGTCAGCCGACGAGGTGGCTAACCTTGCAGGTGGCGATGCTTCTGGCCGTGTGCAGAGATAATGGGAACGCCCATGGCGCGGTATGAATATAAAGTGAAATGCTTTTTGTCTAACGAAGAAAAGGGCATAAATAAATTGGCGGACGAGGGTTGGGAGCTTGTTTGCTCCTATTGCCTCGGTCTGTATTTGGTTTTTAAACGGGAAAAAGAAAATAATTGATTTATGGCTAAATTTGATAAGATAGCAGTATTGCAGAAAATGGGTGCCACAGGCATGGTGCCAGTGTTTTACCACAAGGATGTAGAGGTGGCTAAAAAAGTCATCAAGGCATGTTATGACGGCGGTGTACGTGCGTTCGAGTTCACAAACCGCGGTGATTTCGCCCATGAGGTGTTTGGTGAAGTTGTAAAGTTTGCCGATAAGGAATGTCCGGAACTGGCCCTTGGCGTAGGTTCCGTAGTAGATCCGGCTACAGCAGCCTTATATATCCAGCTTGGTGCTAATTTCGTAGTAGGTCCGTTGTACAATCCTGAGATAGCAACGGTTTGTAACCGTCGTCTGATTCCTTATACTCCGGGATGTGGAAGTGTGTCTGAAATTGGTTTTGCGCAGGAGAAGGGATGCGATCTTTGCAAAGTATTCCCCGGCGACGTGCTCGGTCCGAAATTAGTGAAAGGTCTGCTTGCTCCGATGCCATGGTCAAAACTGATGGTAACAGGCGGTGTATCTCCTGATGAGGAGAACCTTACGGCATGGTTCAAGGCCGGTGTGTTCTGTGTTGGCATGGGTTCGAAGTTGTTCCCGAAGGATGTCGTTGCAGCAGGTAACTGGCAAGCTGTTACAGATAAGTGCAAGGAAGCGTTAGGGTATATTGCCAAGGTACGCGGATAATATAAGTTGTAAAGGCTCAATATGGCTTATGTGCATATTGGGCCTTTTATTTTTTTCGGCTTGTTGCTGTTCTCATGGTGATGCGGAGGTTGACAAGTTGAACGGAAAGTCTTATGCGTTTCATTATCGCAATCTTGATAGTGTAGATGTGTATGCCCGTAAGGCGTTGTCGGCGGCAGCAGATTATCCGTCCGGTAAGGCCGAAGCTTACAACAATTTGGCTTTTGCCTGTATTGCCAAAATGGATTACGGACAGGCTTACGCTTTGCTTGACAGTGTGGAACATGTTACAGACAACCAAGTAGAGTTGCTTATCGCAGATGTTTTGTACATGCGTTTATGCCAGCGTGAGTCTCGGAATAAGGAATTTTATGATTACAGGGAACGTGCATTGAGACGCATAAAACGCATTAACGAAGATTTGGACGGCTTGTCTGAAAGACTTGACAAACGTTATTTGTATGCCAAGACGGAATTTTCGATAGTTAGTTCCACTTATTATTATTATGTCGGATTGTTAAAATCTTCAGTGGAAGCTATTGACGTAATTGACCCTGATGGCGGTATAAAAAAAGACACAGCGCAGTATCTTAATTATTTATATCAACTTGGCAGCGGTGGCATTATAGAGGAAATATCCCGTCAAGCAACATTGCAGAAAGAATTTGAATTATTGTTGGAATGTAATATATTGGCAAAAAAGAGTGGCATGGTATATTGGCAGGCCAATTCTTTGCAAGCCATAAGTGAGCATTTACTAGACAAAGAAGGATGTAGTAGACTGTTGGCGGATAATAGGCCAGCTTTTGATTATTTGAATAGTGATAATATGCCGGACAGTTTGCTTGCCGGTTATTTGGCTCAGAAGTCTTTAGCCCTATTCTTGTCATACGGTGATGTTTACCAGACGGCTGGAGCTTACCGCACATTGTCTTTTTGTTATTGGTCGTTGGGCGATTATAATTCGTCGCTGATTTGTTTGGAAAATGCTCTACATCGTAATAAAGCCATAGCAAAAGCTCCAGACTTGGTGGCAAGTGTCAGGGAGAGCCTGAGTCTTGTTTATTCGGCGATGGGCGATAAAAATAACAGTGACATCAATCGGAATTTATATCTGGATATACAGGAGGAAACGCGGCAAGACAGACAACTGGAGGCACGCGCGGAACAGCTGGAGCGTACGTCAGCGCAACTTAATGTGCTGATAATTTCCATAATGACGCTTATTGTCGCGGTAGTAGTATTGCTACTTGTTTTAAATAAGATAAGAAAACGTAAAGGCGGAGCTGGTTATATAGAAAGATTGTTAGAGCCATTGGAAGAATGGAAGGTTGCTAATGAGGCAAGAATGGATGCACTGAATGAGGCTTACGATGAAGCAAAGGAACGGTTCTCTATAGGCAGACTCCAACACGAAAAGTACAAAAGACGCAGCCTCGATAGTAAAGCCAAAGTGTTTTTGGTTAATAATGTTACACCATATATTGACAGGATAATAAACGAGGTCGAAAGATTAAAGTCAGGTGTTGATTCTGAGGTCGTGCGTAATGAGCGCTTGGTTTATGTGGCAGAACTGGTCGACAAGATAAATGAATACAATGATGTGCTTACGGATTGGATACAACTTAGGCAAGGCCGCTTGAGTTTACGTATAGAAAGCTTTAATCTTGCTGAGACATTTTGTGTATTATCAAAATCAGCTATGTCGTTTCGTTTGAAAGGCTTGAAATTCAATGTGCATCCGGTTGATGCAATGGTAAAGGCTGATAAAATATTGACAATGTTTATGTTGAACACTCTTGCCGATAACGCCCGTAAGTTTACACCGCGAGGCGGAGAGGTAACGGTGTATGCAACGAAGGAACGTGATTACGTTGAGATTTCTGTAAAAGATACCGGAGTCGGGCTTTCTGCAGAACAGATTTCCACTATTTTCGACCATAAGATTTACAACGGGCATGGTTTTGGCTTAATGAACTGCAAGGGTATTATTGATAAGTATCGTAAGATCAGCCATATATTCAAAGTCTGTGGATTATTTGTTGAAAGTACGAAAGGTAAGGGCAGTCGTTTTTATTTCAGGCTTCCTTGTGGTTTTGCGCGTCTTGTTTTAATCTTTGTGTTGGGGGTATGTTCTTATTTACAGGTAAATGCCGGAGACTTGGGACAAAGTTTTTTGGCTAAAGCAGGAATGTTTGCCGATTCGGCTTATTATTGTAATGTGGAAGGCCGTTATGCAAAGACATTGTTTTTTGCCGATTCGGCGATTTATTACCTTAATAGACATTACAAGGAACAGTGCCCTACAGGAAAAGTCTTGATGGCCGGTGTTGGAGGAGAGTTTGGCGTTCCGGCTGAAATAAAATGGTTTCATGACAGGGTGAAGACAGATTATAATATTATACTTGATTTGCGTAACGAATGTGCCGTGGCGGCTCTCGCTTTACATAATTGGGATGTATATGCTTATAATAACGATGTTTATACAAGGCTTTTCAAAGAGTATTCGGCCGACAAAGGGTTGGAAGAGTACTGTGCCACAATGCAAGACTCAAGGGCGAATAAGGTTATAGCCGTGGTCGTACTTGTGGTGTTGCTGTGCATGATAGTCTGTGCGTATTATTTTTTGTATTATCGTCATGTGTTATTTTACCGTTACTGTGTTGATAACATAAAACGTATTAATGAAAAATTACTTTCAAACTTAAGTGATGAAGACAAGTTGACTTTTATTGATAATGTGGATTTTTCAAAGTTTCCGGTAGAACTTAATAAGGTCGTCGGAAAAATAAGGTTGGCATTGCAAAGGTCGGTGGTTGAGGGAAGATCAAAAAGTGTTGGCATTGAGTTAGTTGATGATGAGCGGCGGCGTATAGAGTATGAGACGGAAAGATTGTACGTAAGTAACAACATAATAGATAATTGTCTTAGCACATTGAAGCATGAGACAATGTATTATCCGTCACGGATAAGGCATCTAATTGAAAATGCCAGTGAGAATATTGAGACTGTAAGTGAGGTTGTAATCTATTATAAAACTATTTATTTAATACTTTGCGAGCAAGTGAACCGTCAGGCTGTAGGAATAAAGTTTGAGTGTAAGCCGGTTGATATGGCGGAACTTTCACTAGGAAACTTCCATGTGTTTGGTGACAAAGAGCTTATAGCGTATTTGTTTGATATATTGGAAAAGGAATGTGGATGCTTCCGATCGGATATTTCGGCCGTATCGGTAGATGAAAAATATATTGAATTTAAAGTTCCGTGTCATGGTAGTTATTTTGTTGATTCAGAAGATGTGGACTTGTTTGCCCCTTCTGTAAAAAATATACCGTTTCTTATTTGCCGACAGATAGTACGTGAGATTGTAGGAATATCAAATCTTCATGGTTGTGGAATTAGAGTTTCACGCAATGTTGAAGGACGGTATGTGTTGAGTATAACGTTAGCGAAAGCGGTGGTGGTGTCGGATTATAAATAAAATTTTTGTTATAATGGATAAGTTTAAAGTCGTAATAGTTGAAGATGTGCCTTTGGAATTAAAAGGTACTGAAGGTATATTGAAAAATGATGTGCCGGAAGCTGAGATAATAGGGACGGCAGCCAATGAGGCTGAATATTGGAAAGTGATGAAGTCTCAACAGCCTGATTTGGTGTTGTTGGATTTGGGGCTTGGTGGCTCTACTACGATAGGAGTGGAGATATGTCGGCAGACGAAAGAAGTACGCCCTAATGTCAAAGTGTTGATATTTACAGGTGAAACATTGAATGAGAAGCTATGGGTTGATGCTCTTGATGCCGGATGTGACGGGATAATACTAAAGAGTGGAGAGATGCTTACACGTGGCGAAGTTGCCAGTGTGATGGGTGGCAAAAGGTTTGTCTTTAACCAGCCGATACTAGAGAAAATCATTGAAAGGTTCAAACAAGCTGTCAACGGTAGGGTGATGCGGCAGGAATCATTTGTGGATTATGAAATAGATGAGTATGACGAGCGTTTCTTGCGTCATTTAGCTTTGGGATACACTAAAGAGCAGATTACAGGGTTAAGGGGAATGCCTTTCGGGGTAAAAAGTTTGGAAAAACGACAGAATGAGCTTGTGAAAAAATTGTTTCCTGAAGGTAATGGTGGTATTGGCGTAAATGCCACACGACTTGTGACCAAGGCGATAGAACTTCATATACTTGATGCCGATAATCTACGACCTGATGATAATTAAAATTATGTGTATGCATGGTTTCTTGAAGCGTAAAATTTTGCCTTTGTCAATTGTGGTATTGGTATTGTTGCAGATTGTACTTGTATTGTTTTCATGGATTGTATCTTTAACGATGCCGTCGTTTTCTGTAAGGCCGATATTGAGCGGCGAGGGTATGAGGTGGTTCATGGGGCGTTTTGTCGACAATATGCTCAGTCCTTTGTTGGTCTGGCTGATTTTACTGTCTATAGCTTATGGCGTTTTTCGTCACAGCGGTTTGTTGGATGTTATCATTATGGTCTGCCGTGGTCGTAACCTTCCTTTGCGTTGTCGCCGTGCTTTATTTGCGGCCTTTGCGTTGTTTGTGGTTATGTGTCTCATCGTGTTTTTGCTTTCCTTTGTGCCTCATGCCGTTCTTCTTGGCGTTTCCGGTAGCTTGTATCCCAGTGCTTTCAGTGCATCAGTTGTACCGGTTTTGACTCTAATGTTAGTTGTTATTTCATTAGCTTATGCTGTGGTTGGCGGTGTTTATTCTAGTTTGTCTGATATTTTTAGGGGCTTGTATGTCGGCGTTGTCGTTTTTGCACCATTGTTCCCGTTATATGTGCTGGTCATGCAGCTGTATTGTTCGGTGTGCTTCGTATTCATGCTGTGACAGTAATTTATAGCATACCTTTTGTCGAGGGTAGAATGTAATGATGAATGTCACGTTTGACAGCCATACGCAGGGCACGTGCCAAAGCTTTGAATATTCCTTCAATCTTATGATGTTCGTTTTTGCCTTGGGCTTTGATGTTAAGGTTCATGAGTGATGAGTCGCTCAGACTCTTAAAAAAATGAATGAACATCTCGGTCGGCATATCGCCGATTTTTTCACGCTTAAATTCTGCATCCCATACCAGCCATGGCCGTCCGCCAAAATCGAGGACTACTTGGCATAAGCAGTCGTCCATTGGCAGGCTGTAGCCGTAGCGCTCTATTCCGCGCTTGTCGCCGAGGGCTTTTCGTAAGCATTCACCTAATGCAATGGCCGTATCTTCGATGGTATGGTGCTCATCAACATGCAGGTCGCCTTTAGTGTGTATGGTAAGATTCATCATCCCGTGGTGTGCTATTTGCTCAAGCATGTGGTCGAAGAAGCCTATGCCGGTTGATATGCCACTTTTTCCGGTGCCGTCGATATTCAGTTCTACGTGTATATCTGTTTCTTTAGTCGTTCTTGTTACAACAGCCGTGCGTTCTCCGGCAAAAAGTATCTCGGCTATTTTATCCCATGTCATAGTGTCACGCCCCAGTATTAGGGCTTTGCAACCTATATTATCTGCCAGTTGTTGGTCTGTGTCACGGTCGCCGATTACATAGCTGCCTTGTATGTCATATTGTGGATCATTTAAATATGCGGTTAACATGCCTGTACCTGGCTTGCGACATGGGCTGTTGTCCTCTGGGCGGTGGCGGTCGATCAATATGTCATCAAAAGTCACGCCTTCGCCTTCGAGTGTTTGTAATATAAAATTGTGTACTGGCCAAAAAGTGTTTTCAGGGAATGAGGTTGTGCCTAGTCCGTCTTGGTTACTGACCATGACAAAACGGAAGTCGAGCCGTGAGCGTATGAAACTTAGGTTTTTGAAAACGCCTTTAACGAATCTTAATTTATTAAATGAGTCTACTTGCTCATCATTCGGTTCCTCTACAAGCGTGCCGTCACGGTCGATAAACAAGATGCGTTGCTTATTCATATTGTTACTTTTTGGTCTTTAATTTCTTTTTTCAGGTTGTTCTTTTCTTTTTCCCTTGTAATGATGCTGCCATATAAAAAGTAGCATACGAAAGTGATGAATATGTTTACATATTGCCAAATGAAAAACGTAAGAGTGAATACTGCTAATTGGATAGCTGTGAAATATGAAGGCAGGCCCGTAGGATCTCCTATAAAGTTGACACCGTAGACAGAGAGAGAGTTTGCCGCTAAAATGATGAGCATCGGTATGGATACAAACAATGCGCAGATGGTTGTGCAAAGTGTTGCAAGGAATAATGCCGTAAATATCAGTCCCCAATGGCGCAACCCGGTTTTGTATGATTTGAATATGATTTTTCGCAGTCTGCTTTCAGGTTCCATGAGATATTTCATTATCACGAATGTGAAAGGAAGCAATATCAACATTATTATAATTGACATGGCACCGAGAACGTAGAACAACGGTTGCATATCTCTTACGCTTATTGTCATAGGTTGTTTGTATATCACCACGCTGTACGTAACGAATGTGTATATCAGGGCGAGCATCACGCAGAAAGCAATGCTGCATACTGCTATGTTTGTGCACCTTGTAACGTTCCATTTCATGGATTGTCCGTTTACAAGGCTTATCACTTTAGCTTGACATGCAATTTGTACCGCCAGTGTGATAAGCGTTGTTATGCATAGAACTACGGTCAATCCTGTGCTGCAACCGTAAAGCATTGCGTGCAGGTAGAGCGAGACGTATATGGCTGATATTAATGCCAGTGACAGGCAGTAAGTCCATGTGCGGCAAAAAATTGTCCGTATGTTGTCAAACATCATACCGTGTGCTGCCGACAGGCATGCTGTATAACTGCGGTTTTTGCTTATAGAGGATTGTTTTATATTGTCCATATCTTAAAAGGTTTAGTTTCGAGTTGCGAACCCGAAATAACAGTTTTTGTCGCAAAGGTAGCAATATTCCCGATAACATAAAGCTTCGTTATGGATAAAAATTGCTAACTTTGCATTAAAATGGCGTAGTTGTTTTATGTATTAAACTGATTAACACTTAAAAACAATAAGGCATGAAATTGTTGAGATGGGGATTTATAGGTTGCGGTGAGGTCGCAGAGAAAAAATCGGGGCCGGCTTTCAGCCTTGTTGAAGGCTCTGAGGTCGTAGCTGTGATGAGTCGTAATCGTGACAGGGCGCGTTCTTATGCAGCCAGGCATAAAGTGAAGAAGTGGTATACTGACGCTCAGGAACTTGTTGATGATCCTGACGTGAATGCCGTTTATGTGGCCACGCCACCATCGAGTCACGCAGCCTATGCTATAATGGCCATGCGCGCCGGAAAGCCAGTTTATGTAGAAAAACCATTGGCTGCAGGATATGACGATTGTGCCCGTGTCAACCGCGTTAGTCAGCAAACTGGAATTCCTTGTTTTGTGGCCTATTACAGACGATATTTACCTTATTTCCAAAAGGTGAAAGAAATGGTAGCCAGTGGCGACATTGGTCGTGTGATGAATGTGCAGGTGCGATTCTCGTGCCCGCCGCGTTCCGACGATTACGCTTCCAGTGGTGAGTTGCCGTGGCGCGTTAAACCAGATATTGCCGGCGGAGGTTATTTTTACGATCTTGCCGCACACCAACTCGACCTATTACAAGATATGTTTGGCGTGATAATCGAAGCAGAAGGCATGTGTGTCAATCGAGCCGGATTATATCAGGCCGAAGACAACGTGAGTGCCTGCTTCCGTTTCGAGAATGGTCTTACAGGCAGTGGCTCATGGTGTTTTGTTGGACACAAATCGGCCGAGGAAGATATCGTCGAGATTGTCGGCGATAAAGGGAAACTCACTTTCTCCGTGTTCAGTTACAATCCTATAATTCTTGTTACAAGTGACGGTACCACTAGTCTTACTGTACCTAATCCGCCATACGTGCAACTGCCACTGATACGTGCCGTAATAGAAGACCTGCAGGGTTTTGGGGCGTGTACGTGTAACAGCGTGTCGGCTACGCCGGTAAATTGGGTAATGGATCGCATACTTGGAAAATTCTGACAGTCATGATAAAAGTTATAACCCTGTTGCTTTTGGTTCTTATGTCGGTTACAGGACGGGCCGCTGAACCTTTGTACACGCAGGCCGACAGTCTGCGCGTTATGGGCTTGTTTAGCGAGGCGCGTCGTCAGCCGGTCAATACCGACATGGTGTTGTTTTTTGCGCGCTCTTTATGTGGTATACCATACGTGGCACATACGCTTGAGACTGGTAAAACCGAACGCTTGGTGGTGAACATGCGCCAAATGGATTGTGCTACCTATGTTGATAATGTTGTGGCTCTTACCCTTTGCATGGAACAGCGGCGTTATACTTTTGCGGCTTTCTGTGACAACTTGCGGCTAATACGTTATCGAGCCGGGGCTGCGTTACATTACACAACACGCCTTCATTATTTTAGCGATTGGATTGCAGACAACTCTGCTAAAGGCATCTGCCGCGAGCTACAGAGTCCGTCACCACCTTTTACAGGCAAAGGTACGGTCAACGTGTATTATATGTCCGCAAATCCTCTCCGTTACAAGGCGTTGAGGCTCAATCCCAGTTATACGGCAGCCATAGCCGCAAGCGAGAAGCGGCTTACCGGACACACCTATCGTTACATACCGAAGGCATTAACAGGCGATACTGCCCTGATGCGTCGTGCTGTCAACGATGGCGATATAATAGCGCTGACCACAACACTCGGCGGTCTTGATATACATCATGTTGGCTTTGCCGTGTGGCATAAGGATGGGCTTCATCTGCTCAACGCCTCAAGTCTGCACCGAAAGGTCATTGAGGAACCGCTTACTATTTACGAATACTTGAAGAAACAGCCAAATATGAACGGACTTAGGATTATTAGGTTGACAGGGAAGTAAATGGCTGTATTTATCACAAGTCAAACTTCTTAAATGTGCATGTGGTGGAGCCGTGTCGTAACAAAAAATGTTATGTAAGGTTTTTATATGTAGTATAATGATTTCGTTGTCGCGTATTTGGTGACAACCTTTTTTTACGTGCGCAATATTCCATGTAGGTTTGTGTGTTATTTTATGATAAATTTCAGATTTTATTTTGATGTACGGTAAAAAAATCCTATCTTTGCCATAATTAAGAATTTAAAGTAAAAGCTTATGATATAATTCAGATAAAGACATAATCGGAAATTGAAGCGTTAGCTTATTATTCTTGTTTCAGAAAATCGCCAAATTTAATGAAGCAGTCAAGAGTAAAAGTTGATGCTCACGCTGGCTGGCGTGGGCTTTTACTCGTATATGACTGCATAGGTGTTTGGCGATACCTCTGAAACGTAGACGGAGTTAAATAGTCCACGTTTCTTTTTCTGTCTATTCTCAATTGTTTTGGACTAATTTTGATTAAGAATATGTACAGAAAAGCTAAAATGATGAAACCTGAATTAGATAAAAATTATTATTACCGTCCTGTTTGGACATGCGGCAGATACAATGAAAAAGCACAAGTAGCAATATTTTATAATTTGATTGCTGGAATCAGTTACTTTTTTGAAAGCTATTCGGCAAAGGTTATAGGGGAGATATTGTCTGTTCCACGAAACGGAGAAGTTTGTGTAGATGAAGTTTCACGCAAGTTGAATATAGCTGATGAAAGTTTAAAGCCTTTCTTTACACAGTTGGAACAATTAGGTATGGTTTCATCAGTGTTTCCTTCAAAAGAAATTATCGCCGATTATCGTAAACGTGTAAGTGAGTATAATTGCAAACAGACACAAACTGTTGAACGCACGACAAAAGAGAAACTACCATACGCCGTTACTGATGCAGAACGGCTTTATACGGAAAAGGTTGGCGGAATAACAAGTGTTATGTTCGAACTTACTTATAATTGCAGCGAAAAGTGCATACATTGTTATAATGAAGGAGCCACGAGAAATGATGAAGAGAAAAGCACACGCGGAGACCGGCAAGAATTAACCATGAAAGATTACAAACATTTGATTGATGATTTGTATGAGATGGGACTTATCAAAGTCTGTCTGACCGGTGGTGACCCGTTTTCAAAGCCTTTTGCATGGGAAATTATCGACTATCTTTATGAAAAAGACATAGCGTTTGATGTGTTCACTAACGGGCAGCGTATAGTCAATGAAGTTGAGCGGTTGGCTGATTATTACCCTCGGTTGGTCGGAGTGTCGATTTACAGTGGAAAACCGGAGGTTCACGATTATATTACCCGGATACGCGGTTCATGGGAACGTTCGATGTCTGTAGTCCGCCAACTTTCCGCGTTGGCTGTGCCTATGAATTTGAAATGTTGCATAATGCGGCCTAATGTCAAGTCGTATTATATGGTTGCGGATATTGCCAGACAATATGGAGCAGTACCTCAATTTGAAATAAGCATAACTGATTCAATAGAGGGAGACAAATGCGCAAGCAAGTATCTGCGAATGACGCCTGAGCAACTTGAAATCGTTTTGCGTGACGATAACATTCCTTTATATGTAGGTAAGGAAGCTCCGAATTATGGTGGACAGGCTAAACTCATGGATGATACGCCTTGTGGTGCTGGTGAAAATTCACTGTGTATAACTCCTGAAGGCAACGTAATACCCTGCTGTGCGTTCCACACATTGTTTGGCAATGTTAAGGAACAGGGTGTTAAAGATATTGTAAGTGGAAGTAGGGAGCGTGAGTATTGGCTTGGCTTGACATTGAACAAGTATGAGAAATGTGGCCTACATGATTATTGCGCTTACTGTAACCTTTGCCCGGGCAACAACTTTATCGAGCACGGTACGCCGTTGAAGGCGGCTGAAGTAAACTGTTATGTGGCAAAAATAAGGCATGGGCTGGCGCATAAAATGATGCATGGATATGACCCGTTGCAGGGAAAGTCTTTAAGAGAAAGATTGGCGGACTTGCCAGACTTTGTTCCTGTAGGAATAAAAAGGGAAATGTCGCAGAATTTCAGCGACAAGAGATTGAAGGTAGGTGGGTAAATGTGGTTCCCCAAGAAATATCACTATAACAATTTTAAATTTACGATTATGATAGTAGATTTGAAAGTAAGTGCAGCTTCAAAGGTTGTGACAATGAGTAATTGTCCTAAAGAATCTGAGGGTGGTTGTGGTATAATGTATCGTACTATTTAATCATTGAAGTTTGCATTGGCTGTGCCTACTGAATGCAGGCACAGCCTTTTATAAAGAATAACCTTTTTAAAAAGAATATAATTATGGAAGAACAAATTAAAAATTGGTATAGGAACAATCATCATCACGACTTAGACGACCGGCGTTTTTATGACATTATTATAGCCTCTGTCGATGAAAAAATTGAACATGATGTTTTTGATGCAGCGTTACATGAAGTAAATCCAAATATAACAGAAGATGAAATTTCTTCTATTTATTCAAGATATGAAGATTTAAGAAGTCTGTTAGTTTATTATTCAGAACAAAACGCGTAAAATGAATAAGGTAAAAGTTGTAAGTGTGCCATTTACGATTTTACATCTTTGCGATGAAGAAAAGGCTGCATATCCTTATCTCCGTGATGAAAACGGAGATAAGGTTATGTATTGCGTAAGTCCGCTTCATGGTAGAAGCTTTGTCGTTTGCAAGAATAGCGATGGACGGTATGTTGTCAGTAAAGGCAACGGATTAAGCTATACTCAATATCAAATGCTCCATACAAAAGAATTTTTCGATGGAACTTGGGGATTGTTGCTCCGTCAAGATGCCGAGCGTGATTTCATATTAGGACAAGAAATACAGGCTTTAGGTATAAAGACAAACAATATGGAGTACGTGTTGGAACTTGAAAAGAATGTACTCTTGCCAAACGGACATACAGTTAAGCCTGTCTTGTTGCAATATAATGTGGAGTGTCCTTATAGGATAAGTGATGCCCCGTTTATGAAGCCAGAACAAATACAGGCGGAAGTCGCAAAGTGGGAGAAGATGAATGACCGTGGGTTTGAGCATTCTTATATGGTAGCGGCCAATGTGCTAGTGCGTAATCTTCGCATACTTCACGATAACGGCGTATTACATAATGCACTTAACGAGCAAAATTATACATGGGCATTGGAGTTGGTTGATTTCGAGTTGGCTTGTTCTCCAAAACATCCATATACTAAAGAGGACGACTGTCGTCACGTGAAAGACCTTTTCCCACGTGAAATAATATATACTTATGTCATCATCAATTATATCGCAGGTGTACTTGGTGAGGATATTGATTTTACCTTTGTTGATTCTCTATTTGCCGAATACGGCTTTGATTTAAAACAATATGTTGTTTAACTTTTAAACTTTCTGTAAAATGATGCGCGATCCTTTTAATTCTTTCTTGAATACGGTTAATCGCTTGCGTGGCGAATATAAAGCAAGTAGTAAAGATTTTGATAGTAATCCTCTGCGCAGCATAGTGCTGACTTTAGTGAAACTTTTTGTTGTATTATACATCGTACAAAAAATCACAGGATGGAACATCTTGGGTGGTTGGGTGGTTACAATAGGTGATTTTGTTATTGATTCAATATTTGCGTTGTTAGAATGGATAGCGTCGTAGTTTCAGTGACTTGCCCAAATTGTGGCAATACTGTCGTTTTTACTTTGCAAAAGGATTTCAGCGGAGGGTTTTCTGAGAGCTGTTATAATTGCAGTGCTACGGTAACTTGTATAGTCGGTTGGAACGGCGACAAGGTACAGATCTATGATGTAAGGTCGAGTGGTGGTGCGCGGAAAAGATAAAAACTTTGAGACATCTTTGTGCGCTTGTTTTTGGTTAATATAAATAGAAAAGGTGATGTATTCAGATAAATTGGAAGAATTGATTTCGTTGGCAATCCAAGATGGGGAGTTGACGGAGCAGTGGCGCAATTTGATAATGCGTAGGGCTGAGAAAGAGAAAGAGGATGTGGAGGAAGTTATGATGGTAGTTGAGGCTCGCTTGAAGAACTTGAAGAAAAAAAACAAGTCGTCAGAAGTTATAGAAAAGCCTAAAAAAAGAAGTTCACGAGCGGCGAAATCACACCTTAACACAAATTCTGTAAACGGAGAAACTTTTGATTATCAAAATGTTAAAGTTTTTGATGGGCTGATAGAACATTTGAAAATGAATCTTGAATTTCAGCGTAGGAATCCTAAAGAAATCGTTTATACTATGTGTCATCCAGAGAAAGAAAAGAAAGATGATTTAGATAATTCAATTATGTATGGCCATACTCTTGGTTCTATATACGATTTTTCAAACTATTGTTTAGAGTTTTGGGAAACATTAAAACTTGATGGTGTTAAGCCATGTTCCAGCTTGGATGTTGTTACTGCTTGGGGTTTACGTATAAGTAATTGTGAACTTGATTGGTTTGATGGAACTCCTCCTTTTGATTATATTCTAACTGATGATGATGCACGTTTGATGTTGAAAGTCGCTTTTTGGGGGCATGAGAAATATAAATCATTATTCATGGCTTTACCTTTTTTTGAAAAATTCAAATGTATAACACATGAAACTGTTGACGGAGATGTTTTATATCAGTATTTTATAGATTGTGGTGATAATGTCCAATTAATGGCGGCAGTTTATACAACAGTGTTAAACCGTTTATATGGAATAAATATATGTGATTTGTATTGGAATAATTTTTTTACACGGATAGATGCTTTTAATGATAAAACGGGCTATTTTTCGCACATTAGAAAATTTGGATTGTATAAGCCATTTGAAATAAAAACAGACAAACCGCATTTCCATTGCTCATTTCCGTATAGAGCAATTTATTCAAAGTGTTTAGTGCCGGAACGAGCCGTTGATAAAATAAGTGAAATGGCAGATACTTATAATGATAAATATTGCAATGGTGAAAAATTTATATTATATAAAAAAGAGCGTATGTTGTTACTTGTACCATGGACAGATCAAGAATATAATGCTCATCATTACAAGATGGATAAAATGAACATTACAGGGGAAAAATATATGAATATAATTTATCGTAAGGTGGAGAATGGACAGAAATACATTAATAATTTTTGGGGATTATTGAATTATGAATGGAAAGAACATGTAAAATAGGATTTAGATACAAGTGTTTTTGTAAAACAGTTTTATTGGAATTGGTTATCGTTCTAAATTTAAATTATTATGTATTCAGATAAATTAGAAGAATTGATTTCGTTGGCAATCCAAGATGGGAAGTTGACGGAGCAGTGGCGCAATTTGATAATGCGTAGGGCCGAGAAAGAAGGCGAAGATGTCGATGAAGTAATGTTGGTGGTGGATAGTCGTTTGAAGAAGTTGCAGCTTCAAGGCGTTATGAATAATAATGCGGATAGCGGATTTAACTATGACGGATGTGAAATATTCGAGGGATTGGAAACGCAACTAACACGAAACTTGAAGTTGCAGAGCGAGGCTCCGGGTAAATTGGTTTATACATTCTGTAATCCGGATTATGACAGCTTCCAAAGCCTAATGGATTATTTGGGCAATGACATGTATTTCCATGAAGGCCAGACGATAAATGGCAAGCCATGTGGTTGGGATGCGGCAAAAGGATTGCGATTAAGTATCAGTAATTGCGTATTTGACATTTTTGACGGAAGTTCTCCGCTTGAAGGAACATTGGATGATGACAATCCGAGATTGCAATTCAGAGTTGCATTTTGGGAGCATGAGGCAAGGTATTCAACGTTTAACTCTTTGCCATGTACGAACTTGTTTAAAAAAGTTACGCATGAGACTACGGACGGAGATGTGCTGTGCCAATATTTTATTGATTGTGGCGAAGACGTAAAGTTGATGGCTGCAATTTATACAATGGTTTTAACCAAGGTGTACGGGGTAAGTATAGCCGATATTAAGTTAGAGAATTTCTGGACGGGGAAACATTCTTTTGTTTTAGAAAGTGAGAATATTGATGATAAGGTGAAGTTGCAACGTATTCTAAAAGAACACGGCTTGGCAACTTTAAAAATGCCGTATGTAAATTCAATGTTCTTAATTCGTAAAGACGCTGTTTATGAAGTGGAAAAGATTGTATCGGCGTATAATGCGAAATTGAAAAATAAGACATTTGTTGAATTTGTCTTTGACAAGAATGAAAGATTACTGATGTTTTATTCGTTGAACGATGACAAGACAAAAGGTTTTGTGGCAAATGTAAAACAACAACAAGCCTTGCAGAAAATGGTGGAATATCAGACACGTATAAGCGAAGTGGCACAGGTGCATTGGAAAGCTGAACATAATGAAGCATTGAGCGAAACGATTGAAGAATGTGCCGAAGTGCAAGCCGTGGACGTTGTGCCTGAATCTCCTGAAATGAAGAATGTGGAAAAAGAAAATGTCAGTGTGATAGAAGTTCCTGAAAACGTGTTGCCGAAAGTATTGAAAATATTGGATTATTATAATAAACGTGCAGAAAAGTGGGGATATGAGAAGTTGGTGTATGACAACTCGACACGACTGTTGACAGGCAGTTTCAAACCGATAACCACTGCTGAAACTTCTTCAAATTCAAGCCTGTGGAGCAAAATGAAAGAATCAGGCAGAAATGCGGATTTGAAAGAGGAGTATGACAAGATACTTAAATTGTGCAATGTTGTGAAATAGCCATAATTAGAAGCGTTTATGATTACAAACATCGTATTGAACATTCCACATTCATCGGTGCAAAATTATGATACAGATGAATGGAGCGATAAGAATTTGCTGCATGAACAGGTTAATGAGTGGACAGACTGGTTCACTGACTATCTGTTCAGGCCAAGTATAAAGAGTAAGTATGATATAAAAGCCAATGTATTCAACCATTCACGGTTTTATGTCGATGTTGAAAGGCTTATTGACGACGATTTGGAAAATGTCGGGCAAGGCATAATTTATACGGACTTCAACGGAAACAAAAGAAATGTTGGCGATAGAGAGTCTTTAATGGGGATATACAATGAATACATACAGTCGTTCGCGCCGTTGTTGAACGGTGGTAGTCTCTTAATTGATTGCCATTCATTTCCTTCGTCGGTGAATAAGGATGTGCAAATATGCATCGGATATAATGAGGACGAAAGCAAACCGTCTAAACGTCTTTTTCACATGATATGCGATGCTTTCACAGACGCAGGTTACAAGGTTGGTATAAACGCCCCGTACTCAAATTCATTGACTCCGGTAAAGCCGATAGAATACCGGTCTATAATGATAGAGGTAAATAAAAGTGTTTATATGGATGAGAAAAAAATTTGCTTGGTTCCGGGATGTATTAAATTCCGGGATGTGATTGCCAAACTGTATGAAGATATTTTGGATACAAAGGATTTCTAATAAAAAGATACTGGTATGATATTTAGAAAGTTTTTGAAGGAAAATATGCCAGTTGCAGATTTGCTTGCACAAGAATTAGGATTAGGTGAGGCACAATTAAATTTTACAGATGAAGGTTTCGAAGGCGAAAAATTCTTTGTTGATTATATAGAAGTCAGGCATAACAGTTATGAATGTGTGAAAGATGACGACGGAAGTCTGTACGCGGTTGATGGAGAAGGCGGAGAGCTAATATTGGTGGAAGTTCCGGATGTTCGTCATTACCGTATCAGGGAGGATGTTACGCAAATTTACAGACACGCCTTTCGTCATTGCATGATACTGGAAGAAGTTGATGTCCCATTTGATAGACATAAAATAGGATTGGATTACGATGTAAATATTGCCTTAATCGACTGTGCGTGTAATGTTAAGGTGCATTTTTGGGATAAGCCGTATGATTATGAGATAAGCGAACAGCTGAAACGTGAAATAGCCGCTGGTGTAACTGATAATTACGGTTTTGTGTACAGCAAGGACGGTAAGCGTTTACTGAAAGCGTCTGACGCATATGAGTATTGGATTCCGGAATGCGTTGAACATATAGAAAAATTTGCGTTTATAGGATGCTCAATAGAGACATTGCACATACCATATACCTGTAATATGGATGAAGATTTTTATTTACCAGACTCAGCGTGCGAGATTTGGGACAGGCCGTATTCAGAAATGGATGATATTGTAGACAGCCTTTATCGTAGGGAAGATGATGCAGTTATTGATGAATATGGTGTGAAATACACAAAAAACGGCAAACGGTTATTATGTGCTATGGATGGATTTGACGAAGATGAATATCTTGTTCCTGACGGTGTCTTGACTATTTGCGAACAAGCTTTTTTCTTTCATAAGAAGTATCTTAAACTTATAATCCCGTCTTCCGTGAAAAATATAGGCGGAGATCTTTTTGGCTGTGGCGGGGGAATTCTTGTGAGAATTTAATGCGTTTGTTTATTTAACGTCGTACATTTACGAATGTTAGTGAATGTACGACGTTAATTTATTGATTGTCAACTATAAAGCTGCTAATAATATTCTATTCACTTGACTTTTATAGAAGTTTTCTTAGATTAACCACACATGTTATTATGCGTTCACGTTTTGTTCTGATGTATAAAAATATTATCTTTGCAACACGATAAAAATGGAAACTAATTTGAATAAATAATTTTAAGGTGAAATTGCACGTATTCAATCCTGAGCATGATATTGCTTTAGCTTGCAATGAGGAGAGGTTTATGCTTCCTCATGCAATACAGGAGTTTAAGACAAATTTGGGTTTTATGCCTATTTTGTGGGCTGAAGCTGGTGATTACGTGCTTGTAGATGACATTGAGTATTCGCAAAAGGCAGCTTTGCAGGCTGCTTTACGTCGGGATGATGTTATGTTTGTTACATACGCAGATCTGCAGTCGGTGCCGCTTACGGTTGTTGACCCGTGGGGATGGGATTTTTCTCTTCGTCGCTCTTTGGCTGATGCTGGTGTTCCGATGAGTGTGCTCCCATCTGATGGTTATTTGATTTCCGTAAGGCATCTTTCTGATAAACGCCAGTCTGCGCTAGTTTTGTCATGGTTGAGGCGTGGCATAGAGCGGTTGACTTGTGGTGAACGTGAAATTTGTACGTCAATAGCTGATGTGCATGATATGCTGCGTAGGTATGGAAATGTCGTGATAAAGGCTCCATGGAGTAGTAGTGGCCGTGGTGTTCGTTACGTGAATATAAATATTACACGATCACTTGAAGGTTGGATTCGCCATGTTCTTTCCATTCAAGGTGGTGTTACAGTTGAGCCTTGTTATAGAAAGATAAAAGACTTTGCAATGGAGTTTTTTCTCGATAACGATGGTTCGGCGAGCTATTGTGGGCTGTCTGTATTTGAGACCGTCAAAGGACGGTATGTCGGCAGTATTGTTACGACAGAGGAAGAAAAAACATCCATATTGACCCGTTTTTTGTCTGAAGAATTATTGGTGGAAGTAAGGCGCAGGATTTTAGAATATCTTGATAGTGGAGGGTTGGGATGTTATACTGGGCCATTAGGCGTTGATATGATGATTGTTGCTAATGGTGATGATTGTGGCTATTTGTTACATCCTTGTGTAGAGATTAACGTTAGACGTACAATGGGGCATGTAGCTAATGCGTTTAGCCCGCAGTCAACAGACCCGCCGCGTTTGCTTCGAATAGTGCATGACGTAAACTATCGTTTGAAATTGGAGACTGTAGGGAATAGTTTTGTTAAGGTGATATGAACGATTCATTGATATGTTTGATTATTCATAACATAAAATATATTAAGAGATGGGGAAATATTTTTTATTATTAGTATGTGTGTTTGTTCCGTTATTGGTTAGTGCCCAGTATAAATCTGAAGTATGGTGCCCGGATAACGGTGATGGTACATACACAAATCCGGTTATTAATGCTGATTATAGTGATCCTGATGCTTGTGCCGTAGGGGAAGATTTTTTTCTTACGGCAAGTTCATTCAACTGTATACCGGGATTGCCTGTGCTCCATTCCAAAGATTTAGTAAATTGGGAGATAATAGGCCATGCTCTTAAGAAACAGTTGCCAGAGGATAAGTTTGCCCGTCCGTCACACGGGAATGGCGTGTGGGCTCCATCAATACGTTGGCATGATGGTTGGTTTTACATATATTGGGGAGATCCAGACCATGGTGTCATGATGGTAAAAACAAAAGATCCGGCAGGAGAGTGGTCTGAGCCTGTTTGTGTCATTTCTGGGCGAGGTATGATTGATACAACTCCATTATGGGATGATGATGGCCGTTGTTATCTTGCTTACGCTTATGCAAATAGTCGCACGAGGTTTGCTTCTGTCATTGTTGTACGTGAACTTTCATCAGACGGGACACGGCCTATAGGCGAACCAGTCATAGTATTTGACGGTAACGGTACGAAATTCCGGACCTGTGAGGGACCGAAATTTTATAAGCGTGACGGATGGTATTGGATAATGTTCCCGGCAGGAGGAGTGCCAACAGGCTTTCAAGTCGCGATGAGATCAAAGAATATTTACGGGCCGTATGAAAATAAAATTGTGCTTGCTCAAGGCAAAAGTGCTGTTAACGGGCCTCATCAGGGAGCATGGGTGCGCACTGAGCAGGGGGAGGACTGGTTTTTGCATTTCCAAGATAAAGGTTGTTACGGGCGTGTTGTGCATCTGCAACCTGTAATGTGGAGAGACAACTGGCCGGTTATGGGTATCGATAAAGACGGAGACTATTGCGGTGAACCTGTCATTACTTATCGTAAGCCAAAAACATCTGCAACGGTTAATATCCAGAATCCTGTTGAAAGCGATGAATTCAATTCGCCTTTTATTGGTAAACAATGGCAGTGGCATGCAAATTACGATCAGACTTTTGGTATGCCGACATCTTTTGGTACATTCCGTGTTTATACTTATAAAATGGATAAAGATGCCGTTAATATGTGGAATGTTCCTAATATGTTGCTCCAGAAAACGCCTGCAGATCAGTTTACCGCTACGGCCAAGATTCGTTTTACGGCGAAAGACCAAAATCAGTTTGGCGGTGTGATAATGATGGGGCTTGATTATTCAGCTCTCGTAGTAAAGCGTGTGGGGGATGAATTTCAGCTCCAGTGTGTTACATGTAAAAATGCCGACAAAGGTCGTACTGATGTTGTCGATGTGGTAGCAACGTTAAAACCTACGGAAGTAGATACTGTGGATTATCAGCCAGGTATACATGAAGATATATATCTACGTATGAGAGTTGACAATGGAAAGTGTCGTTTTTTATATAGTTTAGATGGCAAAAAATATAAGAATGCAGGTACTGAGTTTGCTATGCGTGAAGGCAAATGGATTGGAGCCAAGATAGGTATTGTAGCCGCGGAGCCTGCAGGTGATAGTAATCGTGGATGGGTGGATGCCGATTGGTTTAGAGTAACTAAGTAATTGTTTCTTATAAAAAATGGTTGTAGGTTTATTAAAATGTCAATGGATTTTTAATAAACCTACAACCATTTTTATTGGTTAGTCAAGATCTTCTTAAAGTCTTCATATTGGTTGGTCATCGGTATCGACTGTTTTTTGCCATGCATGAAATTTGCTAAGCGCTGTGGAATAGTTAATGTTGTTCCAATGATGTTCTCTACTGTATCTTTGAATTTAGCGGGATGTGCAGTTTCAAGGAATATACCCGTTTCAGAATCTTTTAATCCGTCATTTAAAGCCTGCCATCCACATGCGCCATGTGGGTCGAGTACATATCCGTATTTTTTATAACATTCTTTTATTGCTGTGCGTATTTGTAGGTCTTCGTATGCCGTTCCACTAATGTCTGCAGACATTTTACTATAGGAAAAGCCGTACAAGTCGAGCATACGTGCAAAGTTGCTAGGGGCTCCAACGTCCATGGCATTGGCTATTGTTTGTATACTTTGGCGTGGTGAATAGTTGCCGGTTTTAAGATAATTACATACAACGTCATTTATGTTGTTTGCGATGATGAATCTTTTAATAGGTAATCCCATGCGTTTGGCAAACAATCCTGCGGTAAGATTGCCAAAATTGCCACTTGGTACGCAGACGACTAGGTTGTCAGACAATCCTAGTTTTTTAATCCTTGCGTATGCGTTGAAATAGTAAAAAGCCTGTGGCAGGAAACGAGCTACGTTAATGGAGTTGGCTGATGTCAGCTTCATTATGGCGTTTAATTCTTTGTCTGCAAAAGCTTCTTTGACAAGAGTTTGGCAGTCATCGAATGTACCGTCCACTTCAATAGCCGTAATGTTGTGTCCTAATGTTGTGAATTGACATTCCTGTATCTTACTGACTTTGCCTTTAGGGTAAAGTACGTAGACATGTATATTCTCAACGTTAAGAAAACCGTTGGCTACAGCCGAGCCGGTATCACCACTGGTGGCAACGAGTACGTTGACGGTTTGAGTAAGTTCTTTTCCTTTATTATTTATTGTAGGATTTTCATTTTTAATGAAGTATGCGAGCATACGCGCCATAAAACGTGCACCAACATCCTTGAAAGCAAGTGTAGGCCCATGAAACAACTCAAGTGCCCAGATATTGTTATTTACGTGTACTATAGGACAGTCGAATGAGATAGTATCATAAACTATTTTTTTTAATTCGTTTTCATTGACATCTTCATCAAAGAAAGCCTTGGCTACTTCAAATGAAATCTCCTTGAATGATAATTCATCTATATGCTTGAAAAATTCTTCAGGCAATCTTTTGATGTTTTCTGGCATATAGAGGCCACGATCAGGGGCGATACCTTTTATAACGGCTTCACTTAACGGTGTAGGTGATGTTTTTTTATTTGTACTGTAGTATTTCATTGTTTTATTGTTTCTAAAAAGGTTTTCATAAATTCTTCGAGTTTCAACATACCAAAAGCTCCATTTACGCAGCTAACTTCATCAAATGTTTTTACGTTGTCGGCTGTTATTCCCTTGTGCCAGATTGCGAAAGGAACCGGTTCGTTTACATGTGTGCGTATTTCAACGGGGGTAGGGTGGTCGGGAAGTAAAGCTATGCTCACCGGCTCGCCGTCACATGTTTTTATTTTTTCATATATAGGGCGCACAATACGTTGGTCAAGATTCTCTATTGTTTTTAATTTCAGCTTTAGATTGCCGTCATGTCCGGCTTCATCGCTTGCTTCGACATGCAGGAACACGAAGTCTTTGTCATGCAACGCTTTTAGTGCGGCCTGTGCCTTGCCTTCATAATTAGTGTCGGCCAATCCAGTAGCACCTTTCACTTTGATTATTTCTAATCCGGCATAATGACCTATGCCACGTATCAGGTCGACAGCCGAGATCACCGCCCCGGTTTTTATTTGCGGATAAATGTCTTTTAACGGTTTCATGTTAGGACGGTATCCACCGCCCCATGGCCATATACTTAATGTCTCATTTCCACATTTTGGTAATATCTCTTGCGATTTTATAATAATGTTGTTTAGTAAGGTTGCAGTCTCACCGGCTGTCATCCGTCCATCGTCGTGTTTATATTCCCAGCCTGTTTCAGGTTTGACAATAAGTTGTAGCCATGGTTCGTCAGGATGATCGTGTGGAGGTGCACATTCTATATGTTTGTTGCCGTGCCGTATGATCAGCAGATTGCGGTATTGTGTGCCTGTTACGAATTGTATGTCACTATTGCCGAGGTTGTCGTTGAGCTGTTTTATGAATTTGTCGCTTTGGGCGGTCGTAAGGTGGCCGCCATGATGGTTCTTAATCTTTCCGTCAGCCAAGGTGATGATATTGCATCGTAAGGCCAAGTCGTCATGGCGCATATCGAATCCTATACTAGCTGCCTCAAGTGGGCCTCGTCCTTCGTAAACCTTATGAAGGTCGTATCCGAGAATTGCGGTGTTTGCCACTTCGCTGCCAGGGTGGAAACCGTCGGGAATAGTTACAAGTCGGCCTGTACGTCCTTCACAGGCAAGTTTGTCCATATATGGTTTTCTTGCGTATTGTAACGGTGTCATGCCGCCGAGCCTTTCTATTGGGTGGTCGGCCATGCCGTCGCCAAGTATGATAAGGTGTTTCATTTTAGAGGTTGTTAAGGTTGTAAAGGTAGCTAAAGAGGTTAAAGACAAATGTTTTGTCTATTATGACGGGATATGGTCATACCGATGTTATTTAACAATCTTAACTCCTTTAACTTATAAAAATTATATATTTGCGATGCTCATAATGTTTGCGAACACTCCGGCGGCCGTTACGCTTGCTCCAGCGCCGTAGCCTTGTATTAGCATAGGATATTCCTTGTAGCGTTCTGTTGTCAGCATTACAATGTTGTTTGATCCTTCGAGATTATAGAAAGGATGACCTTTTTCAACAGTCTGTAGGGATACACATGTATGGCCGTTCTCCATTTTGGCAACAAAACGCCAGCGTTTACCTTCAGTCTCGAGCTGTTTTCGGCGTTGTTCAAAGTCAGCATCGAGTGATGGGAGGTTGTTCCAAAAATCTTCCAGTGGCCCCTTGAAAAAGGCATCGGGTATAAATAAATGTTTCTCCACGTCGGATATTTCTACTTTATATCCGGCTTCGCGGGTTAATATTACGAGTTTTCTTACTACGTCAGTGCCGCTCAGGTCGATTCTTGGGTCTGGTTCGCTATAGCCTTGCTCTTTGGCGCGTTTAACAGTCTTGGAGAATGGAATATCAGCTGAAAGCTCATTGAATATATAGTTTAGCGTACCGCTCAGTACAGCTTCGATTTTCAGTATGCGGTCGCCTGAGTTGCATAGGTCGTTTATTGTACCTATGATAGGCAAACCTGCTCCAACGTTCGTTTCGAAGCGGAATTTTACGCCACGTGCCAATGCCGTATTCTTCAGGCGTACATAACTGCCATAATCAGACGATGCTGCTATCTTATTTGCTGCGATTACGGAGATGTTGTGCTCCAGTAAATCTTGATACATGGCGGCAACGTCTTTGCTTGCGGTGCAGTCAACGAAAACGCTGTTGAATATGTTCATGCCTACGACCTCGTTACGCAGGCGGGTGGTGTTACTGTCTTCAGAGTTTCTTAATTGTTCACGGTAGTTGCTTAAGTCGATGCCGTCACGGTTGAATATCGCATGAGTGCTGCTTGCTATGCCTACAACGTTTAGTTTTAGTCTGCGGTTGCGCTTCAACTCCTCATATTGCAGGCGTATTTGCTCAATTAACTTGTCGCCTACGGTGCCAACACCGCAGATGAACAAGTTAAGTACGTTGTATTCCGAAAGGAAAAACGAGTCGTGCAATACGTTGAGTGCCTTGCGCAGGTACGTTTTGTCTACAACGAATGATATGTTTGTCTCGAATGCACCTTGGGCGCAAGCAATCACGTTGATACCGCTTCGCCCCAGTGTGCCGAACAATTTGCCTGCTACACCGGGAGTGTGTTTCATGTTTTCGCCGACTATCGCTATGGTTGCGAGGCCGCTTTCCGCATGCATTGGAAACATAGCGCCGGTTTCTATCTCTTTTGCGAACTCGGCATCGAGCACTTTTACGGCTTCTTCGGCATCAGAGTCTTTAACTGCTATTGAAGTGGAGTTTTCTGATGACGCTTGACTTACTAAGAATACAGATATGCCGTTTATCGCCAACGCTGTGAATATGCGACGGTTGACACCGATAACACCGACCATTGAAAGACCAGTTACAGTGATGAGCGTAGTGCCGCTGATGCTTGATATGCCTTTGATGGGTTTCCGGTCGTTGTCTATTCTCTCTTTTATTATTGTGCCGGGGTTGTCAGGATTAAAGGTGTTTTTCACCTTTATGGGTATGTTTTTTACGCAAACAGGATAGATTGTGGGAGGATAGATTACTTTTGCGCCGAAGTTGCACAGCTCCATCGCTTCCTTGTAGCTTAGTTCATTTATTGTGTACGCGGTGCGTATCACTTTCGGGTCGGCTGTCATGAAGCCGTCAACATCAGTCCATATTTCAAGGGTTTCGGCATCAAGTGCGGCGGCTATTATGGCTGCAGTGTAGTCGCTGCCGCCACGGCCGAGGTTTGTTGTTTCCCCCGTGGTTTTATCGCGACTGATGAATCCGGGTATGACTGAGATTCTGGGCAATTCATTGAATGTTTTACAAACCAACTTATTGGTCAGTTCGCTGTCAAGAATATTCTTGTGGTTTTTATGTTCGGTTTGTATGAATTCCCTAGCGTCGAACAGCTTTGCGTTTTTTATCAAGGCTGCCGTAATGTTTGAACTTAGGCGTTCACCATAACTAACTATTGCATTTTGTGTTTTTGCGCTTAAGTCGTGAATTAAGTAAACGCCGTAATATATACTTTTTAATTGTTCGAAAAGTGAATCAACAGCATTGAATAAGTCCTCGCGCTTTTTGGGGTCGGTTATTATCTTGTCTACCATTTGGTGATGGCGGTCGACCATTGCGTCAAACTCGATTTTGTATGTTTCGTCACCGTCGAGTGCCATTTGTGCCGTGGATAGCAGCTTATCAGTTATTCCACCAAGTGCACTGACCACTACGATTACGGGCTGATGTTTGGCCTCTTTCTCTACAATTCGTTTTAAGCATAGAATGCTTTTTACGGAACCTACGGATGTTCCTCCAAATTTTAATACTTTCATTTTTGGTGATTTTATTTTTTGAGACCCCTGATACAAACAGGGTTTAGTTCTCGGTTAATAGTTGCAAAGGTAATGTAAAATTATTTCTTTGCAACTATTTTTGCTCGTTAAATTGAGATTTTTAAGTAAAAATGCGTACTTATATTACATTTTCATATACTTTAGTCATGTTTTGGCGATAATCAGTGCTTGCTCTTTTTGTTTGTTATTGACACAATGTCGTAATATACTTCTATTTGCTTTCAGCTTGATTTTATTTGACGCTGTAGAATTGGCTTGTAATAAAACGATTGTCTTCTTACCGGATAATATCGAGAATATAGTGTGCAAGCATAACATATTATAATTTAATATGTTATATCGCTTTGTAGTTGGAATGTGCAATGACAACTGTAACATAAAGAGGCAAAAATGCCATGTATAAGTAGAAAATACCGTCTAAACCATACTCAAAAGCGGTCTTTGATTGTCTTAAAAGCCACCTTCTGTGAACCAAAAGGTCATCTTTTGCAAACTTGACAGGTGGGAAAAAGAACAATAATCACTATTTGTGGTAATGAAAAGGACAATATTTATTACAACAGTTTGTCTGTTTTGATTGAAAAGCCTGACATTTTTAATTTGACGATATGTAAGATGAATTGTATGATTTGGTTTATTTATGATTTATTCCATGTTGAATGCCGGGCATATATTTAGACCATATAATCCGTATTTTTATGGAGATAATTGTTGGCAAATGCTGTGCAAGATTATGATAAAATGATTAACTTTGCAAGTAAAATATTTAATTATGTTACGATTATGCATAAGGGCTTTTGCCCTCACGGTCTGCTTGTGTGCCATGAATGTTTCCACAATAGCGCAGAAAAGGGATAAATATGAGTTCTATAAAGACTTTCCGGTATATGCCGACAAGTTGCTTTCCCAACTTACGTATCCGTTTGCGTGGGGAAACAGTGATATAAAAGATTTTGACGAATGGAAAAAGGCCGCACGTGCAAAAGTCCTTGAGTGCATGATGACTCCGCCGCCTGCGTCGGAAAGTTACGACATGACTGTAATAGGCGAGGAGAGGCGTGACGGTTATACGGCGCGCAAGATTGAATTTAATTTATCTGATTTTTATCGTGTTAGAGCTTATGTGCTTGTGCCTGATGGTAAAGGCCCGTTTCCCGCGGTTAACCTGTTGCATGACCATGGCGCACATTTATATATCGGTAAGGAGAAGATGATACGTCCTTTTGCCGATGATTCGCTTGTGATAAAAGATGCTTGCGCTTGGGCTGACAATCTTTATGAAGGGCAGTTTTTCGGTGATTATCTTGCGCGTCATGGCTATGTGGTGTTCTCCGCAGACGCTCCGATGTGGGGCGAACGTGGCAGGGCTGAGGGTGTTGACCGCAATAAGTATGACATAATAGCAGGCAATATGATGATGTACGGTCGTAATCTTAGCGCTTTTATGACCTATGACGATATAGCTTCTACCAATTTCCTCGCCACATTTCCGTGTGTGGATGTTTCCCGGATAGCTTGTGCCGGCTGTTCTATGGGGGCTTACAGGGCTTGGATGCTTTCGGCGTTGTCTGATAAAGTTGCCGCCTGTGCAGCTGTGTGTTGGATGGTAACCACCGACGTGCAGATGACATGGAAGTACGGGCGAAAGGAAAACGGCGGATTTGCCAACTGCATACCGGCATTGCGCCAATATCTGGATTATCCGCATATAGCAAGTATCGGTTGTCCCAAGCCTACTTTGTTTATAAACGGAACTCAAGACAAATTGTTTAAAGTGCCCGGTGTGGAAAAGGCTTTTAAAATCATGCATGACGTGTGGAATAGTCAGGGAGCGGATGAAAATCTGGAAACTGAACTTTGGCCGATACCTCATTCGTGCGGCGTGAAGGCGCAGCAGCGTGTGCTTGAGTTTTTTGACAAGCATTTGAAACGGTGAACAACAATAAAATGTGAGAATCAAATGTCTCGAGCCTGATTGAATTTTTTATATAAAAAATATGACATTCGAATATCAGTTACGTTTACTTCCACAACAGGCGGCAAACGAAGCGGCGATAAAAGAATTTGTAGCACGCGACAAGGGCATGGATGTGCGCACGATAATGGGTGTGCGTGTGTTGAGGAGAAGCATTGATGCCCGCCAACGTACAATTTATGTCAATCTGAAGGTTAGGATATACGTAAACGAAGAACCTTGTGACGATGAATATGAGCGTACAGAATATCACGACGTATCATCGGCAGGGCAGGTGATAGTTGTAGGCGCCGGTCCGGGCGGACTCTTTGCTGCATTAAGGTTGATAGAACTTGGTTTACGTCCGGTTGTCATTGAGCGTGGCAAGGATGTTCATGAACGCAAGAAAGACCTAGCATTGATAACAAAAACGCATAAAGTAGATACCGAAAGTAATTATTGTTTTGGTGAGGGGGGCGCAGGTGCTTATTCTGACGGGAAACTGTACACTCGAAGTAAGAAACGTGGGGACACGCGTAAAATATTAAATGTATTTTGCCAACATGGAGCCTCATCGGCAATCCTTGCAGACGCCCATCCGCATATAGGTACAGACAAGTTGCCACGTGTTATCGAGAATATGCGTAACACGATAATCAGATGTGGGGGCGAGGTGCATTTCCAAACTAAAATGACAGGGTTGCTGCTTGACGGTGAAACAGCCATTGGAGTGAAAACTGTAAGCCTGATTACAGGTGGTGAGAAAGAGTTCCGCGGCCCTGTAATTCTTGCAACGGGCCATTCGGCACGTGATGTATACAAGTATTTTTACGATAATGGAATTGAGATTGAGCCTAAGCCGCTTGCCGTAGGAGTACGTTTGGAACATCCTTCAGAACTGATAGACCAAATACAATACCACAACCGGCAGGGACGTGGCCGATGGCTGCCTGCGGCCGAATACAGTTTTGTCACACAAGTTGACGGGCGTGGCGTGTATTCGTTTTGTATGTGCCCCGGAGGTTTTGTCATACCTGCTGCAACAGGGGCTGAACAGATAGTCGTTAACGGCATGAGCCCGAGTAATCGTAATTCGAAATGGTCAAATAGCGGAATGGTGGTCGAGATACATCCTGAAGATGTGACGGAAACACTTGACGCTCTTTGCATGATGCGTTTTCAGGAAGAAATAGAGCGTAATTGCTGGCTGCAGGGCAACATGCGCCAAACGGCGCCAGCACAGCGCATGGTGGATTTTACCCGTTCCCGCCTCAGTTACGATCTTCCGAAAAGCTCGTATTCGCCCGGATTGATTTCAAGTCCGCTGCATTTTTGGCTGCCTTCAATCGTATGCAATCGTTTACAAGCCGCTTTCGGAGTATTTGGCAGGATGAGTCATGGCTTCCTTACAAATGAGGCTGTGCTGATAGCCGCGGAGACGAGGACGTCTTCACCGGTGCGTATTCTTAGAAATGTAGAGTCGCTTCAGCATGTACGTTTGCGTGGGCTTTTTCCTTGTGGCGAAGGCGCAGGTTACGCAGGTGGCATAGTTTCGGCCGGAGTTGACGGCGAACGGTGCGCTGATGCGGTGAAATCATACATTGACGCATTGTGAGATACAGGCTGTGGAGTACATATTTAGTTTTTAACACAAACGTTTGTGCGAGTGAGTAAAAATTTGTAATTTTGCGCTCGATTCATAAAAAAGAACGGAAAAATTTCAGGCAATGAACATATCTTATAAATGGCTTAAAGAATATGTGGATTTCAGTCTTACGCCGCAAGAGGTTTGCGACGCGCTGACCTCCACTGGACTTGAAGTGGACGCCTTGGAAGAAGTGCAGAGCATTAAGGGCGGCCTTAAAGGACTGTTTGTCGGCAAGGTGCTGACGTGCGAGCCTCATCCGAACTCAGATCATCTGCACGTTACAACCGTAGACCTTGGTCGTGAAGAACCGTCACAAATAGTATGTGGTGCGCCTAATGTAGCAGCTGGTCAGAAAGTGATTGTAGCTGATTTGGGTTGTGTGCTTTATGACGGCGACAAGGAATTTGTCATAAAGAAGTCAAAGCTGCGTGGAGTGGAGAGTTTCGGCATGATATGTGCAGAAGATGAAATTGGTATAGGAACAAGCCACGACGGCATCATCGTTTTGCCTGACGACGCACAGGTAGGTCAGCCTGCCGCAGAATATTATAAATTGGAAAGCGACTGGCTCATTGAGATAGACATTACAGCTAACCGCGCAGATGCGTTGTCTCATTGGGGGGTGGCACGCGATTTGTATGCATGGCTTGTGCGTAATGGTTATGATACATCGTTGCATCGCCCTGATTGTAACACTTTTGTCGTCGATAATGAAAGTCTGCCTATTGAAGTTACAATAGAGAATAATGATGCATGCAAACGTTATGCTTGTGTTAGCATAACGGGATGTGATGTTAAGGAAAGCCCTAAATGGTTGCAAGATAAGTTGCGCACAATAGGATTGCGTCCGATCAACAACATCGTTGATATTACTAACTATATAATGATGGCTTATGGTCAGCCTTTGCATTGTTTTGACGCAGACATGGTAACAGGACATCATATTATAGTGAAGACGATGCCAGAAGGTACACCTTTCATTACACTCGACGGCGAAGAACATAAGTTGGGGACGCATGATCTTGCCATTTGTAATTCAGATGAAGCAATGTGTATAGCCGGTGTCTTTGGCGGAAAGGGTAGTGGTACGTATGAGACGACTACCAATGTTGTGCTTGAGAGTGCTTATTTCCATCCCACGTGGATACGTAAAAGCGCCCGTCGCCATGGGCTTAGTACTGACGCTTCGTTCAGGTTTGAACGTGGCATTGATCCCAATGGCGTAATATATGCATTGAAACAAGCTGCCATAATGTGTAAGGAACTAGCTGGTGGTAAAATCGCGATGCAGATAAATGATGTTTACCCGGAACCGATAAAAGACTTTAAGGTGTCATTGAGGTATGACTATGTAAACAGTCTGATAGGAAAAAATATTCCGGTGGACTTGATTAAGTCGATTGTTTCCAGCCTTGAAATGAAAATAGAAACAGAGACTGAAACCGGACTTGAATTAAGTGTGCCGCCATATCGGGTAGATGTGCAACGTCCTTGTGATGTTGTAGAAGATATACTTCGTATTTATGGATATAATAATGTTGAGATACCTGCTCAACTTAAAAGTTCGCTTGTAATTAAAGGTGAAGAAGATAATAAGCATAAGTTGGAAAACATTGTGGGTGAGCAACTTGTTGGATGCGGATTTAACGAAATATTGAATAACTCACTTACCAAAGCCGCTTATTACAATGGATTAAACAAATATCCGTGTGACTATCTCGTAAAGATAGTGAATCCGTTGAGTTCCGACCTTAATGTGATGCGGCAAACGCTTCTTTTTGGTGGCCTGGAGACAATAGCTTATAACATAAATAGAAAGAACCCTGACTTGCGTTTATTTGAGACGGGAAATGTATATCGTCATTATCCGGAAAAACAAGACCACGATAATCCAATGCAAGCATATAAGGAAGAAACGCATATCGGATTGTGGGTTACAGGAAAGAGAGTGTCAGGCAGCTGGGCACATCCGGATGAAAAGTCGTCGTTTTATGAGTTAAAGGCTTATGTTGACAATATATTGCGCCGTGTTGGCGTGGTTCGTGGCTCGGTAGTTGTAGAGACAAGTGATAATGATATATATTCAGACGGTTTAGCTGTAGTTGATAGAAACGGTAAACTGTTAGTTGAAATGGGTGTGGTATGCAAGAGGCTTTTAAAGGCATTTGATATAGATGCTCCTGTATATTATGCCGACATACATTGGAATACTGTTGTAAAGTGTGTGCGAAAAAATACAGTTTGTTTCCATGAGATAAGTAAATATCCAGCGGTTAGCCGTGATCTTGCATTGCTTGTGGACAAGAATGTGAAATTCGCAGAGATAGAACGTGTCGCTCGTCAGTCGGAGAAAAAATATCTGAAGAGAGTTGAATTATTTGACGTGTATGATGGTAAAAATCTTCCTGAAGGTAAGAAAAGTTATGCAGTCAACTTTATTCTGCAAGATGAGGAAAAAACCCTTAATGATAAGCAGATAGATGCGATGATGAGTAAGTTGATAACTAATCTTAAAAAAGACTTGAAAGCGGAATTAAGATAATAAATAATGTAATAAGAAATAAAAAATTAAAATATGGGAAGAGCATTTGAATACCGAAAGGCTACGAAATTGAAGAGATGGGGGCATATGGCAAGGACATTCACAAAAATAGGCAAACAGATTGCTATTGCAGTCAAAGCCGGAGGTCCAGACCCTGATAATAACCCCCATCTGCGTTCTATACTTCTTAATGCCAAGCGTGAGAATATGCCGCTTGACAATGTGAAGCGAGCAATAAAGAATGCAATGGGTAAAGATCAAAGCGATTATAAAGAAGTGACTTATGAGGGATATGGCCCCCACGGAATCGCGATATTTGTTGATGCCGCAACAGATAATACTACACGTACGGTAGGTAACGTTCGTGCAATATTTAATAAATTCAACGGCAATCTTGGGACGATGGGTAGTCTTTCATTTTTGTTCGATCACAAATGTGTGTTTACGTTCAAGAAAAAGGATGATGTTGATATGGATGAACTCATACTTGACCTCATTGATTACGGCGTTGAAGATGATTATGACTTTGATGAGGAAACAAGTGAGGTGACGATATATGGAGATCCGAAAAGTTTTGGTGAGATTCAGAAGCATCTTGAGGAGAATGGTTTTGAGGTAACTGGTGCTGAGTTTACTCGTATACCGAACGACTTAAAAGATGTAACTCCAGAAGAACGTCAGGCTATAGATAAAATGGTAGATTTGTTGGAAGACGATGATGACGTGCAGAATGTTTATACAAATATGAAGCCTGAATAATAAGTAAGTGATAATATGTTTATAATTGGGGGCTAAAGTTATATAGGCTATATGTAAGATAAAGAACTTTAGTTCCCATTATTTTTTGTATCAAAATGAAAAAAATAGTCTATACAACAGTAGGAACTTGTAGTAAATTGATAAATCTTGAGATTGATGATGAGGGACATATTGTCAATGTCAGTTTTGTTGGAGGTTGTAATGGTAATTTGAAAGGAATTTGCTCATTGGTTAAAGGTATGAGCATTGATGAAGTTAAAATAAGACTTAATGGCATACGTTGTGGAAATAAATTGACAAGTTGTCCAGACCAACTTTGCCGTGCCATAGATCAGTTGAAATGTTTAAAATAGGGTTTATTGGTAGTCTTTTGGCGTAACCATTACATCAATTAAAATTTTACCTTTGTGTTTGGCGGAGTGATAAGTGTAAGCAAAATTAAAACCATGTTCTTTGTAAGTCCTTAATGATGTAGCATCCTTAACGCCTTTAATAAGCATAGATTTGGTTTCAGGAGTATTTATCGCAGTGGTGTCTGCTGGTCCGCTTATCGTGTAATGATAGTGTATTGTGCGTGTGTCTTTTTCGTACGTCATACTGTCATTTACAATATTTTCAGCTACTGTTATAGGACAATTTTTGCGGGTGAATTCTTCTGCTTCACGTGCAGCTTTATCCTCAAGGCTTTCATGGCATGCTGTAAATATGGAAAGACATATAATGATAGGCAAAAATTTTTTCATAATCAGTTAATTTTTAATGTTGTACAAAAGTAAACATTTCTTTCCTCTTGCGTTATAAATAACTTGATTTTTTTCGATTTATTCATAATAAATGCTTGTTTTCTTAGGAATGGAAAGCATTTTTTTGTATATTTGCGTTCCAAAAGTGACATTTGATGAACGAAATAAGAAATTTCTGCATAATAGCACACATCGACCATGGTAAGTCGACAATAGCCGACCGTCTGTTGGAATACACTAAAACTATACAGATAACTGAAGGACAGATGCTTGATGATATGGATCTTGAGCGTGAACGTGGTATAACCATTAAAAGTCATGCAATACAGATGGAATATGAATATCAAGGTAAGAAATATATTCTTAATCTGATAGACACCCCGGGACATGTAGATTTTTCTTATGAGGTGTCACGAAGCATTGCGGCATGTGAAGGTGCGTTATTAGTCGTGGACGCTACTCAAGGTGTACAAGCTCAGACTATAAGCAATCTCTATATGGCTTTAGAACATGATTTAGAGATAATACCCGTGATCAATAAGATAGACATGCCGTCGGCTATGCCTGATGAAGTTGAAGACGAAATAATAGATTTGCTCGGATGCCGTCGTGATGAGATAATACGTGCTTCAGGAAAGACCGGTGAAGGTATACCGGCAATACTCGATGCAGTGGTGGAACGTGTGCCTCATCCGGAAGGAAATGCTAATGCGCCACTTCAGGCTCTTATATTTGATTCGGTTTTTAATTCGTTCAGAGGAATCATTGCTTATTTTAAAATAGAGAACGGAACCATAGCTAAAGGTGATAAGGTGAAATTTTTCAACACTGGTATGGAATATGTTGCTGACGAGGTTGGTGTATTAAAGATGGATATGATACCTCGGAACAGGCTATCAACCGGTGATGTCGGCTATATAATAAGTGGAATAAAGGACAGTAAGGAGGTAAAGGTTGGTGATACTATCACTCATGTGGCTCATCCTTGCGATAAAGCTATATCAGGTTTTCAAGAAGTAAAGCCGATGGTATTTGCCGGTGTTTATCCTATAGATCCGGCCGACTATGAGAATTTGCGCGCCTCACTTGAAAAACTTCAACTTAACGACGCTTCGCTTACTTTTTCTCCAGAATCATCAGTGGCGTTGGGTTTTGGTTTCCGTTGCGGATTCCTTGGATTGCTACACATGGAGATTGTGCAGGAGAGGCTTGATAGGGAGTTCAATATGGATGTCATCACGACAGTTCCAAACGTATCCTATATGGTATATGACAAGCAAGGTGGTTCAAAAGAAGTACATAATCCGTCAGGTCTGCCTGAAGTAACAATGATAGATCATATAGAGGAACCTTATATTCGGGCGTCTATAATAACTTCCACGACTTATATAGGTCCGATAATGAAACTTTGTCTTGATAAACGTGGTGAGTTAATCAAGCAAGAATATATCAGTGGGAATCGTGTGGAATTGTATTTTATGCTTCCATTGGGTGAGATTGTAATAGACTTTTATGATAAACTGAAGAGTATATCAAAAGGCTATGCTTCTTTTGATTACCATATTGATTGTTTCCGTCCGTCAAAGTTGGCAAAACTTGATATACTTCTTAATGGTGAGCCAGTAGATGCCCTTTCTACTCTTACTCATCAGGATAATGCCGTGACGCTTGGTCGTCGAATGTGTGAAAAGTTGAAAGAATTGATACCGCGTCAACAGTTTGATATAGCCATTCAGGCAGCAATAGGCTCTAAGATTATTGCGCGTGAGACGATAAAGTGTGTGCGTAAAGATGTTACAGCTAAGTGTTATGGAGGCGATGTTAGTCGTAAGCGTAAGTTGCTTGAAAAACAGAAACGCGGTAAGAAACGTATGAAGCAGATAGGCAATGTAGAAGTGCCACAAAAGGCGTTTCTCGCTGTATTGAAGCTGGATTGATTTATATTGAAGGGAGGAACCATGAAAGAGATTTTGAAGACAAAGCGTGACATTGCGCGAGAGCTGGCACGCAAGTATAGCACAATGACTCATGACGAGCTTGATATTCTTGAAAGTGTACTTGTTCCTATGAAGTTTGCCAAAGGCGAGATGATATTAAGTGAGGGCGAGGTTTGTAGGTATATATATTATATAGAGAAAGGATTGGTGCGCCAGTTTTATTTTAAAAAAGGTAAGGATGTAACGGAACACATGGCTCCGGAAGGTGAGATAATCATGTGTATTGAAAGTTTGTTTAAGGAGGAGCCGACCCGTTTGCAGGTTGAAGCTCTAGAGCCTGTGTTGATTTATGCTTTGCCAAAAATGAAATTGGAAGAAGTTGCCTTGCATAATGTCAACATACAGATTCTTTATAGAAAAATTCTAGAGGAGTCACTTATCAATTCACAGATTCATGCTGACCTTGTACGTTTTGAGACAGCTCAAGACCGTTACCAGAAACTGTGTAAGTTATCGCCTCAGATATCGTTACGCGCTCCTTTAGTGTATATTGCCAGCTACTTGCAGATGACGCCTGAGACTCTCAGTCGTGTTCGTTCGAGCATCACGTTAGGCTAAATGTATATAAGAGGGGCTGCAAGCCAATGCTTGCAGCCCCTCTTATTTTATAAAATTTCTTATTGTTTTACTAATGTAGCGCTTATTATTTTAATATCCTCTTTCGGGCGTGCATTGTCATCAGTATCGGCCCAGTCGATTTCTTTTACGATATCAAGACCTTCAACCACTTCGCCGAACACGGTGTATTGGCCGTCCAAGTGTGGTGTCCCGCCTGTGGCTTTATAAGTTTCTCTTACTTCAGGTGTGAGTTTTATTGCGCCTCCTGTTTGTTTGTCGAGTTTTTGTTGTGCCTCGTCTAGCATAGTGTCGTTAAATCTTCTGCCGTAAACGATATAGAATTGTGATGCCGATGACTTTCGTTCCGGGTTCACGTCGTCGCTTTCACGCGCTGCTGCTATGGCTCCGCGCTTATGGAACAATAAAGGATAGCATATTTCTGCCGGTATTTTATAACCTTCGGGCGAATCGCCTAACATTTGGCCTTGCGTTGCGTTGCGGCTTGCGCTGTCGCCCGTTTGTATCATGAAATTATAGATTACGCGATGGAACAGCAGGCCATCATAAAAACCGTCTTTTACAAGTTTGATGAAATTGTCACGGTGTTTCGGCGTTTCGTTGTAAAGGGCTATGCGTATGTTGCCTTTACTGGTTTTCAGCAAGACCTCGTATCTTGTTGTATCAGTAGTAGTTTGTGAGCAGGCTGTCAACGACGTTGACAGTAATGTGGTTATCATCAGCACGGCTTTTGCCGTTATATTATTAAATCTTGCGTTCTTCATCATATATCTTATTGAATATTTGTCTTAATACCGATGGCTGTATAATGAGTTCTCTAATTTTTTTCAGGTCGGATTCATTTTCTGATCCCGGTATCCATAAACGGATATATCCATGGCTGGAATATTTGTTATTAAGATGTTCGTTAAACCGTTGCCATTGCTCCTCTTTATTCTTTTCGGGATAACGGTCAAGCCCGAATTGTATTGTGCGTCTGAACACTGTCTCAGGCGTAAGTTCGCGATCGGCTTCGGCAACAATCTTGCCGTATATGCTGCGTGGGGCATGTGAGGCCGAGGCTCGGTGGTCTTCCACGGCTTCTTTCATCACTTTTATCTGTTCTGGTAAAAACCAACGCTTGAGCCTTGCGTCTGCTGCGAGGATTTTTCCGCTTGTCAGGTGGTGTATGGCTCGTGGCCCTTCCAGTCCGAGGTCATGGTATGCGGCAATGGCGTAAGCCATGTTAATGTCGGCACCAATGTCTTTAGCCAGTTTTATTGATTTTCTTATCACGTTTGTAACGTGTGGCAAGCGGTGGGCTTTGTCAAAATTAGAGTAGCGTGGCAGTATCTCCGTCTCAATGAACGCCATCAAGTCTAAGTTGACATTGTTATCCATCATATTCAATGTGTTGTTAGTTTCTTGCAAATATACGATTAAATGTTTACTTTTGCAAGCAAATTGGTTTTAAAATCGTTTACCGTTTGTTGTAAGCTAATAACATATTATGGAAAGAAAAGTTATTCCCGGCTCATTGAAGGCGTGGCTTTTAGCTGCCCGTCCCAAGACCCTTTCAGGGGCGGCCGTGCCGGTTATGATAGGTTTGGCATTGGCGTTTGCCGATATTGGTGTTGACAGGTTTGACGTTGTGCCTGCCGTGTTGTGCGTGTTGTTTGCGTTCATCATGCAAATCGATGCCAACTTCGTCAATGATTATTTTGATTTTGTGCGCGGCAATGATGATGACGCTCGTTTAGGGCCGCGTAGAGCTTGCGCTCAAGGGTGGGTCACGCCACGTCAAATGGTGCGTGCCATACTTATTACAACAATTACAGCTTGTGCCGTTGGGTTGCCGTTGGTTGTTTATGGTGGCATTGAGATGATAGCTGTCGGCGCTTTTTGCGTCTTGTTCTGTTTCCTTTATACTACGTCGCTTTCATATCTCGGACTAGGTGATGTGCTTGTACTCGTATTTTTCGGCATTGTGCCGGTCTGTGTGGTGTATTATCTGCAGGCAGGTGCGGTTACTCTTGAAGTTTTTATTGCCTCGCTGGCCTGTGGTTTTATAATAGACACGCTGCTTTTGATAAACAATTACCGCGACATTGATGGTGATGCCCGTGCAGGTAAGTGTACGCTCGTCGTCAGGCTTGGTGCCAGTCGTGGGCGCAAGGCTTATCTGCTGTCAGGCGTAATCGCTGTGGTCATGGGTGTGGCGTTCTTGTTCTATGGCCACGTATGGGCGTTTGTCCTGCCAATGGTTTATCTTGGGTTGCATTATTCAGCTTACCGTAAGATAGTGAAGATAAACAAGGGCAAGGCTCTCAACATGGTGCTTGGCCTGACGGCTCGCAATATGTTTGTTTACGGCATGTTGGTATCTGTTGGTTTTTTGTTGGACTTTTAAGTTGTTTGTATTATGAAAAGAATTTGCTTTTCGCTGCTCTTATTATTAGCGTTTTTATTTGTATATGCACAAAGTGGCAAGAATGTTGAAGACGATCATGTGCGCGTGACATTGACAGACGGGAGTGTGGTTGAGGGTTACGTGCAGACTTACTGGACTCAGGGTAAGCTATTCAAGCGTATGAATACGTCGTTCACCTTGTCGCCGAAGCCTGACGGAAATGGTGCTGAACGCTATGATGCCAAAGGGGTTATGGCTATAGATTTTGTAAAGAAAACATCGGATACGGGCAAATATGATCATCTTGAGTCACATTGGGTAGCCAATCCATCGACGTTCAGGCCAAGACGCGTGGCTCGTCAGTTTGTTTACGTTGAGGGCGGCAACTGCGTTGGACGCATGTATTGGTGGAACGGCGTTGACAGGCAGAATCTACAGCTCGGACAGATGAACATATCTACCATTTACGGCGTATGCCTTGAGGGCGACAGCGTGATAGTGCCATTTATGACAGGCAACGTAATCAGCCTTAACGCCATGCGCATACGTTATAAAAAGACTCATCCCGGTTTTGTGGATTATGTTGATAAGCGGGTGCTGAAAGGCGGCCGCCGTCTATGGGATGAGATAGCCTACAGCCCGATGCTTTTTCTTGAGATTTGCAAGGAATACTTTAAGAATTAAGAGTTAAGAATTAAGAATTAAGAAAAAATGCCTTGTCGTATGTCGGGTATTTTTCTTAACTCTTAATTCTTAAAGCGACCCGTTTTGTCGTTTTGCGTTTGTATCTTTGCCGTGTAAAAAATTATGATATGAGCAAACAAGTTGAAGGAATGAGACGTATGCTCCTCAAACTGAACAAACTAAGGTAGCGGCAAAGGTTTGTGCCAAGGCGCGAGTTACTTGACTATGTGAACGACCGTTTGGAGGAGCGTTACGGCTATCGGCGAATGACCGGACGCACGCTTGAGCGTGATATAGCCGACATCGACGAGCTGTTCAGCATCGGCATATTGTTTAATCGCACACGGCATGACTACTTTCTCAGGGAAAACTATGGCGATTATGACGAGCGCGTATGCGAGCTGATGGTGTGATTTCGACCTACTCAACGCTCTCGACAGCGACTAGAACCTCTCGACATTTGTGCAGGCCGAGCACCACGGTCCGTTTTACTGCGAATGACTCATGCCGCTTGCAGGGCCATTCACGGCAGGCATCCCGTAACGTTCTGATTACGTGGGCTACCGCAAAGGCTGTAATGAGAAACGTTTCAGCGCGTTGTCCCATTACCTGAAAGAGTCAAGCCAACGGTGGTGTCTGCTCGCTTACGACGGGGCGGTGATGAAGATGTTTGGCGTGACCGCATACGCAACCTCGATGTGCTTGAAGACGAGACGTTTGAGCGTAATACCGACATCAGTGTGGCCGACATGTTCCGCGACAGTTACGGCATTAGGGACGACCCATCGATACCCGTTGAGGACATCGAACTGCGTTACGACGCACTCGACGACTGTTTTGTAAAGTTGGCTCTGATACACAGTTCGCAGAACATCCTTGCCGACACGGCGGAAGAACTTAGAATATCCTTGCGCCTGCGTATCACCAACGACTTTGTAATGGAGATGCTCTCGCGCAGCCACTCGCTTGAAGTGATAAGGCCGCAACACCTGCGTGAGTGCATACGCCATGTTTACGAAGAAGCCTTGAAGCGCAACTCGTAGCAGTTAAGTGCCGATGTGGGCGAGAACCGTAAATACTGCATGTAGGAACCGTTGAAACGTGGTGCTTAAACAGTTCATTCCAAACGCTTTTGTAACTCGCGGCTTTTTACGCTGCGAAAGACGGCAAACGGTAGGCCGAAAGACCGCCTTTTGTAATGCGAAATGCGGCATATTGGAAACAGACTGAATGTGAGGCGTTTATGGAATTGAGGCAATCAAGAAATGTTTTGCCTTCGATTTTTATTTTATACAAATCTATTGTCATGTCTTTGCTTTGTCGCCATATTTGATTACTTTTGCAGGACTTAATTGGACAAATAAAATAAAAGGAAGATATGAGAAGCAGGACAACAACATGGTTTGAGTGCAAAATCCGTTATGAGAAAACAATGGAGGACGGCACTCAAAAGAAGGTTACCGAGACATATACTGTTGACGCATTGAGCTTTACCGAGGCGGAGTCAAGCATAATAGAGGAGATGTCGGCCTACATCAGCGGTGAGTTTGAGGTGCGCGACATAAAGAAAGCTGCTTATGGCGAGGTGTTCTTCAGCGATTCGCCTTCGGCCGACCGTTGGTATAAAACGAAACTGCAGTTTATAACCATAGACGACAAGACCGAGAAGGAGAAACGCTCCAACGTGAATTACCTTGTGCACGCGGCATCGTTGCCTCAAGCGGTGAAAAGCATCGACGAGGTGATGGGTGGCACGATGATTGATTACGTGATAGCCAGTGTTGCCGAGACGCAGATAATGGATGTGTTCGAGCATAACAAGATTGCCGCCAAGCCTGAGGTCGACGACAAGCCCGAGTATGAGCAGGGCGGAGAGGAGGCGCAATAATGCCTGCCGTTGACGTTGCGGCGCGCCTGCGTGCCGTAAAGGAGACATTGCCGGAGGGCGTGAGGCTGATAGCCGTCAGTAAGTTTCATCCTGCCGATGAGATAGCCGCCGCTTACGCCGCTGGACAGCGTGTGTTCGGCGAAAGCCACGAACAGGAGTTGGCGCGGAAGTATGAGGCGTTGCCTAAGGACGTAGAGTGGCACTTCATTGGTCATTTGCAGACGAACAAGGTAAAATATATCGTTCCGTATATTTCAATGATTGATGCTGTAGATTCGTTAAAGTTGCTGAAGGAAATCAATAAGCAGGCGGCAAAGTATGGGAGGATAATCAATGTACTACTTGAGCTTCATATAGCAGAGGAAGCTACGAAGTATGGCTTTACGCTTGATGCTTGCAGGGAAATGCTTGCCGCAGGTGAGTGGCGTGAACTGAAGAATGTGAAGATATGCGGACTGATGATGATGGCTTCGAATGTGGATGATGAGGAGCAGATAAAGCGTGAATTTAATGAAGCATCATTGTTTTTTGATGAAGTAAAGCAAAAGTATTTTGCAGATGATGACTCTTTCTGCGAACGTTCGTGGGGCATGAGCGGCGATTATGGAATAGCCGTTAAATGCCGAAGCACAATGGTGCGTATCGGTACGGCCATATTCGGGGAAAGGGAATATTAGAAATATAAAAGCGAAAAGTGAAAAACGAAAAATCCAAATGCTTTATTAGGTAATGGATTTTTCGTTTTTCACTTTTCATTGATCACTTAAAATAGTATTGTCCTTTGTTTTTCGTTCTGTGTCCGTATTCAATGGCATGGTTAGGGCAGTGGTGGTAGCATGAGAAGCAGGCTAGGCATGTGCCGTCGTGATGCCATTCCGGTTGGTTGGCACTATTGAGGGAGATGTTGCCTATGGGACATGAGGTTGCGCATAAGCCACAACTTATGCAACGTTTGTCAACAACATGGAACGGTTTGTCGGTTATTAAATGTTTTGTAAAGAAACCGCCAATCACCCGACTGTTTATCTTTGGCCAGCGGCCTATTGTAAGTTTTTCAATTCCTTTTTGTCTGTTGTCAATGTATTTTATGTATTCGGATAGATCAACGGCGGCCTTTTGTTTCTTTTTCATCTCGTTATCAGGAGTGTCTACATCCATGAAAGGCAGGCCGACGTATGATTCGGGCATGATAAGCGAAAACGCGCTGTCAAGATGTATTTCCCTTTTTTGTAGGTCGTCTTTTAGGATGTTGACAGTCTCGCCGATATTATCGCCAGCCGTGCATAAGGCATAACAATAGTGGCCTGCTGCATTGGTAATATTCATCTGTTTAATAAAATTACGTACAATCATCGGCGGTCGCCAACCGTGTACGGGGAAACAAAAACCGATACGTTCATTTTCGGCAAGTGTATAGTTTTGTGACAGGTTCTCAGTTTTTGATATGTCTATTAACGCATCACATGTATGTTGGCTGATTGTTTTTGCCGCCCATCTGGTGTTTCCGGTTCCCGAAAAATAAAATATCATAATGTTATTGTATGTTTTATGCTTTTATAAGAACAAATTGCCGATTTGGTAGACACCTGCGGAAACAACCCATGCAAGTAACGTTGTATAACCGGCGGCAAAGGCAGCCAATCGCCAACTGCCTGTTTCACCTTTTATTGCGGCGATTGTGGCTATGCACGGAAAATAGATCAGCACAAAAAGAAGGTAAGAGAACGCTATTATAGGTGTTACTCCGTCAGCTTCCATTTTCTGTCGTAACACTTTATATTTTTGTGTGTTGTCTTCTGCCGTATCGTCCGCAACGGTCTCGTCGTCAGCATACAGTACTCCCATTGTAGAGGCTACGATTTCTTTTGCTCCGACACCTGCGATAAGGCTTACGTCAAGTTTCCAGTCGAAACCCTGAAGGCGGAACACAGGCTCGATGGCTTTACCGATACGTCCTATATAGCTTTGTTCTTGTTGCGCTTGGTTGTCCAGCTTGTCATTGTGTGGGAAATATCCTAATGCCCATACTATTACGCTTGCCACAAGGATTATGCCTCCCATTTTTTTCAGGTATTGCTTACCTTTTTCCCAAGTATGGCGGGTAATGGCTTTGCCTGTAGGGAAACGGGAGGGGGGAAGTTCCATGACAAACGGAGTATCGTCGCCTTTGATCATCCATTTGCTGAACAACCTGCTCATAAGTATTGCCAAAATAATACCTATGGCATAAAGCGAAATCATGATAAGTGACTGGTATTTTGCTGCAAAGAATGTGCCTATTATCATAATGTAAATAGGCAGGCGTGCGCTACAGCTCATTAAAGGTAATACAAGTATTGTGATAAGCCGGCTGCGGCGGCTTTCTATTGTTCGTGTTGCCATAACGGCCGGCACATTGCAGCCGAACCCCATTATAAGAGGAATGAACGATTTCCCGTGAAGTCCCATTTTGTGCATCAGTTTGTCCATGATGAATGCCGCTCGTGCCATATATCCTGAATCTTCCATAAATGAGATGAAGAAATACAGTATTAGGATTTGCGGTAGGAACACTATTACTGCTCCTACACCGGCAATCGCTCCGTCGGCAATCATGTCTTTCAATGGGCCGTCAGGAAGTGTCGCCTTTACAAAATCACAAAGCGCCCCGACACCGGCATCAATCCAATCCATTGGATATTGTCCTAAAGTGAATGTCACTTCGAACATTATATAAAGTAATAAGAAAAACAACGGGAATCCTATGTATTTGTTTGTAATTATCGCGTCAAGCACATGAGTTAACTGGTAAGTGTCGGTTCGGTTGCCTTCTTCACAGCCGGCCTCGTGCAAAGCACCGTGTATGATGCCGTATTTTGCGTTCATTATGGCTGTTTCACTGTCTTCCTTTGTTTCCATCATGATGTAATCCGCAGCCTTGTCGCGTGTGGTAATTATATCTTTTCCATTAGGAAGTGATTTGATAAGCTCCTCTGCCTTAGAGTCTTTTTCAAGGAGCTTTATAGATAGGAAGCGTGTTGAGTATTTATATCGAATCTGTTCGTTTTTCTGGATTTCCAGCTTTACGTCATCTATAGCCTGTTCGATGTATTTGCCGTGATTCAGGTGAATGTGGCGTATTCCGTTCTTGCCCGGCACGGGATGCCCTTCATATATGTTGATGACAGTCTGTAAAAGTTCGTCTACACCGCGTCCGCTTTTGAATACGGTAGGAATAAGTGGTATGCCGAGAAGTTCTCCTAACTTGTCGTAGTTGAGCTTGTCGCCGCGCGATTCAAATTCATCGAACATATTCAACGCACCGACGATTTTAAGATTCATATCAACGAGTTGTGTTGTTAGATACAGGTTGCGTTCAAGATTACTTGCGTCGATGACATTGATTATTATGTCAGGAGTTTTTTCTATTATTTGTTTACGGACATACAGTTCTTCAGGACTGTATGCCGATAAAGAATATGTGCCGGGAAGGTCGACTAGGTTGAATTGATAGCCATTATACTCGGCGTGGCCTTCCTTTGCGTCAACGGTTACACCTGAATAATTACCTACGCGTTCGTGTGCCCCTGATGCGAAATTGAAAAGTGAGGTCTTTCCACAATTAGGGTTACCTACGAGGGCTACGTTTATCGTATGGCTTTTTTTCAATGCTGCGCGATGTAGTTGTTCGTCAGTTAGGCATCCGTCGTCATTGCTCTCTTGTTCAGACACATTTGTCAGACCGAGCTTTTGCGCTTCTTCGTCTTCCAGTTCGCGTGCCTCGTCTGTTGATATGATTTCAATCATCGCCGCTTCCGAATGGCGGAGTGATATTTCATATCCCATTATCTTATATTTTACAGGATCTTGGAGCGGGGCGTTCAGTAACACGGTTACGATTTTTCCACGGATAAATCCCATTTCCACTATGCGTTTGCGAAATCCACCGTGTCCTAGCACTTTTACAATAACGCCTTTTTCTCCCGTTTTAAGTTCGGATAATCTCATTTTTCAGCTTGTTTTATGGAATGCAAAAGTAACAAAAAATACGGATTCGCGTTTAAGTTTAGAGCAAAATACCAACTAATGATGATGTAAGTAAGAGGTATTGAAAAATAAAATGGTCGCAGGTTTTCACCTACGACCATTGATATAGGATAATAAATAATTATCGTCTGTATTTAGAAGAATAAGTAACGGTTATCTTTGACGTTAGCCTTGAAGTAAAGTTCCTGCATGAAGTTTCCCGCATACTGCATTACTTTTTGGCGCTGGCGTTGTTCATATTCCTTTTCATTGAACTTCACGGAACGCATCTTCTTGTCAGTAACTTGGAACAGATATACGCCTCCATAACCTTTGATAGGTTGTGAACAGAATTTTCCCTTGGCTGTAGCTGCAACGGCTCCGCTTAATGCTGGTTCGCTCATTCCTGTTGATTGAACAAACACAGGAGCTGCAAATGTAACTTGGTTTACTGTTGTTACATTGGCACCTTTGGCCTTGGCACCCGCAATGTTGTTTACGCCTTTGGCTTTAGCCATTAACATTTCTGCTTTTTTGTCACGTACAACTTCGCTTCTTACGTAATTTTTTACATTCTCGTCGTCAAGCGTACGATAACCTTCTTTATTGATTTTTGTTAAGACAAGTACCAATAGATGATCGTTTTCTCCACATTCATAAAGTGGTGAAACTTCTTTTTCTTTTGCTTCAAAAAGCCATTTCATAGCTTCGCGTGTATCGCTAATGCCGGCAACATAATGTTCTGAGTTTCGTATGTCGGCACGTTCTCTTACTGTAAATCCATATTTTGAAGCGTTTTTCTGCATTGATTCCAATGTCTGGTTTTCGCTTACGAAGCGACTGAATTTATTGTATGCGTCAGAATATGTATCTTTAGAGAATTCGATAGGTTTCTTTATCACAGCTGCTATATATTTATTTGTCATAGCCTTGCGGTCTGTGATTTGCAATATTATGTGGCCTTGTGTCAGTTTGATGTTTTTCATCTCATTGACACCAAGTGTGTTAAGTGATTGTATGTATGACCTTGTGTCATTGTCCATAGATGGGGCATTCTGATATTGCGCGGAAGTGATCCATGTTTTTTCTCCCGTCTGCCCGTACTTCTTTGCTATAGTCTCAAAGTCTGCACCTGCTTTTAAAGCTGTATATATACTGTCTGCGCGTTTTGTAGCTTCGTCTGCGGTAGTGCCACCAACTTGTATTGCACGGAACTGGATCGAATCCGGCATCTGTGTTTTGGAGATGAGTTTTATTATGTTGAGAGTATTATCTCTTTTGTTTTCTACAGGTGTTGTGGTTGTGCCAACGGCGATGGAATCTAGACGCGCAGCAATATCAGACGGGAATGCCGCTTTTGTTTGTGGAATACCAAGATATGCGATAATAGAGCCACTTTTTCTTACGATATCAGCAACTTCAGACGTATCTCTCAATGTTTTCATGTATTCGTTTACAGTTTTGTTCAATGCTGTCCTATCTGCTTGTGATGGTACAACTTGATATTCTACGAATTTGATAGAGCGTGTCTCTTCGTACTGTTTGAATCGTGGTTTCAGTTCCTCGTATTTAGCTTTCAGCTCGCTGTCTGTAACTTTTACTTTGTTGTCATTGATTGAAGAATAAGCGAACGATGCCAACTGAATGTTGTTTTCTTGGTTTTCGTCGTTGTATGCTGATTTGGCCGAAATCGGGTTTGACAATAAACAACCAGCGAACAGTGCTTGATATTTCTGCGCTAAAAGCTGCTGGCGTAACGATTTCTCCACAAATGTCCAAAAGTTATATAAGTTGGTGTATTGATCGGCTAATTGCTGGTTTGTTCCTTGTGCCTGTTTGTATTCGGCAAGGAATTGCTTCAACATATTAGCATCAAAACGTCCTGTTTGTTGGTTTACGAATGGAGTCTGCAAAAGCATAGGATTAGTACCGGCATTGAGTACATTCTGTAGCTCTTGATCTGTAACTTTCAATCCTAATTTTTCGGCTTCGTTGTTGATAATTTCATTTTGAACGAAGGTGTTCCAAACGACATCTTTTACTTGGTTTAGTTCTTCGTCTGTAAGATTGTCGCGGCCTTGGGTTGTTCTGATGACATTTGTGTATTCATCAACAAGTTTTTGGAAGTCTTGCACGTTGATTTTGTCACCTAAGACCTCGCCTACTTGTGCCCGTCTCTCGTTGCTAAGGCTGTCGCACGAACGGAACAACTCTTCGGCAATAAACGCAAAAAGGGCAAATCCTATCACGCAGATGAGGATTACGCCTTTGCTTCTGATTTTTCCTAATACTGCCATTATTACAATTATTTATTTTTTAATTTATTCTCTATGAACCAGTGTTTAACACGATTTAGCGCACAAAAGTACAAAAAAGAAAATAAAAACAATTATTTTTCATACAAAAAGTTTCTTACTTGTTCTCTTTATTGGCGATAAACTTGTAACTTAGTTGTTTTTCTTTGCCGTAGGAGTAGTTGGTGGACGCATTTTTGCCTTTACCGTATCAGGAGCGGCTAAAATACTGTCACCATCGTTGTTGCCCATCTCTCCTTTCACGAATGAGCCTTTAGAGTTTGTTATGGTATAATGCGTCATGCGCTCGTCGCTTTTAAAATATGTGCCTTCCATTTCTCTGTCTGGGGTTATCAGACGTGAATATTTGTAGCTGTATAATTCATGTTTGTTTTGGTCCCAATACAGTTCCTCACTGGAGAAGCGCAACCCCTCGATATTCCTGACGCGCACACGTCCGCGAAGCTCCCATAACTTTTGTTTATCGAAATAGTAAGCCGTATCACACTGGATGTATGCTTCTATGTGAAATTTTTCGTCAAATTGTTCAAGAAACAGTCCCTTTTCAAAAATCCAGCGTGAAGGGTCTTTTGCTTGGTTTACTTCCCAACATTCAGTGACAATACGGTATTTCATCATGCCGGAATCAGATACGAGCATATTTATACCGTAAGATACCATTGTTGATGCCGAATCCCTCGGATGTACCGCGGGAGCCGTATGTTCGTGAGCTTCTTGGCAAGCGGCCAACAAGATGACGACAGACAATATGTAAGGGCCGAGTTTCAATACAGGAATGATGGCACTATGTCAATCAACTTTCCATTTCATAAACCATCGTTCATTGAAAGTGAAGCCGATGTTTATACGGAATGTATTTTCAGTGAGTAATCCTTTTGCCGCTGAATGTACCCATTGTCCTGAAATGTTTAACATTGAGCGGTTGTTGTATGCGTTTATGATAGGAATTCCAAAACCAGCACTTACGCTTATTTCGCTTGGTCCGTCTTGTCCGTTGATTTTATAATAGGGAGTTGCGTATGACACTCCAGCACGGACACGTATCCTGTCAAGGAAATTACGGCTTGTCTCATTATTGCAGAACTCTCCTCCGAAAGTCACTTTATAGCGGTCTGTATAATAGTTGTCTGACAGCTTGTATGAAGGCACATCGTCTACTACTTCATATACCGGATGTTTTGTGCTTCCCCATTTTTGGTATGTAAAGTCGGCACCGAGTTTCAGCTTGTTATTATGGTTCCATGCAAGACCTGCACCGAGCATCATTGGTATTTCGAGACCGTTATTTATCGAATATGCCGTTGTGTCGGCCACGCCTGTTGTGGTGTTGTTTGAAATTACCATACACGACGGGTCTGCTCCGAGCTTATGGCCTAGTCCATAAGTAAGACCTATGGTAAAAGCATTTTTTCTGTCAATATAGAACGAGTATTGTAATCCGAAATCAAGTTTATAGCTGCTGATTGTTGCGGCGTAATATTTTGACAAAGTGTTTATGTAACCGTCGCTATAGCTGTTAATGACCGAACGGTCAATGTCACCCCATAAATAAGACACGTTGATCCCGACAGAGAAACCTTTAAGAAATTCCCAGCCTATGCCGAAATATACTTGGTGTATGCCTCCGCTTCCTTCGTAAGTATTGGTGTAAATCGTACTTCTGTCGCCTTTTACGTAGTCACTGATTGAATAGTTGTAACCTACGTTAGTGAAAGGCACTATTCCGAAACTTACGCCTACATGTTTGAAAGCGCGGAATCCTGCTACGGCATATTCAAAATCGGCGTTCTTTGCGTTTTTCTTGTGTCCGTTCTCGGAGAAATTCGTTATTTGTCCGGACAGACCCGCGTCGAAGATGAATGTTAAGGAATCAAGTGCGGAATATGATGCCGGATTTATGTAATTTACTTGGTTGTGTTCCCTGAAACCTAATCCAAGACCATTCATTCCGCGATTGAAACCGCTTGACTGCTCGTTAAGGAGTCCTAGTCCATACTGGCTGTAAGGCGAATTTGTGCCGCTTTGGGCTGTTGCCGGCATGATGCAGACAGAAGCCAAAAGTGTGGCGCATAATGCTTTTTTATAAAGGTTCATTTTTTGTCGTAATATATCTGTTAAGCCACGTCAGGCAATAAAAACGCCTGCAAAGATGGGCATTTTTTTTGAAAAATCCAAATAGCTTATGCAATACTTGACTAATACGTTTAAAGTTTAAGGATATTTTTCAAATGTAAAACACATTGTTTTTATAGTGTCAGGCGGGCGTTATGAGTCAGTCTGTCGATATGTTTTTAATGTAAGTCGATGTGTTTCTTTACCTGTGGAGTTTTAGGCGTTTATATCGGTCGTGATGGCGGTTGGATATGGGCTGTATTTCAAAAGATGATGAATCGTGTTCTAAAAGGCCATGTTTTGCGGCATGAAAAGCCGCGTTTTATATGCTAAAAGGCCATGTCTTGTAAACTGTAGGATAACAGGCTGAATTACAGTATGATACAAGTTGTCGGCAGGGCGGTGGGTGCACAGTTGATAATGAAGGCAGTTGTGCGGTGGAAGGCATTGGCTGGCATGATGCAGGGGTTTTAATTTTATTGATTTTTTTGATGTAATAGTATGCCTATTTGAAAAATATAAATTATTTTTGCATCGTGAAACGTTTCAGACATATCTCAACGTTGTTGTCGTTAGTGTGTATCTTGTTGCCATTCAATAAGTTACATGCGTTATGTTATGGGGAAACTGCATCTTCTGATAACGATTCTATAAAGATAAGTCTGCTGACATGCGCCGCCGGTGACGAGGTGTACAGTTTGTATGGCCATACTGCTATACGTTATACCGATTATATTAAAGATATTGACGTGGCTGTGAATTATGGCGTTTTTTCATTTAAGCAGCCGTTTTTTGTATTGAGGTTTATTTTTGGTAAGACAGATTATGAGATGGGCATTATGCCATTCGATTATTTTTGTATGGAATATGCCGAAGAAGGAAGGTCTGTATATCAACAGGAACTCAATCTTACCCATAGTGAAAAAGTTGCTATACGTGATGCTATAGAAACTAACTATTTGCCTCAGAACAGAGTCTACCGTTATAATTATTTTTACGATAACTGTACTACAAGGGCAAGGGACATCTTGATTGACAAAGTCAACGGGGATGTTTTATTTGAAGGAGCGGAATCGTTGTATCCGTCATATCGTGAACTTATACATTCATTTAATAGTAACTCGCCGTGGGCGCGTTTCGGCAATGACTTGCTGCTTGGAGTGAAAGCTGACAGAAAGACGACACTTTCAGAGCAACAATTCCTGCCGTTTCTCCTAAAAAAGGATTTTGATAAAGCTTCAATTAAAGCCGAAGATGGTTCGATAAGGCCATTGGTGGAACGTACGAGCTGTATAATAGATTGTCCGGAAACAGTAGAGAAAAGTTCGTTCCCTTTACGTCCGAGAACATGTGCATGGGTTGTCTTTGCTTTGATAGCGGCACTGACGTTACTTGAAATGAAAACAAAGAAAAAGTTTTGGGGATTGGATACTTTCCTGATGGTGTTCGACGGTTGTGTCGGTATGGTTGTTTTCTTGATGTTTTTTTCAGAACTTCCGGCTACTAACACAAATTTGCAGATTCTGTTGTTCAATCCGTTGCCATTGTTTTTCGTATACAGGGTGGCTAAGTCTGAAATAAAGGGCAAGGTTTCAAGATTTTGGTCTTGGGCCGCATGCGTGTTGGCTCTGTTTTTTATCGGTGGTTTTTTCCAACAATATGCTGAAGGTATGTATGTTTTGGCATCATCTTTGTTGGTAAGGTGTTTATGGAATATTGTTTGGCAAAATAAATATTTGTCAGTAAAGAAATGATGAAAAATTATATAACAGCTACGATTTTCGCCGTCGCAGTAAGTGGGGTGGCGGAGGCACAAGTGTCACGCCAGGTTCCGCGACTTGTTGTTAGCATAGCTGTCGATCAGTTGCGTAGCGATTATATTGAGGCGTTCATGCCGTCGTATGGTGGCTGTGGTTTCAAGAAGCTGTTTCAGAATGGGGCGGTTTATTGTAATGCGCAATATACTTTCGCTCCGATAGACCGTGCTTCGTCTATTGCTACAATATCCACTGGTACTCCGCCGTCGAATAACGGCATAACAGGGTTTATGTGGTTGGACAAGAATTCTCTTATACCTGTTAATTGCGTCGATGATGACACGTATGAAGGTATATTTACAAAGGATACGTCTTCGCCAAAGAATATTGCCACGACAACCGTTAATGATGAATTGAAAATAGCTACGGATGGTGCGGCTGTAGTGTATAGTATCGCTTTTGATCGTGACGCAGCTGTGATAGGCGGAGGTCATGCCGCTGACGGTGCGATATGGTTTAATGAGGACAATAAGTGCTGGTGTTCGTCAAGGTATTATTTCAAAAAAGCCCCACAATGGTTGGAAGGATATAATTTGTTGTACTCTGGAAATATAACGGTTGACAATATCAATGCGGGCATTACTGATTTGGCTCTACAGTGCGTGGCTTCCACCGGAATGGGAAAAGATAACGTGCCGGATATGCTTACGCTTGCGTATGATGCGAAGATACCCATAGACAAGGATGTTCTTAATAAACAACTTCTGCAATACAAATATATACAGCTTGACAAGGAACTTGAAAAACTTATTTCCGGGATTGAAGAACGAGTTGGAAAGAATAATGTGCTTTTTGTTGTGACAAGTACAGGTTATTGCAACGAGAGAGAGATTGATTATGCAAGATACCGTATACCAAGCGGAACATTTTATGTCAACCGTACGGCCAACTTGTTGAATATGTATCTTGGAGCAATATATGGGCAAGATAAGTACGTGGAAAGTTGTTTTTATAACCAGTTGTTCCTCAACATGAAGCAAATTGAACAGAAGCGCATCAATACGAGTGAGTTGTTGAGTAGGGCGCAGACGTTCATTATGCAACTTTCCGGGGTAAGAAACGTGTTTACAAGTAAAAACTTGCTCTTGTCTGTTGGCGATGATAGTTCACATTTGCGTAATTGGTTTTATCCAAACAATTGCGGTGATATAATAATAGAAGTTTCACCCGGCTGGAAACTTCTGAATGAAGAGAATTTTCAACAATATACATCAAAGGAAAGCTCCATGCCGTTCCCGTTGATATTTTACGGGACAGGCATTACAGCTGAAGAAATAGTGACACCTGTCACTATAGACCGGATTGCGCCGACCATAGCCAAGACAATCCGTATCAGGGCACCAAACGCATGTTCGGCTGCGCCTTTGTATTAAGGTAATGTGGCTTTGGCGGGTGTCAGGATTCTGATTAAAGATTTTAGTATAATAATTTATTTAAGAAAAAACAACATAAATATAAAATGGGTTTTAATAATTTCCTTAAGTCTCTGTTTGGAGATAAGTCCGTAAGAGATATGAAACTTATACAGCCGGTAGTTGAGAAAGTAAAGGCTGTATATCCAGAAATAAAGGCTCTTGATAACGATGCACTTCGTGCAAAGACGAAAGAGATACAGAAATATGTACAAGATTCAGCAGCAGATCAAAAGAAGCAAATAGAAGAATTAAAGACTAAGATTGAGGAAACTCCGATTGACGAGCGTGAAGTGATATTCAATCAGATAGACAAACTCGAGAAAGATGTGCTTGAGATATATGAAAAAGCGTTGAATGATGTTCTTCCAGTTGCTTTCAGCATAGTCAAGGACACAGCCCGTCGTTTTGCCGAGAATGAAGAGATTGTTGTAACTGCAAACGACTTTGATCGTGAGCTTGCTATAACTAAAGATTTTGTCCGCATAGATGGCGACAAGGCCATATACAGCAATCATTGGATGGCTGGGGGCAATGATATGAAGTGGGACATGGTGCATTATGACGTGCAGTTATTCGGAGGCGTGGTTCTTCATCAAGGCAAAATTGCAGAAATGGCAACGGGTGAGGGTAAGACTCTTGTTGCCACTTTACCAGTCTTTTTAAATGCTTTGACAGGTAATGGCGTACATGTCGTGACGGTCAATGACTATCTGGCAAAGCGTGACTCTGAATGGATGGGGCCGCTTTATGAGTTTAACGGCCTTTCGGTTGATTGTATAGACAAACACCGTCCGAACACACCTCAGCGTCGTAAGGCATACATGGCGGATATTACTTTTGGAACGAATAATGAGTTCGGATTTGATTATTTGCGCGACAACATGGCAATATCGCCTGCAGATCTTGTTCAGCGTAAGCATAATTACGCCATTGTCGACGAGGTTGACTCTGTGCTTATTGATGATGCCCGTACACCTCTTATTATATCCGGTCCTGTTCCTAACGGTGACGATCAGATGTTTGAGGAATATCAGCCTCTAGTGGAGCGGTTGGTTGATGTTCAGCGCAAGTTGGCCACTCAGTATCTTGCTGATGCAAAACAGAAAATAACTGAAGGACGTGAAAAGAATGATCAAAAGTTGCAGGATGATGGCTTTTTAAGCCTTTACCGTTCACATAAGGCATTGCCTAAAAATAAACCTCTTATTAAATATCTTTCAGAGGAAGGCATCAAGGCCGGAATGTTGAAAACCGAAGAAATCTACATGGAAAACAACAACCGTCGTATGCCTGAGGCCGTAGAACCCTTATACTTTGTTGTTGATGAGAAACTCAATTCAGTTGATTTAACAGATAAGGGTGCAGACTGGTTGGCAAGGCAGGTGAACGATAAAGAATTGTTTGTTCTTCCTGATATTACCACCCAGCTGTCGGAACTAGAAAATGAAACAGACCTAGACGATCAGCAACGTCTTGATAAGAAGGATTCTCTGCTTAATCATTATGCCGTGCAAAGTGAACGTGTGCATACATTGCAGCAATTGCTTAAGGCTTATACAATGTTCAATAAGGACGACGAGTATGTTGTCATGGACGGAGAGGTGAAAATCGTAGACGAACAGACTGGACGTATAATGGAAGGTCGCCAATGGAGTGACGGTCTGCATCAAGCTATAGAAGCCAAAGAGCATGTCAAGGTAAAAGAGGCCACACAGACTTTCGCAACAATCACATTGCAGAATTATTTCCGTATGTACCATAAGTTGGCTGGTATGACAGGTACGGCAAGCACTGAGGCAGGAGAGTTTTGGGATATATACAAACTAGATGTAGTAGAGATTCCTACCAACAAGCCTGTAATACGTAACGATATGGACGACCGCGTGTATAAGACTGCACGTGAAAAGTATAATGCGGTAATTGATGAAATTGTTGAGATGCGTAATTCAGGTCGTCCTTGCCTTGTCGGCACAACTTCTGTTGAAATATCCGAATTGTTGAGCAAGATGCTTAATATGCGTCATATACCGCATAATGTGCTTAATGCCAAATTGCACCAGAAGGAGGCTAACATTGTGGCCGAAGCCGGACAAAGCACAATGGGTTCAGTAACTGTGACCGATGCTGACGGTACGACTCATACAGAGGAGCGCTTGCTTGGAGCTGTGACCATAGCGACAAACATGGCCGGGCGTGGTACCGACATCAAGCTGTCGCCGGAAGTAAAGGCGGCCGGTGGACTTGCGATTATCGGTACCGAGCGTCATGAGAGCCGTCGTGTTGACCGCCAGTTGCGAGGTCGTGCAGGTCGACAGGGCGATCCAGGAAGTTCTGTATTCTATGTTAGTTTGGAAGACAAGTTGATGCGTCTTTTCGCGAGTGAGCGTATAGCTCGTGTTATGGACCGTCTGGGATTTAAAGACGGCGAGCGCATCGAGAGCCAGATGATAACCAAGAGTATTGAGCGTGCTCAGAAGAAAGTTGAGGAAAACAATTTTGGTATCCGTAAACGTCTGCTTGAATATGACGATGTGATGAACAAACAACGCACTGTCGTTTATGAAAAACGCCGCCATGCGCTTATGGGCGAACGAATTGGAATGGACATAACCAACATCATTTGGGACCGCGTGGTAGAGATAATCGACAAAAACGATTATGAAGGCTGCAAGGATGAGTTCTTAAAGGTACTGGCTATGGAATGTCCGTTCACGTTTGATCAGTTTACTAACGAAAGCCATGATACTTTAGCCGAGAAGGCTTTCCAAATAGCAATGGCCGACTTCAAGCGTAAGACCGATCGTATACAGGCTGTAGGATGGCCGGTCATAAAAGAAGTATTCGAGAACCAAGGCGATCGTTATGAGCGCATAATGGTTCCCATAACTGACGGTAAGCGTGTGTACAACATACCATGTAATCTCAAAGAAGCATACGACACGGAATGTAAGAGCGTAGTGAAAGAATTTGAGAAAGCCATACTATTGCATGTCATAGATGATTGTTGGAAGGAGAATCTGCGTGCTCTTGATGAGTTGAAGCATAGCGTACAGAATGCTTCATACGAGCAGAAAGATCCGTTGGTTATATTTAAGCTTGAGAGTGTAAAGCTCTTTGATGACATGGTAGACCAGATGAACAATCGCATCGTAGGTACGCTGATGCGTGGACAGATACCTGAAATACAGCATGAACAAGTGCGGGAGGCTGCACCCGAACAGCGTAGCCAGCGCTATACGGAGCAGAAAGATGACCTTACTGATCCAGGGCAGCGTGCTGCCGCCAACCAAGATACAAGGCAGAATACTGAAGTACGCCGTCAACCAGTGCGTAAGGAGAAGTTGCCGGGACGTAATGATCCATGTCCATGCGGTAGCGGCAAGAAATTCAAGAACTGTCATGGTCGAGGACTTGTGTAAAAGTAGAGAGTAAAAAAAGTGAAGATTGAAGAATCCATTTGCCTAGATACATTTGGATTCTTCATTTTTCGTTCTTTTATATCTTTTTTCTTAAACGTTAATTATATGCGCATCGACATAACCAATCTGAGGAAGACTTTTGATGGAAAAACAGCTGTTGACATACCGTCGTTTACTATAAATGACGGCGATTTGCTTGGTGTTGTCGGTAACAACGGAGCTGGTAAGACAACGTTGTTCCGTCTCATGCTTGATCTTGTTAAAGCTGACGAAGGGCATATCATGATGACATTTGCGTCTGGCAATTCGATTTCAGCCGTCGACCCATCGAAAAATGAGGATTGGAAAGGGCATACGGGTACTTATATTGACGAAGGATTCCTTATTGATTTTCTTACGCCCGAAGAATATTTTAGTTTCATAGGCAAGGTGTGTGGGCTGTCAAGACAAGAAGTTTTATCCCGTTTAGATGTTTATGCCCACTTTATGAACGGGGAAGTGTTGGGCGGACGCAAACTGATACGTAATCTTTCCGCTGGTAATAAGCAAAAAGTAGGTATTCTTGCCGCTCTTATTTCACATCCTGATTTGCTTGTGCTTGACGAACCTTTCAATTTTCTTGATCCCTCCAGTCAGAACTCTCTGAAGCATATTCTTACAGATTATAACGTTAGCACCGGAGCTACCGTTATCGTGAGTAGTCATAACCTTGCCCATACTATTGATATTTCTACTCGTATAGCCCTGCTGGAGCATGGGCGTGTGATAAAGGATTTGCCTAATGGCTCGGGTGCGGATGCCGGTCAAGAACTTAGGGAATATTTTGATACAGAGAGATGACCGGTTGTTAAAACTAATATTAAATTTGTTGTATCGAAGGCTTAAAAGTGATGTTTAAAGGTTGTTCGAACGGAGTGTGGGTCGTTTGCATGTTCCGTTTAGACGGGATTTCTTAAATTATAGATGTATTTGATTGAAAGCTAAAGAGTTATCATCTGTCTTATGAAAGGTGGCTAATTATAAAGCGAAAGACGGCTAATTGCATTGCGATTGGCCGTCTTTTATAAACATAAAGACCGTATGTTGTTTTTACGGTTGTTAGTGTTTGTCGTTTAGATGCCTTTTTATTGCCCTTGTTCCTGAGCCTTGCGCATTACGGCTTGTGCGGTGTTTCCCTTGTCGGCCGAGTGTTTCAGCACTACGGCATCGATGTAAAAAACGATTTCTTCTGCAAGATTGGTTATATGGTCACCTGCGCGTTCTAGGCGGAGGAACACTCCCTTGAAGTCAAGACAGAAGGCGGCTGATTCCGGGTGTGATTCTATGTGGGCTGCCAGCGTATTGGTGGCGGCGGCATTTATCTCGTCGACTTTGTTATCCTTTTCAAATAGACTGTCGGCTTTGGCGCGGTCTTCCGTGGTTAAGGCTTGGCGGGCTGTGTCAAGCATTTCTAGTACGGCATCAGCCATTTCTTTCAGTCGTGTCTGTGCCAGAAGGGTTGCGTCTACTGGGCATCCGTCAAGCTTTAGTGCGAATCTGGCCAAGTTTTCGGCAAAGTCGCCAATGCGTTCAAGGTCTGTGTTTATTTTGAGCATGGCAACGGTAAAACGCATGTCTATGGCTACGGGATTATAAAGTGTGAGAAAGTCTTCAATGTCGCAGTCAAGTTTTAACTCGTATGCGTTTACTTTTTTTTCACGCATAAGCACGTCCCATGCTTTTTCCTTGTCGGCCGTAGTCACGGCTTCGCAGGCATTTTTCATCTGCTCGTACACGAGTGTCCACATGTCAAGAATCTCGGTTCGTATGGACTTTAGTTCTTCGTCAACGAATTTTACCATTTGTATTGTTCTTTTATTGCTTTGTTAGTTGTCGTTTTGTTTTATGTTCACTTTTTCGCATTAGCCGAAACGTCCTGTTATGTAATTTTGTGTTTCCTCTTTTGCCGGATTAGTAAACATTCTAGCTGTTTTATCATATTCGATGAGTTCTCCTAGGTAGAAGAATGCTGTCTTGTCGCTAACGCGTGTGGCTTGTTGCATGTTGTGGGTTACAATCACAATGGTGTAGTCATGTTTCAGTTCATGTATGAGTTCTTCTATCTTAGCTGTTGAGATAGGATCAAGAGCCGATGCCGGTTCATCCATGAGTAAAACAGACGGCGCTACAGCCATGGCACGCGCTATGCATAGGCGTTGCTGTTGACCACCAGACAGCGCATAGGCTGATTCTTTCAACTTGTCTTTCACTTCATCCCAAAGAGCGGCACCGCGTAATGATTTTTCTACGCGTTCGGTTATGAACTTTTCGTCTTTCACTCCGTTGACACGCAGGCCGTAAGCTACGTTTTCGTAGATGCTTTTTGGAAACGGATTAGGGCGTTGAAACACCATGCCTACGTTTTTCCTAAGTTCGTCTACGTTGACGGAGCGGTCGTATATGTTACGCCCGTCGATATTGATTTCTCCTTCCAGCTGTGTGCCGGGTATAAGGTCGTTCATGCGGTTGAACAAGCGTAGGAATGTTGATTTGCCACATCCTGACGGACCGATGAAAGCTACGACTTCGTTTTCCTCAATATTCATATTGATACCCTTAAGGGCATGGAATGATCCATAGTAGAAGTCTACGTTTTTTGCTTCGATTTTGCTCATGTTTTTTAGTTGGCAATGTGTTTGCTAAAATATTGCTTAATGGTAGAGTTATGGATTATCTACGTTATTAATTTCTTCTTTGCTATTGTTTCAGTCTTGCCGTGAGGCTGCTTGTCAGTTTGAGTTAACTTGTTTAATTTGTTTTCAGCTTGTTTTGGAAATGATTACGCATGGCGTTGGCCAGCAGGTTGACAAGTAGTATTATAATCACGAGGACAAGAGCCGTGCCGTAAGCAATAGGTATTTGTTTTTCCATGTCGGTGCCGCTGGTTGCGAGCACGTATAGATGGTAGGGTAGGGCCATGCATTGGTCGAAAACGCTTTGTGGCAGTTGGGGTAAGAAATATGCGGCGCAAGTGAAAAGTATTGGAGCAGTTTCACCAGATACTCGGCCGAGAGCCAATATAAGTCCGGTAATGATGTTTGGCATGGCCATCGGTAGGATAACCTTGCGTATGGTTTGAAGTTTGGTGGCACCGAGAGCCAAACTGCCTTCGCGGAAACTGTCTGGTATGGCTTTAAGGGCTTCTTCGGTAGTGCGTATTACAAGCGGCAGAGCTAGTAGTCCTAGAGTAAGCGAGCCTGCAAGGATGCTGTCACCAAAACCGAAGAAGTTGACGAACAGCGACATACCAAACAGTCCGAATACGATTGAAGGTATTCCCGCAAGATTGTTGGTCATCATACGTATGAAACTTACTACACGTCCGCTTCTTGCGTATTCATGCATGTAAACGCCACTCATAATACCAAGCGGGAATGCCAATATGGCACTGCCCAGCATAAGGTAGAACGTACCTACTATCGCGGGCCAGATGCCGCCGCCTTTCATACCGTCGGTTGGGGGCGTTGTTATGAATTCCCAGTTGAGCACACTTGCGCCTTTTATTATAATGAACGCAAGAATGATGAACAGTATGGTTACTATAATTCCGCTCAGCACACGGAATACGCCGAAGGCTATTTTTTCCGATAGTATTTTAGTGTGGTGGTTGCCCGCCTGAAGTTTTTTTTCGTTGTCCATTGTTTTTCTTATTTCTTGTTTTTAGCAGATATGTATTCTACGCTTGAGTTGATGATTAATGTTATGAAAAAAAGCACTACACCTAGCAGGAACAGTGATTGATAATGTGGCCCTCCGGCCGGAGCCTCACCAAGTTCGGCGGCGATTGTAGCCGGTATTGTGCGCAGTGGGTCTGTGATTGAAAGTGGAATTACTGCAGCGTTGCCAGTCACCATCAGCACTGCCATAGTCTCTCCAAAAGCGCGGCCTATACCTAGCACAACGGCAGATGTTATGCCTGATATGGAGTAGGGTATTACTACTTTATATATAGTTTGCCATTTTGATGCTCCAAGCGCAAGGCTGGCTTCGCGTTGGGAGCGGGGGCAGTTTAGCATAGCGTCCTGACTTACGGTGATAATAGTCGGCAGAGCCATTATTGCCAATACTAGCGCACCGGCTAGTCCGCTTTCTCCTACAGGTAGTCCGAACACATCTTGCAGCAGAGGTACTATGACTATCAGGCCGAAAAAACCGTATACTACTGAAGGAATACCATTAAGCAGTTCTATTACAGGTTTGAGTATTTTACGCATTTTTTCAGATGCAACTTCCGACATGTAAATGGCTACGGCCAACCCGAATGGAAGGGCGAATAAAATGGCGAAAACTGTGACCCATACCGTGCCAAGCACTAATGGGATAAATCCAAACTGTGGCGCAGGGGTCGCTGTTGGGAACCATTCCTTACCGAAGAATACTTCCGTACCTGATATCTCGTGGTCTTTAAGCTGCTTGCCGTCAATATTTTTATTTACAAACCCATTAGGAACGAAAGCTATTATACCAGTATTGTTCCTTATGAGTTTATTGATGCATTTGTCAGCGTTGGCATAATTCTCACCTAATTGTTCGTCAGTAAAAAAATTCTGCATGTCGTCGAAACGGAAAATCATTATTTTCTCGTCATTACCACCAACTTCTTTCCAGTTGATGATGTCTTCGTCAAATATTTCTTTGATTTGTTTCGCATTCAGTTCATTGACAGGATTTGTTTTATTTACAACAAGCGTATATCCTTCTTCTATGGTCTTTTGTGAGAATAGGCCGAACCCCTCGGAGAAAAGGAACAACACGATAAGTAAGATTATCGCGCTGGTAAGAAAACCGCTGCACGTTATTATTCCTGTGACAATCTTCTCAAGAAATTTTTTCATACTGTTGTTTTATGTTATTGCTTCATTTTGTGCGCAAAAGTATTGTATGGCCGTAACGAAAGCATAACATGCGTATTACAATAACATTGCAAATTCAGGAGGGTTGTGTTTGTAGCCTAAATGTAATATGTGTGCAATAACAATGAAAACGTGATGCCGTTATTTCGCACCGTAATTATAATTTAATGTAAAATGAAAGCATTAAGATTGGCTGTAGCTGCTGTTATGGCAACAGCGTTGACTGTTGGTGCGTCAGGTCAAAAAATTAAAGGAAGTGATACTGTGCTTCCAGTATCGCAGGAAGGTGCTGAAGCTTATATGAAGCAGAATCAAGTAGCACGCGTGACAGTGACAGGCGGTGGTTCTGGAGTTGGCATATCGGCATTGATTGATGGGACTACTGATATTGCGATGGCTTCTCGTCCTGTGAAGTTCAATGAGCGTGTTAAGATAAGTAATAGCGGGAAACAGTTACGTGAGGCTGTTGTGGCATACGATGCTTTGGCCGTAATAGTTCATCCAGATAATCCTGTGACTCACCTTACCCGTGCTCAACTTGAAGCCATATTCCGCGGTAAGGTGACTAACTGGAAAAATGTAAAGGACTATTATACTGGTAAATATGGACCTGATTTGAAGATAATAGTGTATTCGCGTGAAACTTCGTCAGGAACATACGAGTTTTTTAAGACAAGTGTGCTGCATGAGAAAAATTATATGGCGGGAGTACTTTCAATGCCTGCTACAGGGGCTGTAATACAATCAGTAAGTCAGACGAAAGGTGCTATAGGTTATGTAGGAATGGCATACGTGAATAAGAATGTAAAAGCTGTGAAAGTTGCTTATGACGGCAAGCATTTCGTTTATCCAACCATGGAGACAGGGCGTAGTCGTATTTATCCGATATTACGTGAGTTGTATTATTATTATACGGCCGATAAGGCTAATGTGGCGGAACCTTTCATAAAGTTTTTGTTATCGCCAGCAGGGCAGCGGATTGTAGCCAAGAGTGGTTATGTGCCTGTTAAATAAAGATATCATTTTAGAGTTTTCAGGGTAAATTATGCGCTTTTGTAATGTTTAGTAGTTGAGCGCATCTTTTAAGTAATAATAAAAAAGCCGTCGTTCCTCACGGAGCGGCGGCTTTGAAAGTATTTACTATGATGTTAAAAATGATTTGTACTTTTATATGTTAAGCCTCAATTGCAGCAACTCCTGGCAGGGTTTTGCCTTCTATAGCTTCAAGCAGTGCACCGCCGCCGGTTGAAATGTATGAAACTTTGTCAGCTAAGCCGAACTTGTTGATGCAGGCAACAGAGTCACCTCCTCCTATGAGTGAGAATGCTCCTTCGGCAGTGGCTTCAGCTATAGCTTCAGCGATGGCACGTGAGCCGCCCGTAAAGTTGTCGAATTCGAATACTCCGGCAGGTCCGTTCCATAGAATGGTCTTTGCGCCTTTTATTGCTTCGGCGAAGACTGTACGTGTTTTTGGGCCGGCATCCAATCCTTCCCATCCGTCAGGTATGTTGTTGGCCGGGCAGACTTGTGTGTGAGCATCGTTTGAGAAGTCATCAGCAGCAATGCAGTCTGTACCCAGTACGAGATTAACACCATTCTCTTTAGCTTTTTTTATTACGTCAAGAGCTACATCAAGTTTGTCATCTTCGCATATTGATTTACCAATCTTACCTCCTTGTGCTTTTGCGAAAGTGTATGTCATACCGCCGCAGAGTATAAGATTGTCAACTTTGCCGAGCAGATTTTCAATGATTCCGATTTTTGTTGATACCTTAAAGCCACCCATGATTGCGGTGAATGGACGCTTGATGTTACTCAGCACGTTGTCAACGGCCTTAACTTCTTTTTCCATAAGGAAACCAAGCATTTTGTGGTCTTTATCGAAATATTCGTCTATGACGGCTGTTGATGCATGTTTGCGATGAGCCGTTCCAAATGCGTCCATTACGTAACAATCGGCGTATGATGCTAATTTTTTTGCGAATTCCTGCTGGCGTGCCTTCATATCCTTTTTAGCTTGGTCATATTCAGGATCTTCTTTACCTATACCTACAGGTTTCCCTTCTTCTTCTGGATAAAAGCGCAGGTTTTCAAGTAATAGGGCTTCGCCGGGCTTGAGATCGGCCGCTTCCTTGTCAGCGTTGGCACAATCGGGAGCAAATTTTACGTTAACTCCGAGATGTTCTGATACTTTGTTTACAATCTGGCTGAGTGATAGCTTAGGGTTTATTTTGCCTTTAGGCTTACCCATGTGGCTCATCATGATAACGCTACCGCCATCGGAGAGAATTTTTTTAAGTGTTGGCAGTGCGCCGCGTATGCGGGTGTCGTCGGTTACGTTTCCGTTGTCATCCAATGGCACGTTGAAATCAACGCGCACGATTGCCTTTTTTCCGGCAAAATTGAATTGTTCGATTTTCATATTTACCTTAAATTTATTGAAGTATGTAATTTCCTTCTAAAACGCACGCAAAGATAGCCAATTTAGCCGACAAAACATTATTGATGTGTGATAATTTTATTATTTTTGACACGCTTATAATATATATGTAATGTCGGCTTTGCAAATGTGAATAGAAAGCATTAATTTTGCATTTGCAAAAATGGAAATATGAAAGACTGTATACTTATATTAAGCGGAGGAATGGACAGCGTGACGTTGCTCTATGACATGAAGGATAGGATTGCCATGGCTGTGTCATTTAATTATGGAAGTAATCATAACTTACGCGAGCTTGGCTATGCATGTATGCATTGTGAGCGGTTGAATATAAGGCATGTGGTGATAAATCTTGATTTTATGCATGGCCTTTTCAAAAGTTCTTTGCTTGAAGGTGGCGATGCTGTGCCTGATGGACATTATGCTGAAGATAACATGCATTCGACGGTAGTGCCATTCCGTAATGGTATAATGTTGGCCATTGCGACTGGTTTAGCTGAGAGTGAAGGATTGAGGTATGTGATGATGGCAAGCCATGGCGGTGACCATGCTGTTTATCCGGATTGTCGTCCAGGTTTTGTCGAAGCAATGAGCGCAGCTACTCGTGAAGGCACTTATCCAGGGATTGAAATGCTTGCTCCATATACAGGGTGGACAAAAGCAGATATTGCACGTCGAGGTAGTGCTCTAAGTATAGATTATTCAGAAACGTGGAGTTGTTATAAAGGAGGTGAACGTCATTGTGGCAGATGTGCGACATGTATTGAGCGACGTGAGGCTTTACGTGAAGCCGGTGTTGATGATAAGACTGAATATGAGATTTAATTAGCGTGCTAATTAATATATACGTCAAAATCTCCTTTGTCAAAAGTTTTTACTGCATTATTATACTCTTGTTTGTAACTGATTCTTTAAGCGCATCATTGATTAGGGGAGTTTTGCGAACTACATCCAAGTTACGTATAGGCATAGAAAGTTATGCTATTTGGATACGTGCTACGTAAGTTTGACCTCCTGCGAATACATTCCCAGTAAAGTTAATATTGAATTATGCAGGGGTAACCTTCGGCATTTATAGTCGTACGACCAATAAGAGTGTATTATATGTTTATTTTTTGTATTTACTGTTGCAAGTCTGTGTGTTTCAAACACTTTTATATCAAAGTTACAAAATGAATTTATAATTCTGATTTTTCTTGGAAGAGGAACTAAGAGTGAACATTATCACATTTAAAATGTTTTAATTTTCACTCTTAGTTTCTTAAAGATCTTCAAATCTGATTATTTCCTCACGGGGTTTAGATGTTTTATCATTCTCTTTTTTGTCGTTGTTGCTGCGTTCTGATTTACTCGATTCAATAACAGGACGACCAGCTTTGAGCATTTGGTCTATGGCATTCATCGGATGTCCGCCAGCACCGAAAGATATGGAGTCAGCCAATGCTGTACTATCTAGTGCTGTAGTGTCCTTGTGTACAGGGTAATAGCTGTTGCACTGGTACATATCACGTGTGATATCGTCATCTTTTGGCTTACCCCAGCGACCATGGTAACGTTTGTAAGTCGGATCGTTCATAAGTGACTGTAGAAAATAACCGCAAATCGGCAATGCTGTACGACTACCTTGTCCAAGGGCACCTGTACGGAAGTGTATGCTGCGATATTCTCCTCCAACCCATGCTCCGACTACGATATTGGGACTTACACCCATAAACCATGCATCAGAATGGTTGTTTGACGTACCGGTTTTACCACCAAAATCAGTATCGGCAGTTTTGCTCACATATCCCCATAAACTTTGTGATGTTCCTCCTGGTTCGCGCATACCTCCCATAAGTAATTGTTGCATAAAGAAAGCACTCTTGTAGGGTATTACTTGCTGTGGTTCCTTGTCTGCAGTATATACTTCTTGCCCGTCTTTGTCGATGATTCGTGTTACGAGGACTGGGGCGATATGTTTACCGTTAGCTGCGATTGTGCAGTAAGCATTTGCCATTTCAAGCAAGTTTACGTCAGACGAGCCTAAAGCTAATGAAGGCTGCTCATCTAAAGAGCTGTTTATACCCATGTCATGAGCAGTCTTGGCAATGTTTTTTATTCCCATCTCTTGCCCGAGTCTTACGGCAATGGAGTTGATACTTCTAGCAAAAGCACCTTTTAAAGGTATTGAATCTCCGGAAAAACGACCATTAGCATTAGTTGGTGTCCAAGTTGTCATAGCGCGTTTCTTCTTGTCGTAAACATCCATACGTATGTATTCGTCACGCCGTTTGTCACAAGGCGTAAGTCCTTGGTTCATCGCTTCGGTGTATACGAAAAGTTTAAATGTTGAACCAGGTTGTCGCATGGCTGTAACTTTATCATATTTCCACGAATTGAAGTCTATGTCACCAACCCACGCTTTGACGTGTCCAGTTTGAGGTTCCATTGCAACAAAAGCACAGTGCATGAATTTCACCATGTAGCGTATTGAGTCCATCGTGCTCATTTCACGTTCAATAAATCCTTTTTCGTAATCAAACAGTTTCACTTTGTGTGGCTTGTTTAAATAAAAGTTAATTGAATCGGGCTGGTTTGGAAAACGTTGCAAAAGCGTTTTGTAAACAGGTAGCCGTTTGGCAATATCTTCAATAAAACCGGGTATCACTTGATGGTGTTCGTCACGCCAAGGGTCTTGTCCGGCCCAATGGCGGTTGAAATTGCGTTGCACCTGCCTCATTTGTTTAATTGCAGCTTCTTCTGCATAGTGCTGCATACGGGTATCAATAGTAGTGTATATTTTTAATCCACTGCTATATAAATCGTAACCGTTTTCCTTACACCAATCTTTTAAGTGGTCGGCCACTGCTTCACGGAAATATTTGGCTTGTCCGTCATAGTTGCTTTCTACATTGTAATTCAGTTTTGTTGGTAAGGCACTTATAGAGTCGTATTGGGCATTTGTCATGTCACCATGTTCCATCATGTTGTGTAATACAACATTACGTCTTTCTAGACTGTTCTCTGGATGGCTTATTGGGTTATAGTAAGTTGTAGCTTTAAGCATACCTACAAGTACAGCCGCTTGTTCTGCTGTCAAGTTGGCCGGTGTGGTGTTAAAATATGTTTTACATGCAGTCTTTATACCAAAAGCGTTTGAGCCGAAGTCTACAGTATTTGCATACATTGTAAGTATATCCTTTTTGTCGTATAGCATCTCCAGCTTTGTTGCTATTATCCACTCTTTACTTTTCATGATCAGTATGCGTACTCCAGGAATATGTCCCAATAGTCCGGTTGAATATTGCGTTCTTACGCGAAACATGTTTTTTGCCAACTGTTGCGTTATTGTCGATGCCCCACGAGCTTCATGGCTTAAAATTATATCTTTTAGTACAGCAAATAATCCAATTGGGTCAACACCCCAATGTTTGTAAAAACGTTCATCTTCTGTATCGATTAACGCTTTCCAAAACACAGGATTAACCTCTTCATATTTAACCGGTGTGCGGTTTTCGCTGAAAAATTTACCTATTAACACACCGTCTGCGCTATATATTTCAGAAGCTTCGCTTGTGGTAGGCTTTTTTATTTGAGAAAATCCTGGTGATTTGCCAAATAGCCATAAGAAGTTGATGTCAACCATTCCTAAATATACAATGAATGTGACCAAAAGAGACAATATTACAACAAAGGTCTTTTTATACCACCGACTTCCTGCATAAAGTTCTTTATACCAATGCCAAAAAGCTTTTGCTTTGCGTGTGAAATAGGTTAACCCCCTGCCAATGTATGAGTTTTCAAGTTTTTTTAACATATTCGTCGCATATATTTTTGCATGCAAATGTAATAAAAAAGCGACATTCTAATCGAAAGAACCTATGTAATTTATGATTTCTTCAATATTTTCGGGATTAAACCAGTGCATTTTATTGTCACGTTTGAACCACGTAAGTTGTTTTCTGCAATATTTGTGAGTGTTGCATTTTATACGAAATATTGCTTCATCTAAAGTACAGAGTCCATCAAAATAGTCAAATAGTTCTTTATAACCTACTGTATTTAAGGCATTTAGATCTCTATATGGGAGCATGGCCTTGGCTTCTTCAAGAAGTCCGTTTTCTATCATTTGGTCAACCCTACGGTCTATACGTGCATATAATTCATTACGTTCGCGTGTAATGCCTATTTTTATAATCTTGAAAGGCCGTTCTTTTTTTGTTTTTGTACGGAATGATGTATATGTCTTACCGGTTGATAGACATATCTCTATAGCATGTATTACACGTTTAGGGTTGTTTTTATCTACAATAGCATAATATTCAGGATCAAGTCTTTTTAGTAAAGCACAAGCCCATGTTAGGCCGTAACGCATGTATTTATTATGTAACGTGTGGCGTATGCTTGTATCGACACTTGGTATATCATCAATGCCGTTACATACGGCATCAATGTACATCATGCTGCCACCTGACATTATGATTCTATTGTATGTTGTGTAAAGATTTTTTAATAGTCGCATTACATCTGTTTCAAACATCGAAGCATTATAGTAATCTGTAATGCTTAGGTTCCCAACAAAGTAATGACATGTTTTCCTCATTTCGTCTGTTGTTGGAGCAGCTGTGCCGATTGGTATTTCTCTGAACATTTGGCGTGAGTCGGCGTTTATTATTGGTACGTTGAAGCGTTCAGCCAGTGTGAGACATGTTTTTGTTTTACCTACACCAGTTGGTCCAGTGATTACGATTAGCGTTTTCATACATTTTGTATCAATATTTATAATTAAAAGGGAAGCCGCACGGTACATTTCCCGTCAACTTCCCTTTCATTAATACGTCGTTTTTTAGTGTTTCTTCAGCAGGTTATCTTATTATGCCACGACTAGAACTTTCAACAAAATTTATTATATAGTTTATTTCATTGCTAGTAGGTAGGCATTTACGTATTTCATTGATACCTTCTTTAAGTACACCTTTAGAATATAGCACACGATAAGCTTCATGTATATTACTTATCAATTCGTTGTTGAAACCACGCCGCCGTAGTCCAACAAGGTTTATACCACAGTAGCGTGTGGGCTCTTTGCCTGCGATTATAAATGGTGGAATATCTTGGCTGAATCGGCACCCACCCTGTATCATTACATAACCACCGATATGGCAGAATTGATGGCATAGCACTTCAGCACTAATTATAGCGTTGTCATCTACAGTTACTTCTCCGCCGAATTTTGTAGAATTGCCAATAATACATCCGTTGCCAATTACACAATCGTGGGCAATGTGAACGTTTTCCATTAGAAGGTTGTTTGAGCCAACCTTCGTAGTGCCTTTTGATGCCGTGCCTCTAGATATCGTGACACATTCACGAATACTGTTATTATCGCCAACCTCACATGTGGTAATTTCACCTTTGTATTTTAAATCTTGTGGTTTTGTACTGATGCTAGCTCCTGGAAATATTTCATTGCCATTACCTATGCGTGCGCCACGGTTTATAGTTACACTGTTTTGTAGCATGTTATTGTTACCGATGACAGTGTCTTTATCTATATAGCAGAACGGACCTATGACGTTATTATCCCCTAGTTTGGCTTCAGGATGTATGTATGCTAACGGGCTTATCTGGTTCATATCTGTAGTATTTATTGGAAAAAGGGCAGGTTTGAGTCTGCCCTCTTTTTATAGTTATTATTTGTTCTTTACAATCTGAGCTGTAAATGTGGCTTCTGATACAACTTTATCACCTACGAAAACATAGCCTTTCATTGATGACACACCATGCCGCACAGGAGCTAACAAGTCGACTTTGAATAGTAAAGTGTCGCCAGGTACAACTTTTTGGCGAAACTTAACTTCATCTATCTTCATAAAATACGTGGACCAACGCTCAGGCTCATCAACGGTATTTAGAACCAAAAGACCACCACATTGTGCCATGGCTTCTACTTGTAATACGCCTGGCATGACTGGTTCTTGCGGGAAATGACCAGTAAAGAACGGTTCATTGCTTGTTACATTTTTTACCCCCACAATGCTGCTTGGCCCAAGGGCTATTACTTTATCTACAAGTTGCATGGGATAGCGATGTGGCAATAGTTCGCGTATACGGTTCACGTCCATTATTGGTGGTTCGTTGCAGTTGTATATGGGAGCCTGTATCTCGTGTTTGCGTATCTCCCGACGCATCAGTCTTGCAAATTTGTTGTTTATTGTATGGCCGGGTTTAGTTGCTATTATACGTCCTTTTATTGGTTTCCCTATTAAAGCCATATCACCTATAATGTCAAGCAATTTGTGACGTGTACATTCGTTTTCCCATACAAGTGGCTTATGTTGTATGTATCCTAACTTGGTAGCGTCGAGATGCGGAACATTCAGAAAATCGGCTAATGTATCAAGGCGTTCTTGTGTAGTCTGCCTTTCATATATAACTATCGCATTATCCATATCTCCGCCTTTTATCAAGTTCGCACGTAGCAAAGGCTCTATATCCCTGACGAATACGAATGTTCTTGCAGGAGCAATTTCTTTAGCGAAATCTTCTATGTGGTCAAGAGTCGCGAATTGACTGTTGATGAATTTCGAATCAAATGAACACATTGCAGTTAGACTGAATTCATCGTCTGGCAATATAGTTATACACGAACCACTATCAGAGTCTTTAACTTCTATTTTATGGCGAATTATGTAATAGTCTTTAGGGGCATTCTGTTCCTCAATGCCTATTTCTTGAATTTTACTAATATATTGTGCGGCAGAACCGTCAAGTATTGGAAATTCGGGGCCATTTACTTGTATAAGGCAGTTGTCGATACCAAGAGCATAAAGTGCAGCAAGGGCATGTTCGACAGTCGATACTTTAGCTTCTCCTTTGCCTATAACAGTTCCACGTTGAGTGTCAACCACATTTTCTGCTATAGCGTCTATTGTCGGTTGTCCCTCAAGGTCGATACGTTGTATTTTGTATCCGGTATTCACCGCAGCAGGGTTAAACGTTATAGTAAGGTTTAACCCTGTGTGCAGCCCTTTTCCGCATAGAGCGAAGCTGCCTTTTAATGTATTCTGTTTAGACATTTCCATATACTTATTGGTCTTTTTTTAAATTCTCAACTTGTTTTTGTAACTCGTTAAGTTGTTTGTAAAGTTCTGGTAACTTTCGTGTTATAGCTATAGACTTGAAGTATGCCTTTGGCTCCATTGGCGGTGTACCTATCAAAGTTGTATTACCTTTGATATTACCAGGAACTCCCGATTGTGCGCCTAAGAATGTTTTGTCGCCAATATTAATGTGTCCTGATATACCGACTTGTCCACCGAACATACACCACTTACCAATTTTCGTGCTACCAGCTACACCAACTTGAGCTGACATTACCGTATTTTCATCAACTTCTACGTTATGAGCAATCTGTACGAGGTTGTCAAGTTTTACACCTTTACGTATTATTGTTGCTCCCATTGTTGAACGGTCGACACATGTGTTGGCTCCAATTTCAACGTTGTCCTCAATTACAACTATTCCTATTTGAGGTATTTTGTCATAACCATCTGTATTTGGAGCGAAACCAAAACCGTCAGCCCCTATTACTGAACCAGCGTGTATAGTTACGTTGTCACCCAATTTGCATCCTTGGTAAATTGTTACGTTGGGGTATATTAGGCATTTACAACCAAGTTTAACGTTGTCTTCAATTACAGCATGTGGGTATATCTGTGTATTATCACCGATTTCCACATTGTCTCCAATATAAGCGAATGCGCCAATATAACATTCTTTGCCAATCTTTGCATTTTCCGAGATAAAAGCCATGGGACTTATTCCAACCTTTTGGGGCTGGAAAGACTGATATAATTGTAACAACTTAGCTACGCATTCATAGGCATTCTTTACCCTTATAAGGGTAGCTTTAACAGGCTGAGTTAGTTTTACGTCATCGTTAACAAGTACTATGCTTGATTCTGTATCGTAAATATAGTGTGTGTATTTAGGATTCGAAAGAAATGATATGGCTCCCGGAATCCCTTCTTCTATTTTAGCGAAAGTGTGTATTTTTGCGTTTTCGTCGCCTTCAACACGCCCCTCTATGAAATCTGCTATTTGTTTTGCCGTAAATTCCATTGCAATGTAATTACATTCGGTATATATTTGCAAAGGTATATAATTTTATTCAAAAACGCTGATAACACAGATAATATTTACGAATTTTTTTTGATAGTAACGATATGTTCATTACTTCTGATGCCTCTGAAATATCTTTTAATGTGTTATCCTTGAACAATATAGTGATACGGTCGTCATTAACGTCATACATGTCTTTTTGTATTGTGCCTACGCTTATAAGGAAATGTGCATCGTCCTTGCTGACACCGAATTTTTCCGAGAGGGTGTCTTGGATTTCATTGATATGATTTTCACTTATCGGTTCATTGTAAATTTCAACCTTAAAAAGGTTTCGGTTGAGTAGGTCGTGTGCTAGGATTGACAAGATTTTATCGTCATCGTTGAGCCATACTTTGATTGTGCTCCAAATATCGTTGTCGTCAAGCAGTGCATAGTTACGTTGTGCTTTCTCATCCTTTTTGAATGTATCGGCGTTTATATCATTGTATAAAAAGTATTTCAGGCATGGGGTGGCAAATATATTCTTGCCTCTTTTCGCCAAATATTTAGCGCGTAAAAGCGCATTGACCAGCACTTTTTCGCTTGATACTGTGGTCTTGTGAAGGTATACCTGCCAGTACATAAGCCGACGTGCCATAAGATAATTTTCTATTGAATAAAGCCCTTTGGAATTTACTACTAGGTTGTCGTCGACCACATCAAGCATTTTTATTATGCGTGCACTTCCAATATTTCCTTCGGTTACTCCGGTAAAAAAGCTGTCGCGGCGCAGATAGTCAAGACGGTCCATGTCCAGTTGGCTGCTTATGAGTTGATGCAGGAATTTTTTAGGATATTCGTTTTTGAATATTTTTAAGGCAAGATTGAGTGTCCCTTTCATTTCATGGTTTATATGCTCCATCATTAATAGCGAAATGTCTTCGTGGCTTATGCCGCTTATTAATGAATGTTCGAGCACGTGTGAAAATGGTCCATGTCCGATATCGTGCATAAGAATGGCTGCCTCAACTGCTTCTTCTTCACTGTCGAAGATGAATATCCCCTTTTGTGTAAGTGAAGTAATAGCTTCACTCATGAGATGGAAAGCCCCTATAGAGTGTTGGAATCTTGTATGTTGTGCTGATGGGTATACCATCGATGTCAGCCCGAGTTGTTTAATTCTCGTGAGCCTTTGCATCAGCGGATGCTCCACAATGTCGAGAAGCAAACCGTTGGGAATCTTAATAAATCCAAAAATTGGGTCGTTTATTATTTTGCTGTCGTTCATTGGTGTGTAATCAAAACCAATATTCAACTGCAAAGATAATGTATTTCAGGGGGAATATGCTAACAATTAAATAAAAATGAAGCTTTGCTGTTCTTGTTCAAGTTGTAATAAATATTTTTTTGCGTTAAGTCCTCCACCATATCCGGTCAGTGAGTTGTTACTACCAATGACGCGGTGGCATGGGGCGAATATTGATATTGCGTTAGCGCCATTTGCGTTTGCTACGGCACGTATGGCTTGTGGGTTGCCGAGTTTTTCTGCCATTGTTCCATAGGAGATTGTTTGCCCGTAAGGTATTTTTAATAATAGCTTCCATACTCGTTTTTGGAAATCAGTACCGACGAAAAGCAATGGAATGTCAAACATTTTTCTTTCATGTCTGAAATATTCATCTAATTGTTTCATTGCTTCTTTCATTATGCCGGATTGGTCGTACTCATACGTTGCTTTGAGTATGGATTGTAATCTATGATCAATTCTGCCCGGATGTTTTTCTATCATCCAGTTGCAGAGGCATAATTTGTCTTCATAAGAACCGAGCCGTAGTTCTCCGCAAGGGGATGAGTATTGTTGAATCTTAATTTTATTTGGCATTATTGTTTATTATTTGTTTAAGATTTCTTTACAACATGATTATTGCAGTAGTTCTTTTTTTGTCGGTCTGATGTCTGGTAAGAATATGGCAATGATGCCTAATAAGGGAAGCCATGTACTGATATTAAATATGAATTCAATGCTTGTTAGGTCGGCAAGCCACCCGAAAAATGCAGACCCGATGCCTCCTAATCCGAACATTAACCCGAAAAAGACACCTGCAATCATTCCGACTTTGTCGGGCTTTAAGTCGGTGGCGTAGACCACTATAGCCGAGAACGCAGAAGCGATGATCACCCCAGTAAGTACTGACGTTATGATTGTACCACACAAATTAAGATATGGCATTGCAATTGTAAATGGGGCGGCTCCGAGAATGGAGAAAAGAATGATATATTTACGTCCGTATCGGTCGCCGAGAAATCCTCCTACCAGTGTACCAATAGCAAAAGCGGCAAGATAGGCAAACAGACAATATTGTGACTCTTGCACGGATATTCCGAATTTGTCGATAAGAAAGAATGTGAAATAGCTTGTCATGCAGGCATTGAAGAAGTATTTCGAAAATATCATCAATACGAGTATGCCTAGAGCCATGCGCACCGTTTTTGGGGGTAGTGTGCATACGCTTGTTGCCATTTTATTTCGCCCGGCTTTCATTTTTGTTAAAACCATGCTGTACCAATATCCCACGTGTGTCAATAGTATAGAGGCAAGCATCGCGGCTAACGCAAACCATGCTATTGCATGTTGACCGTATGGTATTACGATAAGTGCCGCCAACAACGGGCCTATTGCGCTTCCTCCGTTGCCTCCTACTTGGAATATCGATTGGGCAAGGCTCTTTTTCCCGCCTGATGCAAGTTGTGCCACGCGTGAGGCTTCTGGGTGGAAAACAGATGAACCACAACCAATCAATGCAACTGCGAGCAGAATCGACAGAAAATTTGGTGCGAATGCTAGTGATAGCAGGCCGACGAGAGTGAAAAGCATGCCTAACGCAAGCGAGTAGGGTTGTGGATGCCTGTCGGCATAGTTGCCTATAAATGGTTGGAATATAGATGAAGTAAGTTGGAATATAAAAGTTATTAACCCTATTTGGGCGAACGTAAAACCGAATTTGTCTTTCAGTAAAGGGTAAAGTGCAGGGATAACAGATTGAATCATGTCATTCAATAAATGGCAAGCTCCCATTGTGAATAATATGGAATAAGCCGTTCCTTTGACTAAATGTGGGTGCCCTTTGATTTTATCAAGTATGTTGTATGTCATTGATCTGTCTGTTGATATTAGAGTTTTGTCTCTTTTGCAAAAGTAATATCTTTTCGATTAATGACAAATTATAGTTTGAGTAATTTTTTAATCATGTAGAATGGTGGTGTCATTTTGTTTATTTAAACGGCCTCTTTATGACATTTGTCTATTTCGGTCTTGTCCGAGAAAATCTTCGAAATAGGTCGGCAACGTATGCGTTTGCGTCTGTTTTTGCTGCTGTTTACCGTTGCCAAGTGCGCCAATGACGGCGGATGTGGGTGCCAAGTGCCGTCATTAATGGTAGTAAAGGATGTCATTAATGGTAGTAAAGGATGTCATTGAGGGTGGTAAAGGCCGTTATTTAGGGGCGTATTGACAGCTTTTACCCATAGTAAAAGCTGTTATTATGTGTTTTTAATGATGTTACGGTTGCACAAAATCGCAGATGATGGCATAACAGCTTAATATTCATAAAATTACGTTTGCACGCTGTAGACGGTTATTTTTCGTCCAAATGCCTTTTATATTTAAAATAATGCCTTCTAGGAGCGTTAATAAAATTCATTTTGTAAGTTATGGAGGAGGAAATCTTGCATAATGAAAAACCGTCGGCAAGGTTGTCATTAATCTTGTCGACGGTTGTATTTACGTGCGGCGGGTGTTCTTGTCAGTATCGTGTCTTGTCGAGTTCCACCGCCATTTCGGTTTGCAGCTCCTTGGCCTTTACCGCTGCTGCTTCGGTAAAGTCTGTGCCAGAGGAAGCGTAAATTATGCCGCGACTGCTGTTTACGATCAGTCCGCAGTCTTTAGTCATACCGTATTTGCAAACATCTTGTAGACTGCCTCCCTGTGCTCCGACACCCGGAACTAACAGGAAATGAGTAGGAGCTACAATGCGTATGTCTTTGAACATTTCGCCTTGTGTCGCTCCAACTACGTACATCATATTCTCGTCATTACCCCAAGTGTTTGATTTACGGATTACTTTTTCAAATAAGCGTTCACCTTCATTGTCAGCAGTAAGTTGGAAATCATGTGAACCGGCATTACTTGTGAGTGCGAGTAGTATGACCCATTTTCCTTCATATTTTAGGAAAGGCGTGACACTGTCTTCACCCATGTAGGGTGCAACGGTAAGGGAATCAACCTTGTATTCTTTGAAAAATGTACGGGCATACATTGCAGACGTGTTGCCTATGTCGCCGCGTTTGGCATCAGCAATAATGAAATGATCGGGATAGTTTTCTCTTAAATAATCAACAGTACGTTCAAAAGATAGCATGCCTTTAACACCCCTACACTCGTAGAATGCGAGATTTGGTTTGTAAGCTATGCAATATTTGGCAGTAGCGTCAATTATTGCTTTATTGAAATCGAAAATCGGGTCTTCATTTTTAAGAATGTGTTCCGGTATTTTCTCAATGTCTGTGTCTAGCCCTACGCAAAGGAATGTTTTTTTCTTAAAAATCTGTTCGATAAGTTGTTGTCTTGTCATTGTTTTTATTTTTAGGATTTCTAGGTTTTAAAAACATTGCGCTTTAATATATTATGGTTTTAAATGGGTGGCAACGTAATATTTGTCTTTAACTCCTTTAACTTCCACAATATTTACAGTTCCGCTTCTTTCATCCTTTCGGCGTTTTCTGCTACAGTAAGAGCATCTATCATATCTTTAATGTTTCCGCTTAGAAAGCTTTGCAGGTCATGTGTGGTATAACCTATACGATGATCCGTAACTCTTCCTTGTTGGAAATTGTATGTGCGGATTTTTGCACTTCGGTCACCGGTTGAGACCAATGTTTTGCGGCGGCTTGCAATATCATCTATATATTTTTGGTGCTCGCGGTCATATATGAAAGTGCGTAGTCGTGAAAGAGCGCGCTCCTTGTTTTTTGGCTGGTCGCGGGTTTCCGTACATTCTATAAGAATTTCTTCCACTTCGCCTGTATTCGGATTTTTCCATGGATAACGTAAACGTACACCTGACTCGACTTTATTTACGTTTTGTCCTCCGGCTCCAGAACTGCGGAATGTATCCCATTTAATGTCGCCTTCATTAATGTTTACCTCAAATTTGTCAGCTTCAGGGAGTACGGCAACTGTCGCCGCACTAGTATGCATACGCCCTTGTGTTTCCGTCGCTGGAACCCGTTGCACTCGATGTACACCGGATTCATATTTAAGTGTTCCGTAGACATTATCTCCGCTTACGGCAAAATCAATTTCTTTGTATCCGCCTACGGCACCTTCGCTTACACTGGTCACAGAGAGCGTCCAACCCATAGAATCACAAAACTTTTTGTACATTTGGAAAAGGTCACCGGCAAATAAAGCAGCCTCATCACCTCCTGTACCGGCACGTATTTCCATTTGCACGTTCTTTGCGTCTTCCGGGTCTTTAGGAACGAGTGCTATTTTTATTTCTTCTTCCAGTTGGGGTTGTAGTATTTCATTTGATTGCAGTTCTTCGCGTGCCATATCCTTGAGGTCCGGGTCACTTTCATTGGCAAGTATGTCTTTGGCCTCTTTTATAGAATTTAGGCAGGCTATATATTTCTTGCGGGCTTCCATTATGTCGTCAAGATCTTTGTACTCGCGCGTCAGTCTGACATACCTTTCTTGGTCGGCAATGACAGAAGGGTCGGTAATCAGTGTCGAGATTTCTTCATAACGGCTTTCAAGCCCTTCCAATTTTTCAAGTATACTATTATTGTCTGCCATAGTTAATAACTAAATTCTCCAAATTCAGATTTTATTGTTAAGCCTTTTTTCCCTTCTTCAATATGCCCTATTATTTGTGCGTCTATATTAAAGCTCTTGCTGATTGCAATTATATGTTCGGCTATTTCAGGTTTTACGTATATTTCCATTCTATGTCCCATATTAAACACTTTGTACATCTCTTGCCAGTCGGTACCACTTTGTTCTTTTATTATACGGAACAGTGGTGGTACTGGGAACATATTATCTTTTACGACTTTACAATTTTCTCCCACGAAATGTAGAACTTTTGTTTGTGCTCCTCCTGTGCAATGTACCATGCCGTGAATTTCAGGACGCAATTCGTCAAGTATCTTTTTGATTACAGGTGCGTATGTCCGGGTGGGTGAGAGTACTAGCTGACCAATGTTAACAGGTACATCATTAATGGAATCCGTAAGTTTATAACTTCCGCTATAAACAAGTGAATCCGGAACGGTATGGTCATAGCTTTCAGGGTATTTTTCTGCAATGTATTTTGCAAATACATCATGACGTGCACTAGTTAGGCCATTGCTGCCCATTCCACCATTGTAGCGGTCTTCGTATGTGGATTGTCCGAATGATGCAAGTCCAACAATAACATCTCCCGGATGAATATTTGCATTATTGATTACGTCGCTACGTTTCATTCTGCATGTAACGGTTGAGTCAACGATAATTGTTCTCACAAGGTCGCCAACATCGGCAGTCTCGCCTCCTGTGGCATAAATGCCGATTCCCATGTCGCGCATTGTTGCAAGTATTTCATCTGTTCCGTTAATAATGGCAGAGATTACTTCTCCCGGTACAAGCATTTTATTCCGTCCGATTGTACTGGATACGAGAATATTGTCAACGGCTCCTACGCATAACAAATCATCAGTATTCATTATAAGAGCATCTTGAGCTATACCTTTCCATACGTTGAGATCACCTGTTTCCTTCCAATAGGCATAGGCTAACGACGATTTTGTTCCTGCCCCATCGGCATGCATTATGTTACAATATTCAGGATCTCCACCTAGAATGTCGGGTATTATTTTACAGAAAGCTTGTGGAAAAATGCCTTTATCAATATTTTTTATTGCATTGTGGACATCTTCTTTGTCGGCCGAAACGCCACGCATCATGTATCTATTGCTTGTATCCATTATTATGTTTTTTGTATTACTGCTGACTTAATATTTTTTTATTATCTCTGAACACTTGGATAAATATGGGTTGATTTATTTTGCGTTCCAAAATTCCCAACTAGCAAACGCTTGTAGAAGGAGCATTTCAAGACCGTTTTTTACGGTAGCCCCACGTTCTGCTCCTTTTTTCATGAAAAGTGTTTGATCGGGGTTGTATAGTAGGTCATACAATAAGTTTTTGCTGTTCATAGCTTCATAAGGCAAAAGTGGACATTCATCTATGTGTGGGTACATACCACATGGGGTACAGTTTACAATGACATTGTATTCGTGTATTATGTCTGGTGTTATTTTTTCATATTGTATAGTGCCGGGACGTTCATATCTGCTTACGAATACAGTTTCAAGTCCAAGTGATTTCAGACCATAGTTTATCGCTTTTGATGCGCCACCTGTTCCTAATATTAAAGCTTTTTTGTGGAAGCGTTCCAAAAGAGGTTCGATACTTTTTGTAAAGCCTATTACATCGCTATTGAAACCTTTCAGCTTTGTTTCATTACCTTTGTGTTCTATGCGAATCACATTAACTGCACCTATCGCGCGTGATTCAGGACTTACAGTGTCAAGGAAACTTATTACTTTTTCTTTATATGGTATAGTAACATTAAGTCCTTTTAATTCCGGATTGGAAGCTAAAATTTCCGGAAGGGCATCAATTGTCGGTATTTCAAAATTGATGTATTCCGCATCGATGTTTTCATTAGCGAATTTTTCGTTGAAATAACTTATCGAAAACGAATGGCCGAGTGGATAGCCGATTAGTCCGTATTTATCCATTGTCCAATATTTATTTAATTGCAAAATAACATGTACAGATACCGAAAGTCAAACGTTTGAATCTAGCCTCTGAGAAACCAGACTCTTTGAATATTTTAATCATTTTCTCTCCTTGCGGAAAAGATTCAATTGTTGATATAAGATATTTGTATGCTTCATGGTCTTTGGAGATAAGACGGCCGTATAATGGTAGCAAAGTATGTGAATATATCCAAAATAGCTGTTTCATGGGAAAATGTACAGGCTGGCTTAGTTCCAATATGCTTAATTTACCACCTTTTTTCAAGACTCTGTTCATTTCTTTAAGGCACGCGTCCAAGTTTTGAAAATTTCTTATGCCAAAAGCCGTGGTTATAGCATCAAAACTTTCTTTGGGAAAGGATAAATGCTCACAATCTTCTTTTTTAAATGAAATGATGTTGTCTAGACCTAATTTCTTTACCTTTTCAGTACCAATGTGCATCATTCCTTCCGATATGTCTACGCCCATAATACTAGTCGGATGCATTTTTATAGCAGACAATATCGCAAAATCTCCAGTGCCTGTGGCTATATCCAAAATAGTTTTTGGATTATATGGTGAAAGCTGCCTTATTGCTGTGTTTCTCCACATACGGTCTATGCCAAACGACAGTTGATGGTTTAGCTGGTCATAAGAGTGGGCGATGTTGTTAAACATTGATTCCACTTGCTTACTCTTTTCTTCACCATTATCGTATGGAGTTATGGTTTCCTGTCGGTATGTCATATAGTATGTGTTTTTATATTGTCATACGGCTTTTAAGAAGTTAGTCTTAAAGCCGTATGTTTTATTTTAGAGAGTCTTTAAATATTCACTCACATTCTTTTCTATGCGAGCGGCAATGTCACCTTCTTCTACGGCTTTGTCAAATTTGTCGCCTGTTATATGCTCGAAAAGTTCAATGTAACGTTCGCTTACGCTTTCAGCATATTCATCTGTAATTTCAGGCATGATTTGTCCAGGCTGGTTCATAAAGTTATGTTCAATTAGCCATTGGCGTACAAATTCTTTTGACAGTTGGCGCTGAGGCTCACCTTTTTCAAATTTTTCCTCATAACCGTCAGCATAGAAATAACGGCTGCTGTCTGGTGTATGAATTTCGTCAATAAGATACACCTTTCCGTCACGTTTGCCAAATTCGTATTTTGTATCAACAAGGATAAGACCGTGTTTCGCCGCAATTTCCTGCCCTCTGGCAAATATCTTGCGTGTGTAGTTTTCCATTATTTCATAGTCGTCTTTATTTACGATGCCTTGTGCGATGATTTCTTCTTTTGATATGTTCATGTCATGCCCTTCATCCGCTTTGGTCGTAGGGGTTATGATTGGCTCTGGAAAACGTTGGTTCTCACGCATCCCGTCAGGAAGTTTTACTCCGCATAATTCACGGCAGCCATTTTGATATTCACGCCAAGCTGAACCTGTTAGTATTGAGCGAATTATCATTTCCACGCGGAAACCTTCACATTTAAGACCAATAGTTACCATTGGGTCTGGTGTCGCAAGTTTCCAATTAGGACAAATATCTTTTGTCTGGTCAAGGAATTTAGCGGCGATTTGATTGAGAACTTGTCCTTTGAATGGTATCCCTTTAGGCAAAACTACATCGAATGCAGAGATTCTGTCAGTAGCAACCATAACAAGAATGTCATCGTTGATGTTGTAAACGTCACGTACCTTTCCATGGTATACGCTTTTCTGTCCATCAAAATGGAAGTCTGTCTTTGTTAATGCTTTCATCATTGTATGTGTTATTTATTTGCAAGTTTACATGGCGCAAACTTATCTACTTCATTGTATGCGTTTACGATACGTGCAACAAGTTTGTGCCTTACAATATCCTTTTCGTCCATATTTATAATAGATATACTTTCAATCCCTTTTAGCACGTTTACTGCTTCGTGTAAGCCACTTGTTGTTCCATGTGGCAAATCTATTTGAGTCAAATCTCCTGTAATTATCATTTTGGTATTCCACCCCATGCGGGTAAGAAACATTCTGATTTGTGCTTTTGTCGTATTTTGTGCTTCATCGAGTATTACTATTGCGTCGCTTAACGTCCTTCCTCGCATAAAAGCCAAAGGAGCGATCTGTATAATGCGTTTTTCCATCATGTCTTGCAATTTTATCGCCGGCAACATGTCTTCAAGTGCGTCGTAAAGAGGCTGTAGATATGGGTCTATTTTTTCTTTCATGTCACCAGGTAGAAATCCAAGTTTTTCTCCGGCTTCGACGGCAGGACGGCTTAAGATAATTCTTTTCGCGGTTTTCTCTTTTAGTGCTTTTACCGCAAGAGCTATGCTCAAGTATGTTTTTCCTGTTCCGGCAGGGCCAATAGCGAATATCATATCGTTTTTATCGTAGGCATCAATTAGTTTTTGCTGATTTTCGCTGCGGCTTTTTATTGGTTTGCCGGAGATATTGTATATGACAACGCCTTTTGTCGTATCTTCTTTAGCTTTGCCTCCTTTTGAAATGTCAATAATGTCTTCTTCATTGATAGAGTTGTATTTTAATACATGTTTGCGCATTTTCTCAATACTTGTTTCAAATTTGGCCATTAACTCCTCGTCGCCAAGTACTCGTATTACGTTATCACGTGCAACAATTCGAAGTTTCGGGTATAATGCTTTTATAATCTGTAGGTAAGCATTGCCCGCTCCGTATAAAACTACGGGGTCAATGTCTTCAAGTATTATGTGTTTCTCTATCAATTTTATTCTTATTTCTGATTTTTGTGCAAAATTACGTTTTTTTTTTCATATCAGCTTGTTTTTAATCTTTAATTTATATTTAGGTGTTGTTGAAAATTTGGTTGAATTTGATTTAAAACTTCATTTCATCATTGTCGTGACTTTTTAATGGATTTTTTGCATTACCTTTGCATTAAAATTTTATTTTGTCGTATATGCGGATATTTTTTCGTGAAAGTTTTATTATGGTTTATAATACTTTTAAAAATAATATATTTGTATTGGTAAAGACTATCATAAATATATTGTATAAGTGGGCTAGAGATAATAAATTTTTAGCCACTTTTACAGTGGTCGTATTGTTATTGGCTTTTATTCGGCTTATTTTCCCATCAGTAGTTGGCGATAAATTTGTAGAAAATAAGGACGCAGACTATGGCGTAATTAAAGAGGATTATATCAATAAAAAAAATACAGATATTTCAAATTCGGATGTTGTATTACATCCTAAATATCCATTGACGCGTTTCTACGATGATGAGTATAATGTTGTCAGGCATCGTATAAATAGTGTGCCGGGGTTTAGCCGTACATTTCCTGATAATAATGATATTCAATTATCTGCAGCAAACATGTATGGCGTGAAACCCGTTGAAGATCGAGCAGATGCTGAGCATCGCAAAAAAGAGCTTGTTTTTGTAGGAGCAAGTCCATATTTCCATGTAGACCCTTTGCGTAATAGTATTCATTACCTTGTACCTCGTGCAGCTGTGTTGCTAAATGAAATAGGGCGTGCTTATTATGACAGTTTACAGGTCAAAGGTATACCGCTTCATCAAATAATCGTTACTAGCGTTTTGCGTTCACGTTCAGACGTGAGGAAATTGCGTGGTCACAATGCTAATGCAACTGAAAACTCTTGCCATCTTTATGGCACAACTTTTGATGTTTGTTACAATCGTTATAAAACTGTAAGTCCAGTAGAAGGTGCCAAGCGTCGCTCTGTACGTAATGATACGTTGAAGTGGGTGCTTAGTGAAGTGTTGCGTGATATGCGCGAGGCTAAACGTTGTTATGTAAAATATGAGGTGAAGCAAGGGTGTTTCCATATAACAGTACGATAATAAAAAAATGAAGTTCGTGCAATCTTGATTGCACGAACTTCATTTTTTTATTATGCTGTTTTTTGTTAATAAGTAAATACAAGTTCATCTTTTTCAGCATTTTTATCTATTGAGATAGTATCATTTTGTTTTAATTTTCCGTCAAGTATCAATTCGCAAACGCCATCTTCAACGTAATTTTGTATTGCGCGTTTTAAAGGGCGTGCTCCGAATTGAACGTCATATCCTTTTATTGCGACAAATTCTTTAGCTTTGTCGGTAAGGTCAAGTTTATAACCTAGTTCTGAAATTCGTTTTTTCAGTCCTTCAAGTTCAATATCGATAATTTGTTTTATTGCTTCTAGATCAAGTTGGTCGAATGTAATGATTTCGTCAAGCCGATTCAAGAATTCAGGACTGAATTGTTTGGCAAGGCTTTTTTGTATAATACTTCTTGCGTATTCTTTGTCATTTTCGTTCAAACTTAACCCGATGCTACCACCAGCATTGAAGCCAATACCTCGGCCAAATTCTTTTAATTGACGTGTTCCGGCATTGCTGGTCATAATGATTACTGTATTCCGGAAATCTATCAATCGTCCATTACCGTCGGTAAGGCGACCTTCATCAAGTACTTGTAGGAGCATGTTGAAAACATTGCCATGGGCTTTTTCAATTTCATCCAGCAATACGATAGAGTACGGATGGCGGCGCACGCGTTCAGTCAGTTGTCCGCCCTCTTCATAGCCTACATATCCTGGAGGAGCGCCGATAAGTCTTGATGTGTTAAAACTTTCACTATATTCGCTCATATCGATACGGATGAGCGAATCGGCACTACCAAACATGTATTCCGCCAGTTTTTTTGCAAGATAAGTTTTTCCTACTCCGGTAGGACCAAGGAACATGAAAGCGCCAATAGGGTGGTTGGGCTCTTTCAAGCCTACACGGTTACGCTGTATTGCTTTTACCATTTTTTCTATGGCCTTGTTTTGAGCGACTACAGTCTTTTTCAACTCTACTCCCATGTTTTTTAAACGTGCACCTTCGGATTCTGCCATACGTTGTACTGGAACACCGGTAATCATAGATACGACACCTGCAACGTCTTTTTCTGTTACCATGTCACGATATCCTATTTCATTATTTTCCCAGCGCTCTTGCATTTGAGCCAGTTCTGCTTCAAGCTCTGTTTGTTTGTCGCGATATCCGGCAGCCAACTCGAAATTTTGATTCCTTACAGCTGACTGTTTTCTTTCCTTGATATAATTTATTTCTTTTTCTTTTTTGCTGATTTCAGGTGGAACTTGCGCATGTTGAAGATGCACACGGGCACCAACTTCATCAAGTGCGTCGATTGCTTTATCTGGGAACGCCCTGTCAGTGACATATCTGTCTGTCAATTTGACACACGCTTCGATAGCATCATCAGTGTATGTTACATGGTGATGATATTCATAACGCTCTTTTATATTATTAAGGATTGTCGCAGTTTCTTCGGCCGTGGTCGGTTCTACCATTACTTTTTGAAAACGGCGTTCTAATGCACCGTCTTTTTCTACGGAATTGCGATATTCATCCAAAGTGGTAGCTCCAATACATTGTATGGTGCCGCGTGCCAATGCCGGTTTTAGCATGTTTGCAGCATCCATAGAACCGGGGGTTGAGCCGGCTCCGATAAGTGTATGTATTTCGTCAATGAATATTATGACATCGGGGTTGTTTTCTATTTCTTTAATAATGGCGCGTATGCGTTCCTCAAACTGTCCTCTGTATTTTGTCCCGGCAACAACGGCCGCCATGTCAAGGTTTATTATACGTTTGTTGAAAAGTATCGGAGAAGTATGACGCTTACATATCATTTGTGCCAGCCCTTCAACAATTGCACTCTTGCCAACTCCCGGTTCGCCAATGAGAATTGGGTTGTTCTTTTTTCGACGACATAGTATTTCTGTTACGCGTTGAATTTCACGTTCACGACCAACTACAGGATCAAGCTTACCATCGGCGGCAGCCTTGGTTAGGTCTGTGCCGAAATTGTCAAGCACAGGAGTTTTACCAGTAGGTTTGCGTGTGCTTGTTGTTGTTCCTGTAGAATGTTGTTTTTGGGTGTTGCCTCCGTTTACACTCAACATTCCGTCGTTTTCGTCGTCATCGTCATTTTTGTCCGGCAATGTCAGGTCGTTGTCAATATGATTGTTTTTTTGCTGAAAATATGTAAGTGCGTCTTCGTAGTTCATATTATTGAATTCAAGAACTTCTTTGGCTCCGTTGTTCACATGGTCGTGTAAAATTGCGAGTAACAGGTGTTGTTCGTCGACCATTTGGGTTGATTGTATGCGAGCTTCGAGTACGGCCAATTTTAATATATTGCTGGCTTTTTCATTCAATACCAGCTCATTTGTGCGTAAAGGTTGTGTGAAATCTTCTTCGCGTACTTTTTGTTCGAGTTCGTTTTTTATAGATTGGAAATTGATGTCAGATTTCACAAATAGTTCGTGTACAGGGCCAGTCTTATCGCGTAGAATTCCAAGCAACAGGTGCTCGGGACCTACGGATCTGCTGGCTAACCGAGCAGCTTCTTCACGGCTAAATGCTAGTATTTGTGATACTTTCGGTGAAAATTGACTGGTCATGTTGTAAAAAATATGTCTCTTTGTTATCTTTCTTCCTTTTATTTATGTTACCCGTTGCAAAGGTAATGTAATTCGCGCGTAATGCAAAATAAATGCATGTGTTTTGTCTTACATCGCATTTCTGTTGCATTCTGTTTTTCATATTCAGCAAAATCTGTGCCAATTGTCATTGAACATGTAATTTAAAAGGTCGTGTTCTTTTTATGGCATATTGCAAGCTGAAATGTATCGTTTTAAGAGATTAAATGTGGCCTTTCGTGTTGCCATTTACGGCTTATTCCCATATACATTATGAAGTGTGAAAATAGACTTAATTTACGTTCAAATTTTGCGGTCATGATTTTTTTTCTTATCTTTGCGCCTCAAATAAACAATGAAAAAAAGAAAAGATATGGCCCGCAAATTTGCCGAACATAAAGGTCTTGACTTGACTGCTACGAGCAAGTCAATGTTGGAGGAATGGGAGAAGAATGATATATTCCATAAATCGATAAATGAACGTGAGGGATGTCCTCAGTTTGTTTTCTTTGAGGGGCCGCCATCGGCTAACGGCCATCCGGGTATCCATCATGTGCTGGCGCGAACGATAAAGGACACCTTTAACAGGTATAAGACAATGAAGGGGTATCAAGTACACCGTAAGGCAGGTTGGGATACTCATGGATTGCCTGTCGAACTTGGAGTGGAAAAAGAACTTGGCATAACTAAGGCCGATATTGACAATAGGGAGTCAGACAAATATATTTCGGTTGAAGATTATAACAAAAAATGTCGCGAGAACGTGATGAAGTTTACGGCGGAGTGGCGTGATTTGACCGAAAAGATGGGCTATTGGGTTGATCTTGATAATCCTTATATAACCTATGATAACAAATATATTGAAACTCTTTGGTGGCTGTTAAAACAGCTTTATGACCAAGGTCTTCTGTATAAGGGATATACAATACAGCCATATTCTCCTGCCGCAGGTACAGGGTTGTCAAGCCACGAACTTAATCAACCCGGTTGTTATCGTGATGTAAAGGATACTACTGCGACTGTGCAATTTTTGATGAAGGATCCAAAACCCGAAATGGACGGATGGGGGAAACCTTATTTTCTAGCATGGACAACTACTCCATGGACGCTTGCTGCCAACTCTGCTCTTTGTGTAGGGCCAAACATTGATTATGTGGCTGTGCGTACGTATAATCCATATTCATGTGAACCCGTTACTGTCGTTTTGGCCGAGGTCCTAGTGAAGTCATATTTCAATCCGAAAGGCGAGGGCGTGGATTTGGCTGAGTATAAGAAAGGAGATAAGATAATACCTTATAATATTATAGCCCGCTATAAAGGTACAGACCTTGTCGGGATGCATTATGAGCAGTTGTTGCCGATGATAAGTCCTATCGGTGAAGGAGCATTTCGGGTGATTTCGGGTGATTATGTGACAACTGAAGATGGTACGGGCATTGTGCATATAGCTCCGAATTTTGGTGCTGACGACGCTCTTGTAGCAAAGAAAGCAGGTGTTCCGCCAATAGTGCTTATTGATAAGAAAGGTAATCAGCGCCCGGTAGTGGATCTTACAGGTAAGTATTATGTTGTTGATGATCTTGATGAAGACTTTGTGAAACAACATGTTAACGTAGATGCATGGAATAAGTATGCTGGACGTTATGTGAAAAATGCTTACGATGATGCTTTGACCGACAAGGATGAGACGCTAGATATAACAATATGCATGGATTTGAAGGCTCGGGGCATGGCTTTTAAGATTGAGAAACACGTGCATAATTATCCTCATTGCTGGCGTACAGATAAACCAATACTTTACTATCCTTTGGATAGTTGGTTTATCCGCTCTACAGCTTGTAAGGATAGGATGGTTGAGCTTAATAAAACTATTAACTGGAAACCGGAAAGCACAGGAACCGGACGCTTTGGCAATTGGTTGGAGAATCTTAATGATTGGAATCTTAGTCGTAGCCGTTTTTGGGGGACACCGCTTCCTGTTTGGCGTGATGAAGATGGGGCTGAAATCTGTATAGGCTCAATAGAACAGCTTTATCAAGAGATTGAGAAGAGTGTAGTAGCAGGCTTTATGCAGTCTAATCCTTTAAAAGAAAAAGGTTTTGTACCGGGTGACTATTCTCAAAAAAATTATGACAGGATAGACCTTCATCGTCCGTATGTTGATAATATTATCCTTTGCAGCAAGACGGGTAAGCCCATGAAACGTGAGGCTGATTTAATAGATGTTTGGTTTGATTCTGGTAGTATGCCATATGCTCAGGTGCATTATCCTTTTGAAAACGCAGATATGATAGATAAGCATGTTGCGTTCCCTGCGGATTTTATCAATGAGGGTGTCGACCAGACTCGCGGATGGTTTTTCACTTTGCACGCCATTGCAACAATGGTGTTTGATAGTGTCGCTTTCAAAAATGTAATATCAAGCGGTCTTGTGCTTGATGCAAAAGGTAACAAGATGAGTAAGCGTCTTGGCAATGCGGTAGATCCGTTTGAGACAATTGAAAAATATGGCGCAGACGCAGTACGTTTTTATATGCTTACAAATTCATCGCCATGGGATAATCTGAAATTTGATCCTAATGGAGTAGATGAAGTGCGGCGCAAGTTTTTCGGTACGTTGTATAATACGTATTCATTTTTCAGCCTTTATGCTAATGTTGACGGTTTTGATTATTCTCAAAACGAAATTCCTGTTGCGTCGCGTCCGGAGATAGATCGTTGGATATTGTCGGAATTGAATACGCTCATACAGAATGTCGATAATGCTCTCAGTGATTATGAACCAACTAAGGCCGGACGTTTGATAGACACATTTGTCAGCGACGATCTCAGTAATTGGTATGTGCGTTTGAATCGTAAGCGCTTTTGGGGAAAAGAAATTGATAATGATAAACTTTCTGCTTATCAGACGCTTTATACTTGCCTTGAAACTGTGGCTAAATTGTTGGCTCCGTTCTCGCCGTTTTATGCAGATCAGTTGTATACAGATTTGACAATGGCAACAGGACGTGATACAAAGTCTGTGCATCTTGTTAGTTTCCCGGTTGCAGATGAAAGTCTTATCGATGCCGATCTTGAGGCTCGTATGGAGTTGGCTCAAAAGATCACATCCATGGTGTTGGCTTTGCGCCGTAAAGTTAATATAAAAGTGCGTCAGCCGCTCCAATGCATAATGATACCTGCTGTTGATGAAGTGCAGAGGCAGCGTATCGAGGCTGTTAAGGCTTTGATTATCAACGAAGTGAATGTTAAGGAACTGAAGTTTGTTGAAGGGGCAGATGTCTTGGTAAAGAAAGTAAAGTGCAACTTTCGTACGATGGGTAAGAAATTCGGTAAGTTGATGAAAGGGATAGCTGCCCGTATGGATATGCTCTCCCAAGAAGAAATATCCGGGCTTGAAAATGCCGGATTTATAAAATTTATCATAGACGGACAAGAAGTTGAAGTGGAAACTACAGATGTAGAAATCATCAATGAAGATATTCCTGGTTGGCTTGTGTCTAATGAGGGTAATCTTACTGTGGCTTTGGAAGTTGAGCTTAATGATGCATTGCGTAATGAGGGAATGGCGCGTGAACTTATTAACCGTATACAGAATCTTCGTAAGGAGCATGGTTTTGAGATAACAGACCGAGTTGATGTTGAAATATCTTCTGATGATGCGGTTAATTCTGCAGTGGAAGATTTTTCTGGTTACATAAAGGGACAAGTACTAGCAGATACGTTGACAATTATAAATAATGATGGCGACGAGATTGATTTAGGAGATGTCACGGTAAGGATAAAAGTGACTAAATCGCGTGTGTGATAATGAATTTTTAACTTTAAAAGATATACTTATGGCAGAAAAAACACGTTATAGTGATGAGGAACTTGAAGAGTTCCGGGGGATCATTAACGACAAATTAAAATTAGCAAGGCGTGATTATGATCAGATGATGAGAACGCTAATGAATGCTGATGGGAATGACGTAGATGACACTTCGCCTACATATAAAGTTCTGGAAGAAGGTAGTGCTACGCAGACAAAGGAGGAGCTTATACAACAGGCAAGTCGGTTGCAGAAATTCATTAAAGGGTTGGAAGCTGCACTTGTACGGATTGAGAATAAGACTTATGGTATAGATCGCATAACAGGCGAATTAATACCGAAAGAACGGCTTCGTATTGTACCTCATGCGACATTGAGTGTCGCATCAAAGAATGCGAGGGACAATCATAAATGAAGTTATATGACAATGATAAGAAAGTAGGGGTCGGCTTCAGTCTTTGGCTGAAGTCTGACCTTATCTTTTGTTTTTAAGAATGATGGTAACTGACACATATAAGACAAGATTGTGGACTGCGATTTTGGTTATCATGCTGTTGCTGGTTATTGACCAGATGATAAAAATTGCAGTAAAGACGGGGATGTGCTTACATGAGAGCATACGTATTACAGATTGGTTTTATATTTCTTTCATAGAAAATAATGGAATGGCCTATGGCATGACATTAGTCAACAAATTGGTTCTGAGTTTGTTTCGTGTTGCGGCAATAAGTGTATTAGGTTGGTATCTTTTCAGACAGATTAAGTTTAATGCTCGTAAATTTTATGTAATTTGTTTGTCTTTGGTTTTTGCCGGGGCTGTTGGTAATATGTTAGATTGTATGTTTTATGGCATGATATTTAATGCTTCGTCTCCTTATTATGTGTCTTATTTTGTCCCATTTGGTCATGGTTATGCTCCATTTTTAATGGGGAAGGTTGTTGATATGTTTTATTTTCCATTGATTGTTACCACATGGCCTCAATGGATGCCTTTTGTCGGGGGAGACGAATTTATATTTTTTAGTCCTGTGTTTAATTTTGCCGACTCATGTATTAGTGTTGGTGTAATTTTACTTTTATTGTTTTGTCGTAAAGAGTTATCACAAATCTCTTTTTCAAAAAAATGAAAATTCTGCGCATAGTTCTGTTTGTTTCGCTGTTCATCCTTATGTTGGCATGTAAACCACAGGTGCCGGATAAATATCTTCAACCTGATGAGTTTGAGAATATTCTTTACGATTATCATTTGGCAGATGCCATGGCAAATGAAGATGAAGATGCGGAGGCTACAACTTATGATGTAGTGCTTTATCGTCAGTCAGTGTTGCGTAAATATGGCATAACACAAGCTCAGTTTGATTCTTCATTGGTTTATTATATGCGTCATGCTGACCGTTTGCATAAAGTATATGAAAATCTTTCCTCACGTTTTGAGAATGAGGCTATGGCTCTTGGAGCTTCTGCTAATGACATACGCCGTTATGGAGATATGAAATCGGCGCGCGATACGTCAAATATATGGAATGGAGTACCTGCCGCGATGTTTATGCCGGTGTCTCCGTATAATGTAATTTCCTTTGAGATCCCTGCTGATAGTACTTATAAAAAAGGAGATAAGTTGATATTAAGTTTTAATTGTGACTTTTTATATAATGAAGGTATCAAGGATGGGCTTGCACTCCTTGCTTTACAATTTAAGAATGACAGTGTAGCAAGCAATACGGTGCGGATGTCTATGAATTCAAATTATAGTGTAACAGTTGCCGATAATAATGGTAAAGGAATAAAGTCTGTACGTGGTTTTATATGTTTGAATAACAGAGAGGTTCATGGTGAAGAACGTCGTGAAAATGATTTAAGGATAATGTTTGTTGACAATATAAGGCTTGTAAGAATGCGTAATAATATATCAAATCAGACGGTAAAACCTGTTAAGGAATTGTCATCCGTAAAGCGTGATACGTTGTTGGAAGAAAATATTGGAAGACAAAATGGGAAACGATAAGATTCCAGAAAATCCATTAATATTAATAACTGAGGAATAGATTAGTAAAGAAAATATAAAAACATAAAAATGCTTAAACGTATTGCAGCTAATCATATAGTTATTGATGGTAAAACAAAACATCAATGTGTTGTAGAGATTAAAGATGGCTCTGTCATTTCTTGCAACAGTCTTATGGACGAGCTGTCGTTTACAGAGTGGTTTAGCGGTACGCTTGAGGTAGTTAAAGGTATTGATGGGAAAATAAAGACAATAAAACATTTATAGGAGTCTGATTCACCTTGCGTAACTTAATTTACAATTAAATGTTTAAACATGATGTATTAGCTGGTAAAAGACGTTTTTTCCTATTATATTTTGCCGTCTTTTGTATGCAAAAAGACCATATATGTAGATTCGTTTAAATTAACGATGATTTTTATTCAAATCAACTTTCCCTGAAGAAATCTAATGATTCTGCTATTTCTTTTTTTGTTGCGGTTTGGTTTATTTTTATATTACCAATATCTGCAAGCAGTGTGAAATTTATTGTTTCAGCGATGTTCTTTTTGTCATGCATCATTAATTCAATTAATTTAGTATAATCGTTACATGTAAAATAGAATGAGCCAAAGTTTTCTTTGATATAGTTGACCGTTTGTCGCATTTTGGTAGTAGGAAATCCTGATTTTATGCAACTTAGATAGAGTTCGCATATAAGACCGAACGCTACAGCATATCCGTGCAGGATTGGATGCCCATTCAGCATGGCAAATGTTTCAAACGCATGTCCGATGGTGTGTCCAAAATTTAAAGATTTTCTTATATTTATTTCAAAAGGGTCTTTTTCCACGATATTTTCTTTTACAATAATACTGGATGCTATCATATCTTGGAGTTTATCCCAGTCAGGTGCTGTTAGATTAAAATTTATAAGTTTCGACCACATTGTGGTATTGCTTATTAGACCATGTTTAAGCATCTCGGCATATCCAGATTTTATGTTAGCTCCGTCAAGTGTTTTAAGAAAATCCGTGTCGATAATTACGTATTTTGAATTGTTAAATACTCCGATTTCGTTTTTTAAACCATTAAAGTTGATTCCTGTTTTGCCACCGACAGATGCGTCAACCATTGCCAACAAGGTTGTTGGAATGTTTATAAAATTGACACCACGCTTAAAAGTTGATGCAGCAAATCCTCCAAGGTCTGTTACCATGCCACCTCCAAGGTTTATTATACAAGAATGTCGAGTGGCATTATTTTCTTCTAGTTCTTTCCATACATATACAAGCGATTTTATATTTTTGTGTATGTCTGTTGGTTTTATTGATATGATTTTTGCATGTCTTATAGATTCAAAATTTTCGATTAATGGCATGCAAACTTTCTTTGTTGTTTCGTCTGTTATAATGAAAAGTTTGTCATGTTTACATTCTGATATGGCTTGTTTTAGTTCAAGCTCAAGGCATTTAGATATGATAATGCATTGTTTATTTTTCATATAGTCAATAATATCTGTGCAAAAATACTCATTTTTGTTGATAAATGGATGTTTTCTTACAAATTTATATATTACGATTAAACCGAAACGTCTTGAAATCGTCTAAAAACAAAAACTAATGGAATTTTATTTAGTAGGATGAAAAGATTAGTTCTAGTAACTTGTTTTGTGTTGATGGCTGTGGTTTCAGCATCCGCTCAAGGTTTGAGAATCTCAGGGACATTAGTTGACCGTGACACAAAAGAAGGTGTTATGCTTGTTACAGTCCAAATGTTAAAATCTGATAGTACATATGTAAAAGGTGTATTGAGTGATGAAAAGGGACATTTTTCTATTGATGCTCCATGTGCAGGTTCTTATATATTGAAGTTTACAAGTGTAGGGTATACAACATTGACAAAAAGTGTCAAGGTGTCAGGTAAATCAAATGTTATATTAGGTAACATAACGTTTAGTGCAGATGCCATAATGTTGGAAGGTGCAACAGTTGTCGGACAAGCGGCACGTGTAACAGTGAAAGAAGATACATTTGTATATAATGCTTCTGCTTATAGGACGCCGGAAGGTTCTGTAGTTGAGGAACTTGTTAAACGAATTCCCGGGGCGCAGATAGATGATGATGGCAATGTTACCATTAATGGGAAAGAGGTGAAAAAAATATTGGTGGATGGCAAGGAGTTTATGACTGGAGATATACAGACGGCAATGAAAAACTTGCCGACATCGATAATAGACAAGATAAAGGCTTATGATGAAAAAAGTGATTTGGCAAAAGTTACAGGTATAGATGACGGTGAGGAACAGACCGTGCTAGATTTTGGTATAAAAAAAGGTATGAATAAAGGATTTTTTGGTAATGCGGATGTTTCTATTGGCACGCATAATCGTTATTCAGAACGTTTGATGGGTTCGTTCTTCCGTGATGATACAAAGATAATGCTCATGGGTAATGCAAATAATGTAAGTGATAAAGGTTTCCCAGGCGGTGGAGGAGGTGGTAGATTCAACGGAGGACGTAATGGCTTAAAGTCATCAAAAATGTTAGGTGTAAACTTTAATCATCAATCGGGAGACAAATTAAAACTTGATGGGAGCGTAAGATGGAATCATTCAGATGGTGACACTAGAACGGAGCAGTCGTCAGAAAATTTTGTCAGCACTGTAGGTTCATTCTCCAACAGCCGTAATCATAGTTTTTCAAGGTCGGATAATTGGGATGCACGTATGCGTTTAGAATGGAAACCTGATACAATGACCAACGTAATGTTCCGTCCAAGTTTTAGGTATTCGACGAGTGATAGCAAGTCTTTAAGTGTCAGCGCGTCGTATAATGACGACCCATATAAGTATGTGTCAGATCCTTTATCTCAAGTGTCGATAGATGAATTGGCCAGTAGAGATTTAATGGTGAATCAACGTACGAATAACTTGATAGGGTATTCAGATACTAAGTCGGTTGGAGCTATGTTGCAGATAAATCGTAAACTAAATAATAAAGGTCGTAATGCGACTTTACGTACGGACATAAGTTACAGTGATGGTACAAGCAAGAGTCTTAGTACGTCGGATGTGCATCTTTATCTAATGTTGAATGAGGCTGGTACGGCAGATTCTACTTATCAAACCAATCGTTATAATATCGCTCCGACAAAGTCTTTTGATTATAACATTCAGTTTACTTATAGCGAACCTATATTTAGGGCAATGTTCCTACAATTCAGTTATAAGTTCAATTATAAATATAACAGAAGTGATCGTTCCACATACGATTTTAGTGCTCTAGGTCAAGATTTCTTTGCCGGTATCCCTGTTGAATATCGTGGCTGGGATAATTATTTGGCAGGGTATCAACCGATAGATGATTATATAGATGATGGGCTTAGTCGTTTTTCTGAATATAAGAATTACATACATAATATCAGGGTGATGCTTCGTGTAATTAGGGAAAAATACAACTTAAACATAGGAGTAATGGTGCAGCCACAGCGTACACGCTTTGTACAAAGTTATCAAGGCGTGAACACTGATACAGTAAGAAATGTGATTGATGTTACACCAACGCTTGATTTTAAGTTCAGATTTTCAAAATTAAGTACCTTGCGTATTAATTATCGTGGTACAACTTCACAACCCAGTATGACTGATTTGCTTGATATCGTGGATGATAGCGACCCTCTTAATATTACAATGGGTAATCCTGGTTTGAAACCATCATTTACAAATAGTTTACGTGTTTTTTATAATAACTATATTCAAAGTCACCAACGTGCAATAATGGCTCACCTTAATTATAGTACAACGCGTAATAGCATTAGTAATATGGTAACATACGATGAGCAGACAGGTGGAAGGACAACAAAGCCTGAAAATATTAACGGTAATTGGAATATATCAGGAGCATTTATGTTTAATACCGCTCTTGATTCAATTGGATACTGGACAATAAGTACATATACTAATGTAAGATATAACAATTATGTTGGATATCTTTCTCTTGACAGAACATCTGATTCTCAAAAGAATACTACAAAAACGATGCAATTGAGTGAACAACTTACAGCAAGTTTCAGAAATAGTTGGTTAGAGATATCACTTGATGGCTCTTTAAATTATACACACACACGGAATCTTTTACAAAATCAAAGTAATCTTTTACAAAATCAAAGTAATCTTGATACATGGCAGTTCTCTTATGGAGGGTATGCTACGGTATATTTCCCATGGGGTACAAGTCTTGCTACAGATTTACATCAAAATAGTCGTCGTGGATACAATGACAATTCAATGAATACTAATGAATTGATATGGAATTTACAGCTTAGTCAAAGTTTCTTGAAAAGCAATGCTCTTACAGTTTCATTGCAATTTTATGATATTCTTCATGAACAGAGCAATTTTAGTCGTATAATTAATGCGATGCAACGTAGTGACACTCGTTATAACAGTGTAAACAGTTATGCAATGCTTCATCTTGTATATAAACTCAATCTGTTTGGTGGCGGAAAGAATACAAGGGATGCTCAAAATCGTCATGGTATGTCTAATGGCAGAATGCGAGGCAGAGAAGGTACTCGTGGGTTTAGAGGAGGTTTTGGTGGACGTTAATATTGTATAACATAAAATGGCTCGGTGCGTTTCATTTGTTGAAACGCACC
>ERZ780212.28-NODE-28-length-159710-cov-6.467677_pt1 | contig 159710 bp, 148 predicted proteins | sample MGYA00511364_ERZ780212 | MGnify/ENA primary metagenome ERZ780212 (study PRJEB29588, sample SAMEA2147991) | human gut metagenome | biome: human gut; feature: human-associated habitat; material: faeces | place: Denmark | collected 2008/2010 ... | reverse complement strand
ACCCACGACCTCCGCCGTGACAGGGCGGCATTCTAACCAACTGAACCACCGGGCCTCATGTCAGTGTCCTGACAGATATAAATATTACCATAAAAATTTATTTAATGCAAGCCTTTTTGTAAAATTTTCTTAATTTGCTTTTTTATTTACATACCGACGTGCCAAAAATGTTTTTAAGTTTTTTGCAGCCATTTATGCTATAATGTTATTCAGATAATTTACCGTTTCATATTTAACTATACAGGAGGTTACCTTTATGCTTACAGCCCCGGACTGGGCTCTTGGCAGCCGCTATCTGCGTGAAAACGCACCTGAACTTATTCCGTTTATTGAAAAATACGGCCCTTGCAATTTACAGCCGGAAGCCCCGGAAAAATATTTTGGCACGCTTGTTACCGGTATAATTTCCCAGCAGCTTCCGCCGGATGTCAGCCTGGCAATGGTCAAGCGCCTGGAAGAAACCGTCGGAACGCCCATAACGCCGGAAGCAATAGCCTCTGCCGCCGAAAGCGACTTATGCAGCTGCGGTATTATGCCGCAGAAGGTAATGTATCTTAAAGGATTTGCCGAAGCGGTTTTAAACGGCGAAGTTACAATGGATAAATTTGCCGGTATGACCGACAGCGAAATTACCAAGCAGCTGATAAAAATAAAAGGGCTTGGCCAATGGACAGCGGAAATGTTTTTGCTTTTGGCGCTGTGCCGCACCGATATTGCCCCTACCGCCGATTTTATTTTTCAAAAACGTGTTAAAGAAATTTTTAACCTTAACGCTATGCCCAAACGCAAGCAGATTCTGGAACTTACAGAACACTGGCGCCCGTGGCGTTCGCTTGCCGTATGGTATTTGTGGCAGGAAAAATAACCCAAAAACAAAAAGGCTGTGCCGTAAAATAATTACGGTGCAGCCTTTTTTATATTAATTTTTCTGATACAAAATTCTGATGGAATTTATTACGCACAGCATGGCAACGCCGGTATCGGCAAACACAGCCGCCCACATTGACGCAAAACCGGCAAGGCCTGCTATCATAATCACTGCTTTTACGCCCAGCGCAAAGATAACGTTCTGCCAGGCAATGCGCCCCGTGCGTCTGGCAATATTAATTGCCTGCGGAATGGCGCGCATTTCGGATTTCATAAATACCACGTCTGCCGCTTCAAGCGCTGCGTCTGCGCCGCTGCCCATAGCCGCGCCAACATCGGCACCGGCAAGCACGGGCGCGTCATTAATGCCGTCGCCAACAAACATTACGCTGCCGTATTTGCTGCGCAGGCGGCCAAGTTCGTTAAGTTTATCCTGCGGCAGCAGTTTGGCACGCACTTCGTCTATGCCGGCGGCAGCAGCAACTGCCTGTGCGCTTGCTTCCGCATCGCCCGTAAGCATGGCCGTGGTAAGCCCCATGGCCTTAATTTCTTTAACTGCTTCCACAGCGTCATCCTTAATGGTATCGGCAATAACTATATGCCCCATATATCTGCCGTTTTTGGCAAGCAGCACTTCCGTGCCGTAGGCAGAATTTTCAAAGCCGCCGCAGCTTATTTTGTAACGGGCCATAAGTTTTTTGCTGCCGCAGATAACAGTGCCGTTTAAGGTTTGGGCAACAATGCCTTCACCCGCTATTTCTTTAAAGCTCACCGGGCGCACCGGCGTAAGCCCGCGCTCTTTAGCTGCATTTACAATGCTTACGGCAATGGGATGGGCGGATATTGCTTCCAAATCAGCGCAAAGCTGTAAAACCTCGTTTTCATCCGCGCCGGGGGCAGGCATTACTTTCTGTACAACAAAATTGCCTTTGGTAACGGTGCCGGTTTTATCCATTACAACGGCGTGTACGTTTTTAAGCGCTTCCATTACGGAGCCGCCCTTAAACAAAATGCCGTAACGCGAACCTGCGCCGATGCCGGAGAAAAATGCCAGCGGCACGCTGAGCACCAGTGCGCAGGGGCAGCTTATTACAAGGAAGGTCAGCGCCGTGTAAATCCAGTGCTGCCAGTTGCCGGTAATATAGCCCGGCACAAGCGCCGTAAGCGTTGCCACAACAACCACAAACGGGGTATATACCCTTGCAAAGCGGGTAATAAAACGGTCAATCTGCGGTTTGGAAGCCGCTGCGTTTTCCACGCTGTCCAAAATACGCGTAACCATGGATTCCGAAAGCACTTTTTCCACGCGTATTTTCAGCATGCCGTTGGTATTAATGCAGCCGCTGGTAATTTCGTCGCCGTAATGCTTGCGTACAGGCACCGGCTCACCTGTTACCGGCGAAGTATCAACAAGGCTGTCGCCTTCTATTACCACGCCGTCCAGCGGTATGCGGTCACCGGCGCGCACCAGCAGAATATCGCCTACATGGGCGTCCGCCGCCGGAATTACGCGCACTTCTTCGCCTACAAGCAGGTTAACGGTTTCCGGGCGCATATCAACCGCGTCCATAATCTGCCCGCGGCTTTTTTCCACCGCACGGTGCTCAAAATATTCGCCCACACGGTAAAAGAACATTACGCCGACGGCTTCTTCATAAGCGGAAATTACAAACGCGCCCAGCGTTGCAATGGTCATTAAAAAGTTTTCGTCAAACAAATTGCCGCTTAAAAGATTTTTAACGGCTGCCAGAACAACCCTGCCGCCCAAAAGAACATAAGCGGCAACCAAAACATATAAGTAATAAGCTTCCGGAATAAGCCCCAAAAATTCTGCCGCTATAAACAGCACGCCGCCAACAACAAGTTCCGCCAGCGTCATAGTTTCGGAAGACAGCGAAAAGCTTCCGCGCTTGCGTTCTTCAACGTGCGGCGCCAAAACAGCAGCCCCTTCGCGTTCTTTTACGGCAACGCCGCTTTCTATGCCAGAGCAGATTTTTTGCATCTGCGGCAGCAGCCCGTCAAAATCACGCGCCGTAACCTTAAGCTGTTTGGTTGCAAAAGTAATGGTGGCTTCGCTTACCTGGGGCAGCTCATTAATAGCACGTTCCATTTTAGCGGCGCAGTTGGCGCAGCCAAGGTTTTCAAGCACATAAACCTGCGTTTTAAAATTAAAGGGCCCTTCGCCTTCACGCGGCACAACTTCAACGCCGCTTTCTATCGAAGTGCAGATTTCCTTTATTGCAGGCAAAACAGCTTCGTGGTTAACCGCCGAAAGGCGCAGCTGTTTGGTGACGTAGCTGATATTGGCATATTCAACTCCGGGCAGTTCCTTTATGCGGTGCTCCATTTTAGCAGCGCAATGGGCACAGCCCAGATTTTTTAATATATAAACCTTCTTCACGCAGTGAGCGTCCGGCATGCGGCAGGTACAGTTTTCAAGGCTTTCGCCGCACACGTCGCAATATTCCTCGTGCGGATGGCAGATTTCGCACTGACAGTCCTCCGGATGACCCGGAACGTGGTGGCTGTGATGATGTTCATGTCCGCAGCCGCAGCTTTCTTCGTGTTCATGGTGATGTTCCTCACAACCACAGCTTTCTCCATGACCATGTTCGTGGTGGTGCTCATGTTCTTTACCACAGCAGGCATCGTGTTCATGCCCTTCATGAGTATGAGCTTCGCCGCAGCCGCACGCTTCATCATGACCGTGCTTGTGTTCCGGCTCATGGCTGTGCTCATGCCCGCACTCGTCACCGTGTTCATGGTGATGGTGACCACAGCAGCAAGCCCCATCTTCATGGTGATGGTTATGCGTACGCACTTCATCGCTGCCATTTCTTGTATCAGTTAAATCACGTACTTTTTGGGATGGCATAATATGTTCTCCTTTACATTTGAGCAATCATTCATATATTGTTTAAAAAATATAGCCAAAGCACTCTTTGGTTACCATTATTATAACACATGAGCGAATATTCATCTATACTTTTTTGAAAGATTTTTATAATTTTTTTAGCCGGCATAACAGAAGGCAAATTACTTACCTTCCATTATGCCAAACATAAAATATAATATTAAATCCTTACAGAAGCTGCTTTAACGGCATTGTGCCAGCCCTGCAAAAGGTTTTCTCTTTTAGCCTGCCCCATCTGCGGCTTAAACTCGGCAGCAATAACATGGTTAGCCAAAATTTCTTCCTTGCTGCGCCAATAACCTACGGCAAGCCCGGCCAGATATGCCGCGCCCATAGCCGTTGTTTCAATGCAGTATGGCCTTACAACGGAAGTATTTAAAATATCCGCCTGAAACTGCATTAAAAAATCGTTGTCGCACGCGCCGCCGTCAACACGCAAAGATGTTATAGGCATGCCGCTGTCCTCCTGCATTGCCATTAAAACATCATTTACCTGGTACGCTATGGATTCCAGCGTTGCGCGCACAATATGATTACGGTTTACGCCCCTTGTAAGCCCTACAATCGCGCCTCTGGCGTACTGGTCCCAGTAGGGCGCGCCCAGCCCGACAAAGGCAGGCACAACATAGCAGCCGTTGGCGTCGGGCACTGATTTTGCCAGCACTTCCGATTCCGCCGCATCACGGATAAGCCCAAGTTCATCACGCAGCCACTGCACGGCAGCACCGGCAACAAAAATCGAACCTTCCAACGCATACTCAACCTTGTCATCCACGCCCCAGGCGATAGTTGTAACCAGCCCGTTATGCGAATTTACCGGCGAAGTGCCGGTGTTCATCAGCATAAAACCGCCTGTGCCGTATGTATTTTTTACTTCGCCGCGCTCAAAGCAGGTTTGCCCGAACAATGCGCACTGCTGGTCGCCTCCTGCGCCTGCAATAGGCACCTCGCGCCCAAAAAGCTTGCTGTCCGTATAGCCGTAAACATGGCTTGAAGGCTTAACCTCCGGCAGAATCTTCTGCGGAATTTTTAAAACGCGTAAAATTTCTTCATCCCATTTTAATGTATGGATATTAAAAAGCATTGTGCGCGATGCGTTGGAATAATCCGTTACATGTACCTTACCGCCAGTCAGCTTCCAGATAATCCAACTGTCAACCGTACCGAAAAGCAGTTCTCCTTTTTCCGCACGTTCGCGTGCGCCAGCAGCATTATCAAGCAGCCAGCGCAGTTTGGTTGCCGAAAAATAAGCGTCCAGCACCAGCCCTGTTTTGCTGCGGAAAAACTCCGCCATGCCGAGTTTTTTCAGTTCGTCGCAATAGCCTGCCGTGCGGCGGCACTGCCACACAATCGCCTTATGTACCGGGCGTCCGGTTTCTTTATCCCATAAAACCGTGGTTTCGCGCTGATTGGTAATGCCAATGCCCGCAATTTCGTTAATGGTAATATCAATTTTACTCATTGCTTCATACATCAGGCCGGTTTGGGTTGCCCATATTTCCTCCGCGTCATGCTCAACCCAGCCGGGCTGCGGAAAATACTGGGTAAACTCCTTTTGCGCCGCGCTGCAAATCCGTCCGTTTTTATCAAATATAATGCAGCGGCAGCTGGTTGTCCCTAAATCCAGCGCCATAATGTATTTATCCATTGGGCATCCCCCCTGCCAACAAAAATTTTAATACTGTATAACATAATTATAACAAAAAAACCGCTGTAAAAGCGGCTTTTTTATTTAGTTTTTACAATGGCTTAAAAATTTCCGTTAACCAGGTGGCAGGCTACAAAATGCCCGGGCACAACTTCTTTAAGCTCTGGTTTTACGCTGCGGCAAATTTCCATACACTGCCCGCAGCGGCTTTGAAACGGGCACCCTTTAGGCAAATCAAGCGGGCTTGGAATTTCACTTTCCAGAGGTTCTATTTTTTCGCCCGGTTTAAAATCCACCTTAAACACCGATTTCATCAGCGCCTTTGTATAAGGGTGCATGCCTTCGGTGCTGATGCGCCTTCCATAACCGATATATTCCACGATATTGCCCAAATACATAACGGCAATCTGGTGGCACATTAAATCAACAAGCCCCAAATCATGGCAGATAAAAAGGTAGATAATGCCTTTTTCTTTCTGCAGGCGCACCAAAAGCTCGCAGATTTTTTCCTGCACCGAAACGTCAAGCGCGCTTGTAGCTTCATCGCACACCACAATCTTTGGTTCCAGCGAAAGCGCGCGTGCAATGCCCAAACGCTGACGCTGGCCGCCGCTCATGTTATGCGGGTAACGGTCCTTAAAATCTTCCGGCAGTTCTACCAAACGCAAAAGTTCCGCCGCTTTGGCGTCAACTTCGCTCTTTTTTATCAGCCCAAAATTCAGCAAAGGTTCGCAAACAATTTCTTTAACCTTCATTTTGGGGTTAAAAGCGGCTGCCGGGTCCTGAAACACCATTTGTATTTTACGCCTGTTCTGGCGTGCCGCTTCACCGCGCAGTTTTAAAATATCCTGCCCGTCAAAAATAACTTCGCCGCCGCTTGCCGGATGTATCTGCAAAATAGTACGCACCAGTGTGCTTTTGCCGCAGCCTGATTCGCCTATAATGCCAAGCGTCTGCCCGGCATAGGCGTTAAGGGTAACATTATCGCAGGCTGTCAGCATTTTTCCGCCTTCGGCCGCAAATTTTTTTGTTAAATTTTTAATTTGTAAAATTACAGGTGCTTCAGCGTTCATAATATTTCTTATCTCCCAATACCGGCACAGCCGCAAGAAGTTCTTTGGTATAGGCGTGCTGCGGGTTTTCAATAATTTCGCGCCCGCCGCTTTCCACCACATGCCCGTTTTTCATAACCATCAGCTTGTTAGATACATACGAAGCCACACCAATGTTATGCGTTACCAAAATTACCGCCGCATTATATTCATTGCGCACGTCAACAATCTGGCGTATTATCTGCGCCTGCGTGGTAACGTCAAGCGCACTGGTAGGCTCGTCTGCCAAAAGCAGCTTGGGGCTGAATATCATGGCCATGGCAATGCCCACGCGCTGGCGCATGCCGCCCGAAAGTTCAAAGGGATAGCTGTTCATAATATTCTGCGGGTTCGGCAGGCGTACTTTATTAAGCATATCTTTCGCCATTTCCGCGGCCTCTGCCTTCGATTTCTGCGGAGCGTGAGCAAGAATGTAATCTGTAAACTGTTCGCCTATGCGGCGGATGGGGTTTATCATGTTGCCGCTGTCCTGAAAAATCATCGACATTTCACTGCCGCTGATTTTACGCCAGTCCTCACGCGTGTTTTTCAGCATATCGCGCCCGTCAAAAGTTATGCTGCCGCCCGAAACATGCCCCCTGCCGGGCAGGCAGCCCATAACGGCACGGATAACGGTTGTTTTGCCGCTGCCCGATTCGCCTACAATTGACAGAATTTCGCCTTTATCAAGTTGAATGTTTACACCCGATACGGTAAGTTTGCTGCCGTAACTGATGTCCAGATTTTTTACATCAAGAAGCATTAATTTAATCCCTTCTTTGCAGCTTATTCAGCAGGGGCAACATCTTTGGTCAGCCAGTAATAATCTGCCGGTTTAATATCGGCGTTTTTCAAGGTTACTTTGCTTACCATATTTGTTTTAGGATAGCCAAAGAACAAACCTGCGCCGTCGTTAAGCAGAATCTGCTGCATCTGAATCATTAAATCGCGGCGTTTGGCAGGGTCAAATTCAACCGCAAGCCTGTCGCTCAGAGCATCATATTCCGGGTTGCTGTAACCGGTAGCATTCTGCGGGTCGCCGGTTTTCCAGTACCAGTTAAGGTATACGGCAGGGTCGCCGCTGTTGGCAGTAAGAATATTGGAAATGCAAAGGTCAAAATCGCCGCTCTGGCGGATTGAGTCAAGCACGTTGTAGTCAATATTTTTCATATTAACCTTAATGCCGATTTTTTTAGCATCGGACTGGGTTGCTTCTGCATAAAGCGGCAGTTCAGCGCGTCCGCTGTAATAAATAAAGTCAAGTTCAAGATTTTTGCCGTCTTTATCCACATAACCGTCGTTGTTGGTGTCTTTCCAGCCGGCTTCCGCCAAAAGCTGTTTTGCGCGTTCCACATTATAGGCATTCGGGTCGGTCAACTGGTCAAAGCCGTAATCCAAAGAAGGCGGAATAGGCGCTTTGCCTGTAATGAAGGTATCCTTAAGCAATACTTTGTTGTAGGTTTCGCGGTCAAGGCAGCTGATAAGCGCAGCGCGTACTTTTGGGTCGTGGCACGGGCGTCCTTCGTTCATATTAATCTGCGCCAGTACGGTACGCAGCGAAGCAAGTTCGGAAATATTGTATTTTGCTTTATCCTGGAACAGCTGCAAATCGCCGGAAGCTATGTTGATTGCCATGTCGATTTCGCCCGACTGCAAAGCCATTGCACGGGTGTTGGGGTCATCAATGGTAGGAATTTCGGCAATTTTAAACGGAACCTTGCCGTCCCAGTAATTGGGGTTTGCTTCCATAACGGCTTTGGCCTTGCTGTATTCCTTAACCATATACGGGCCGGTGCAGATAGGCCCCTGTTTTGCATAATCGCGGTCAGTTACGCTGGTATCAATAATAATGAACAGCGGGTCGGCCAACATGCCCGGCAGAGTCGGCACCGGATTTTTGGTCTTGATAATTAAATTCTGGCCGTCGGCAGTAATGCTGTCGAACCGGAAGAAGGTTTCCGCACGATTGGATTTTTCAAAAGTACGTTCAATGGATTTTTTTACGGCGTCGGCAGTTACTTTGTTGCCGTTGCTGAATACCGCTTTATCATTAATTTTAAAAGTCCAGGTCAGCTTATCATCGCTGATAGACCAGCTTTCGGCAAGCCACGGAGTAAAATTCATTTTATCGTCAAATTTAACAAGGCATTCGCCAAGGCCGTAACGCATTACAACCCAGCTGAAGAAATTATCGGTAGGTTCAAGGCTGTCAGCAAAGTTGGTAACGCCAAATTTTACCGTATCTTTAGCCGCACCGCTTTTTGCGGAATCATCACCGCCGCAGCCTGCTGCCGCAAAAGCAAGTAATCCCATCATGGCAAGCGCTGCCGTAATTTTTGCTGTTTTTTTCATAAATACATCTTCCTTTCCGTTATATACCATCCATTAAACAGTTTTTATTCTTCCTGACGCGGGTCGAGTACATCGCGCAATGCGTCGCCCCACAGGTTAAAAATTACTACCGTAACAAAAATTGCAAGGCCCGGAAAAATCATCAGCCACGGCGCCGTTTGCAGCTGCTGCCTGCCTTCGTTAAGCATTAAGCCCCATTCCGGCGCAGGCGGCTGTGAGCCGAAGCCGAGAAACGAAAGCCCTGCCAGCTCCATCATCATGGCACCGATATCGGACGCCGCCGTTATTACCATCAGCGGTAGAATATTTGGCAGGATATGCTTCCATAATATATGTGCCGAAGTGCCGCCGTTAACTATTGCGGCTTCTACAAAGTCGCGTTTTTTTATTTTTAAAACCATGCTGCGTGCAAGGCGCGCATATTTGGTCCATGTTACAATCGTCAGCGCTATAATGGCGTTAATAAGGCTGCCGCCCAAAATACCGGCAACGGCTATGGCCAGAATCATGCCCGGGAAAGAAATCATCATATCGGAAATGCGCATAATGACGATATCCACCTTGCCGCCGTAATAGCCCGCCAGCACGCCCAGCGTTGTGCCAACCGCAAAAATAATTGTTACAAGCAGCAGCACGCTCGAAAGCGAATAGCTTGCGCCGTACAAAATGCGGCTGAAATTATCGCGCCCCAGCTTATCTGTACCGAATAAATGCTCCGCTGAAGGCGGCAGGTAAGCGTTCTGCATTACTGCTTCAAGCGGGTCATACGGCGCAATCAGTGGTGCTGCCAGCGCCACTGTAATAAGCAGCAGCACAAAAAAACTTGATACCGCAAAGGCACGGTTGGTTTTTAAACCATTTATAAGTATCTGCATATTATTTACCTGCCTTTCTTAAGCGCGGGTCAAGATGATTATAGGAAATATCAACTATAAGGTTAATTACCATATACATCAGCGCTATCCACAGCACTATGCCCTGCACCAGCTGAAAATCGCGGTAAATAATTGATTGTACGGCAAGGTAGCCAAGCCCCGGCCATGAAAATACTATTTCAACAACGGCCGCGCCGCCCAAAAGGTTGCCAAAGGATAAGCCCAGCAGGGTAATCAGCGGCAGCATGGCATTCGGCAGAACTTCCTTCCATAAAATATGGCTTTCGCTCATGCCGCGGGCACGCGCGCCAACAACATAATCCTGGTTAAGCTCTTCAAGCACCGTTGCGCGCACCTGGCGGGTGTATTTGGCCGCCATAACTATGCCCAGCGTTAAAGCAGGCAGCACCAGCGTTTCCGCACTTACGCGCCCGCCTACAATAGGCAGCAGGCCAAGTTTCAGCCCAAAAATCCACAGCAGCATCAGGCCCATCCAAAAGTTAGGTACCGATACGCCGACGAAAGTAAGCCCGCGCACCATATAATCGAACCAGCTGTTGTGCTTAACGGCGCTGTAAATACCTGCCGGTATGGAAACCAGAAGCATAAAAACCGTAGACGCCACGGCGAGTATTACCGTTGCAGGCAGGCTGTGCATTAATTCTTCTATAACAGGCTTTTTAACCATGTACGAGAAGCCGAAATTACCCTGAACCGCCCTTCCGAGCCAGTCGAGATACTGGAAGATAAACGGCTTGTCCAATCCCAGTTCATGGCGCAGCGCTTCAACTTCCTGCTGGCTTACAACAATATCCTCGTTGCCGGCAATCATCTGGCGCACAGGGTCGCCCGGCGACAGCATTACCAGCGCAAAGGTAATAAAGCTGATTCCCAGAAGTACAAGCACTATCTGCCCAATGCGCCCTAACAACTGTTTATTTGACAAAACACACCACTCCCTCACCAAAACTTCTGATAACCAAAATAAAACTCCCTGCCGTTTCAGTTTGGCAGCAGGGAGTTTACAAACGCTTAAGTTTATTTTAATTCTCTTGCTACCATGCCGTCACACGCAGCACCGGAAAGCATTAAAGGCAGGCTGCTGACTTGCAAAGCTGCTTACAGCGGCGGGACCGTACCGGTTTTGCACCGGGTTTCCATTTTAAGCCACAAGGCACCTTTAACCAGTTTATTCAATTATCATGTTTTAATTTTAGCACTAATTACTAATAAAGTAAATAATTTTTTGTTAAAAATTTTAATTAGTATTTTATACGGTATACCCGTATGGGTATACCTCCCTAAAAGTGCAAAACCTGCACCGCCTTGCGGATAAAGCTTATCGGGCAGCAATCCGCAAATATTTTGCTTGTGCTGCGTATGCCTTATCCCGGCAGTACAGGTAATTTATTAAAACGTTACAATCAATTGGCTCCAGAGGGTATCATAGCTCTTATCGTCTTTGTTGCCTTCAAAATCATGCCATTCAAGGCCAAGCACCATATTTTTAGCTACAGTATAGTAACCTGCAAGCTTGTAACCTTCAAAGCCCTGCAATTCATTGAATCCATTAGCAAAATCTCTATAAGGATATTCACCATTCATGGTATGAGAAATAGTGGTGCCGCCGGGCTGGTCAAAATACTGGGCTACCAAACCGTATGACCCTACTTTGGATGCTTTAGCGCCTTTATAAGTTGCCGTTACAACATAACCGTCATCCTCACCGGCAGCGTCTTCAATACTGCTGTTCAAATACATTGCGCCAAGTCTTACATCTCCGAAGTTGTAATTAAGGCCGGCATGCCAGATTTTGTTGTCTTCATCAGCTTTATAGTCACCATCTGCATCAGAGAATTTGTAATAACCAGCATCTACGGTTAATTTGTCAAATTTAGCACTTGCAGAACCGCCGTAAACGTAAGTATAATTCCAACCTAACTGTTTAGGAGCACGGCCTGCTACACCTTCAATTTTAATGTCTTTGCCATATGAAGCAATAATACCGTCAAGGTTTTCATCAAAAATGTTGCCTTCGGCAAAATAAGCCCAAGTACGGCCTGCACGTACATCCAAACCACCAAGACGGCCTTGTACAAATGCACGATTCATATCAAGCTTGTCTTCAGCTACAGCATTGTTAAACTTCTGTTTGTTTTCCAAACGGCCCTGATAAGTCCAGTCTTCATTAATCTGACCGCTTAAAAGTAAACGAGTACGTAAAGCGGAGCTATTGTTTCCGTAACCATGTTTTGTAGCACCGCCGCCGCTGTAATCAGCATAATGGGCACGGATATTACCGGCAATTTTAAAATTATCAGCTTTCTTTTCCAAATTAGCTACGCGCACGCCAAGGCTGTCCAGCTCGTCGGCAAATTCAGCCGCCAACTTGTCAACATTTGCACCCTTCGCCATTGCTTTGGCAACAATCTGTGCCATTTCGTAACGTGTCATCAGCTTATCGCCGCCGTAAGTACCGTCGGTGTAACCGTCAACCACGCCTTCTGCCGCAAGTTTGTTAACCGCGTCATAAGCCCAGTGGCCTTCCGGCACATCGCTGAACGGGTTGGCAGCATACGCAGATGCCGTTACACCCAGTGCCATTGCCATAGCAAGCACTAAAGATTTTTTCATACAGTTTTCCTCCAGACATTTTCCATTTATATAATGCCAATGCTGTACGGCAGTGAAGCCTCCTGGTTACCTCCGCCCCCCGCACGCACACCGGCAAAATATACTCAATAAGCATCAACGCCGCCGCGTCCTCCGCCTACAACGCGTACGTTTACTACGTTAAACGCTGCCTTAATTACCGGCAGCCAGCGGCTTACAAGGGCAGTACGCAGTTTTTCCGCACCGGCAAGTATTAACAGCGAACTGCCGCTGATGTTAATGTTTTCCAGTGGATTAATGTATTTCTCAAAAGCTGCTTCACCCATTGCCGTTTTTAAACGCACAAGCCCGTCCAAAAGCTCCGGCTTTTCAAACGCGGCACGCACCTCAAATTTTTCAAAAGGTTCTGTTTTTATGCTTTTGTTTTCAGCATGAACAAATTCTTCATCCAATCTTCCGCCATAGCCCAAAAAATCTTCTGCCATTTTTAATTCCTCCTGTCTGAATAAATAATTAAAACCGTCCCCGGTTTTTCGGAAACGGTTTTTATGCAAAGATACATTAACGCCTTAATGCGCAATTATCAATACATACCCGTCTCCCGCAGGCTAAGCTAAATGCTTATGTACAGCAATCTGCTGGCTTGGGCTTAACCAAAACCTGCCTGCATAACAGGCGTGCCCTTACAGCGGCGGGACCGCACCGGCTTTGCACCGGTTAACATTACTGCACAACAATATTAACTTGGTTATATTTTAGCACTACTTCTTAGTAATGTAAATACACTATCAGTAAATTTTACTATTTAATTTTATATATCGTATACCCGTATGGGTATACAACATTATCCTTTTATTTAATACACCAGCCAATCATTAAAATTCACCAAAGTAGGTTTTCTTTAAACGGTCAAATTCCTGTGACTTTCTAAAGTTTCTCAAACCTTCGTTTAATTTGCTTAAAAATTCTTTCTCACCTTTTCTTACGGCAAGAGCAACATTATCTGTTTTTAAATCGCCGGAGGCAAATTTAATTTTATCCGCATAACCGTTTGCTATAAAAAAGCTGCCAGCCGATTTGGAAATTACGGCACAATCGGCTTCGCCGCCAATTACTTTGGCCATTGCTTCTTCTATGCTCGGTGTTTCAATAACTTTGGCAGCGCCGCCAAAATCATTAACCATTGCCAGTGCAAAACTGTTATGTTTTACGGCAACAATCTTGTCTTTTAAAGCGCTTATATTATCTGCCGTAAAATCGTTTCCGGCAGCAACAGCAATCCTGAACCCGTCATTCAAATAACTTTCCGAAAAATCAACCGCCTGCTGCCTTTCCGGTGTAACGCTGAAACCGGAGGCAATTACATCATAACGCTTGCCGTTAAGCCCGTTTATTAAATCATTTAAGCCGGTATTTACAAATTCAACCCCGCTGTAACCCATGTTTGCAGCCACGCCGCGCATAAGTTCAACATCAAACCCGGCAAAATTATCCGTGCCCTTCTGGTAATACTCAAAAGGCGGAAAGTTGGCGTCAAGCCCCACTTTAAGTACCCGGGAACTTTCCTCACCGGCTTCTTTCTGCCCTGCGCACGCCGCTATCAAAAGCATGCACACAAGGCTCATAACAACAAGCAGTAATTTCTTCATAAAAAAACACTCCCCCAACCTGTAAGAATTGTGAGAGTGTAAACCTTGCATCCGATTATGCTTTTATTATAAACCTATTAAATACTAAAATCAACCGTATTTAATTAAGTTTTTTATATTTATAAATACTTTAATACGTTTTATTTTTTCTATCTTTTAGAATTATATATCACATTTCTGTATGGGTATAAAAATAAACCCCGGAACTTTTAAATTCCGGGGTTTACTGGTATTACACCGCTTTATTGATAAAATTACCAGTCAAGGTTTTCGGTTTCAACGCGGCCTCTGCCGGTAAGGGCATCCAGCATAATGCGCTGTTCAAGCTGTGCGGCAAGTTTTTTGGTAAATTTAACGGTATCCGGATTTACGGACATACTGTCGATACCGCTCTTAATGAGGAATTCGCAGAATTCAGGATATACGCTCGGTGCCTGGCCGCAAATGGAAACGGTTTTGCCGTCTTTATGTGCAACTTCGATAAGGTGGCTGATTGCACGGCGTACTGCCAGATTGCGTTCGTCATAAATATGGGATACGGTGTCGTTGTCACGGTCGCAGCCCAGAATCAGCATGGTAAGGTCGTTAGAGCCGATGGAGTAACCGTCAACATATTTGTTGAACTGGTCGGCAAGAATGATATTGGAAGGAATTTCTGCCATCAGCCATACTTTAAAGTCTTTGCCGCGTACAAGGCCTTCGCCTGCCATAATGGCGGTAACTTTTTCACATTCTTCCACGTTGCGGCAGAACGGAATCATTACGTTAAGGTTTTTCAGGCCGAATTCTTCGCGTACTTTGCGTACTGCCTGGCATTCCAGTTTGAATGCTTCTACATATTTCGGGTCATAGTAACGGGAAGCGCCGCGCCAGCCAAGAAGTGCGGAAGGTTCATACGGCTCAAATTCGTCGCCGCCCTTCAAATCGCGGTATTCGCTGGATTTGAAATCGCTGAAGCGCAGGGTTACCGGACGCGGAGCCATTGCCTGGCATACCTGGCGGATGCCTTCGGCAAGCTGGTCAACAACTTTTTCCGGATGGCCGGTTTTAATAAGATACAGCGGATGTTCATGAATGTAAGTGGTCCAGATAAATTCTTCGCGCATCAGGCCAATGCCGTCGCAGGGCAGTGCGGAATATTTTTCTGCAAGGTCCGGGTCACCGAGGTTCATGTAAATTTTGGTGCCGGTCGGCGGGAAGTATTCGGCAACGGGAGCAGCAGCCTGAGCCTGTGCTTCCGGTTTCTTTTCTTCCAGAATGCCTTCATATACAACGCCATGGGTTGCGTCAACGGTTACATCAATGCCGTAGGGAACGGTAGTGGTTGCAGCTTCACCGCGGCTCTTGGTGCCTACGATACACGGAATGCCAAGTTCACGGCTTACAATGGAAGCGTGGCAGGTCATTCCGCCGCTGTCGGTTACAATGGCTTTGGCTTTCTTCATAGCCGGTACCCAGTCAGGAGCAGTCATTTCGGTTACGAGGATTTCGCCTTCCTTGAACTCGTCGATATGGGACGGGTCGAGGATAACGTGAGTACGGCCGGATACAAGGCCCGGGCTTGCAGGCAGGCCTTTAACGATAACCTTGCGGTCGGCAGCTGCTGTTTTTGCTTCAACTTTAGGTTTGTTTTCTTTATTGCGGCGGCTCCATACGGTTTCAGGGCGTGCCTGGAGAATCCAGATTTTGCCGTTGCGGGAATCAATGCCCCATTCCATATCCATATAGCAGCCATAATGTGCTTCAATTTTCTTGGCGTAGCCTGCAAGTTCAAGAATCTGTTCGTCGGTAAGGGTCTGAACATTGCGTTCTGCTTCCGGTACGGGCAATTCTTCGCAGTCGCCGCCTTCTTTGCGCACAAGCATAACGTCCTGCTCGTTTACGCAGCGGTCAACAATTTTGTTTTCTGCTTTGGAAACAGTGTAGTTATCCGGGGTAACGGTACCCTGTACAACATATTCGCCAAGGCCGAAAGCAGCTTCAATAAGGATGTTGCTGTCGTCGCCGGTAGCAACGTTAACAGTGAACATAACGCCGGCGGCTTTGCTGAATACCATCATTTGAATAACTGCGCTGAGAGCTACTTCGATATGGTCGAAGCCCTGTTTTTCACGGTAGTATACGGCGCGGTCGGTAAAGCAGGAAGCATAGCATTCCTTAACTTTCGCAATGATGTTTTCTGCGCCTTTTACGTTAAGGTAAGTATCCTGCTGGCCTGCAAAGCTGGCATCCGGCAGGTCTTCTGCGGTTGCGCTGCTGCGTACTGCAACATAAGGTTCAGCTTCGCCAACTTTTTTGCCCAGTTCTTCATAAGCTGCGGCAATGGCTGCTTTTAAATCTTCCGGCATTTCCTCTGCCATAATGGCTTCACGCAGGCGTGCGCTTACATCACGCAGCAATGCGCTGTTTTCAACGTCGGTAAGTTCAGCCAGGATAGCCTGCATTTTTTCTTTCAGGCCGCTCTTTTCAATAAAATATCTATAAGCATATGCAGTAGTTGCAAAACCATACGGTACAGGTACATCAGTTTTAGATGTCATTTCACCAAGAGAGGAAGATTTGCCGCCTACAATGGCAACGTCGCCTCTTTCCATTTGCTCGAACCAGAGAAGAAATTCTTTTTCCTTATTCATGTCCGTTACTCCTTTGTAATATACTTTTAGGGTTGCACCCTTAATATAGTGTATACTATATCACACTTGTGTATTATATTCAAGCTGTTTTAAAAATTTCTCCAAACATTTTACAAAAGCCCGCCATTTTATTATGACGGGCTTTAAATTAAACTATTTTAAATTATTTAGGGTTTTTACGGCTCCACAGATAGCCGATTGCCATTAAAACAACACCGGCAACGTCGGTATACAGGCCCGGGTCGATGAGGCCGAGGCCGCCGAAGAAGAACAGGCAGCGCTGCAGGAAGCTAAGATGGCGGGTAAAGTACGCGCCCATTGCCGCAGCAACGCCAACCATGCCCAAAATAGCCGTGCAGCAAGAGAATACAACGCCGAACGGAGTAGCGTTAATCATCAGAATTTCAGGCGACAGTACAAAGATGTACGGAATGATGAATGCCGCAATAGCCAGTTTGGAAGCGTTGATACCGGTACGCAGCGGGTCGCCGCCGGAAATACCGGAACCGGCGTAAGCTGCCAGAGCAACCGGCGGGGTAATATCGGCAACAATGCCGAAGTAGAATACGAACATATGCGCTGCCAGTACAGGCACATCCATCTGGATAAGGGCCGGTGCAGCAATGGTGGAAGTAATTACGTAGTTAGCGGTTGTAGGCACGCCCATGCCGAGGATAAGGGAAGTAAGCATGGTAAATACCATTGCCGGCATAAGATGGCCGCCTGCAAGGTCGAGCAGTGCGGTTGCCATTTTAAGGCCAACGCCGGTTTTGGTTACAACGCCGATGATAATACCGGCGGTTGCGCAGGCAATAAGTACGCCCAAAATGCCTTTGGAACCGTTAATCATGCCGTTTACAAAATCTTTAAAGGTAATGCGGGTTGATTTGCGCAGGCAGGAGCTTACAATTGCAAGCACAATGCCTACCAGAGCTGCACGCATCGGAGTATAACCATTGGTAAGGAAGTAAATGATAGCGATAAGAGGAATTACCAGATGTCCTCTTTCTACGAAGATGGATTTATAGCTCGGCATTTCGTCACGGCTCATGCCTTTAAGGCCGAGTTTCTTGGCTTCAAAATGTACGCCCAGCCAAATGCCGGTAAAGTACAGAATAGCCGGAATAACGCCTGCTTTAACAACTTCCATGTAAGGAACGCCTACGAATTCAGCCATCAAAAAGGCTGCCGCGCCCATTACAGGAGGCATTAACTGGCCGCCGGTAGAAGCCGCAGCTTCAACGGCACCGGCAAAATCTTTGCCGTAGCCTAATTTTTTCATCATCGGAATGGTGAACGAGCCGCTGCCTACTACGTTGGCAACGGAGCTGCCGGATACGGTACCTTCCAAAGCACTGGAGATAACCGCTACTTTGGCAGGGCCGCCGGATGCCCAACCGGCAATAGCATTGGAAATATCAATGAAGAATTTGCCAAGACCGGTAGTTTCAAGGTAAGCGCCAAACAGAATGAACAAATAAATGAAGGTTGAAGATACGCCCATCGGGGTACCGAAAATGCCTTCTGTTGTGTAATACAGGTAGTTTACAAGTTCATGCAGGCCAAGGCCGCGGTGAGCAATAATGCCCGGCAGCATGCGCCCGAACAAACCATACAGCACAAACAAAATGGCAATGGTAATCATCGGCCAGCCAACTACGCGGCGTGCGCCTTCAATTACAAGCAGCGTGCCAATCAACGCTATAATATAGTCCGTTTCGTTGTTCATACCCGCACGCAGTACCAAATCGTGGTAGAACACAACTATGTACATCGAAACTGCAACGCCAACAACGGCAAAGCCAACGTCAATCCAGTTCATTTCCTTACGCGACCAGGACTGGCGCATCGGGTAAAGTAAAAATACCAGTGCAAAACCAAAGGCCAGATGAATGGCTCTTTGCAGCTGCGCGTCTAAAATACCAAACGCCGCAGTATAAACCTGAAAGATACAGAAAACAATGCAGATTGCATTAATAATCGTATTCCAAATGCCCGTAAGTTCCCTCTTATCCGATTCTTTATCGTATTTTCTTAAAATTTCTTCTGCGGAAAGCTGGGCCTTTTCAATATCGTCCATAATTTCTTTCTTTAAATCCATTACATCCACCTCTCACAAACAAATTTTATAAAAACAAACTCATTCCAGCCAGTAACGGTAACGCGGTTCTGCTTTTATGGTAAGCAGCGTGCCGTGCCCGAACATCTTACATAAATCATATACAGTTTCATTATGCAGTATTTTGGGGCTCGCCTGCACTGCGGGCCGCATTTTTATAATTTTATAAGGCCGGTTTAATGTAAGTTTAAAATGCCCGTCAGGCAGCGCTTCAAATTTCCCTTCAGAGGCCGAAAACGGAAAGCCGCACCCCTGCGACTGGTAAATGGTATGCGTTAAAACCATGTCGTCCGCGCCGTTAACGGTAAAATTATCGCGCCACAGCGTAAGCTCATAAGAATGCTTGAATTCCATCTGCCAGGTTTCTCCCAGTTCAACCGCAAAACATGCTTTTGCACCGCGCTCCGGCAGCATGGCAACTACAAGCTGCGAAGCATACCAGTAAAACAAACCTGCGGCGGCAATAACGCTGCATATAAAAACCGTATATAATTTAGATACACCCCGGTTACCGAGCACAAACGGTGACCGGGGCGTCTCTTTAAACCACATTGTTATTTTTCTTTAAAGAATTTTTCAGCGCCTGCATTTACAGGAATGGACATGCCATCCATAGCGCTTTCTTTAGTGATTACATTTGCTGCGGAATGAGCTGCTTTAAGACGGTCGAGGTTGGTGTAGATAGCCTTGGTTACAGCATAACCGGTATCGGCATCCATCTTGTCGGTTACAGCAAGCATGCAGCGTACTGCTACTGCGGAGCAGTCGGCAGCCTGTTTATTATAGGTGTTAGCAGGAATGTTAACTTTGGTGTAGAACGGATATTCTTTAATCAAAGCGTCAGCTTTATCAGTTGCAACCGGAAGCAGAACTACATTGTTCTGGGTAGCAATATCCTGAATTGCTGCGGTCGGATGGCCTGCGGTTACGAAAGCAACATCAACGTTGCCGTCTTTCAGTGCGCTGGAAGCTTCGGCAAAGGAAAGATACTGAACGTTAATATCATCGTAAGTAACGCCATATGCTGCAAGAATCTGGCGTGCGTTTGCTTCGGTGCCGGAACCCGGTGCGCCTACTGCTACGCGTTTGCCCTTAACCTGGGAAAGGTCGGTAATGCCGGTTTCGGCAAGGGTTACAATCTGAATGGTTTCCGGATACAGAGTTGCCAGGCCATAAAGGTTGGTAACTTTTTTGTCTTTAAACATTTCAGTACCGTTTACGGCATAATAAGCGTTATCGTTCTGAATGAAGGCGATATCAACCTGCCCCTGCTGCAGCATGTTAATGTTGGCAATGGATGCGCCGGTTGCCTGTGCAGAAGCGTTGCAGCCCGGAATATTCTTGTTAAGGATATCCGCAATTGCGCCGCCGAGCGGATAATAAGTACCGGCAGTGCCGCCTGTTGCGATATTAATGAATTTCTGCGTTGCGGCTTTACCGCCTGCCTGATCTTCACCGCCGCCGCAGCCTGCGGCAAGTACAGCAAAGAGCATCATGGACATTAAAAAAGCCAATAGTTTTTTCATAGTTTTCCCCCCTGTAAATAGTGAACGAATATCCTTCTTGAATGTAAACAGGTATTACGCCACATTATTATGCTGTTAAATTCGCTTTTTTTTCACAAATTCCTGCAAAGCTGTTTTTATTTTTGGCATTTTATTGTTTGTATACAATATTCTTTTTAAATACATTTTAAAATTGCCTGTTTTATGTAAACTTTTGCAAAAAAACTGTAACTATGTTATCATTAATAAGTAAAAATATGTAAGCATTACAAACTTATAATAAAAGGATGTGTTATAAATGCAAAACAACAATGCTTATAATCTTCAACTTGCCAAAACCCTTTTTGAAAACACTTATGCGGCAAGAGTATTAAACGACAACAAAGACGTTATCGGCAAACTGCGTATTGTACCCTGCCTGCCGCTTGACAGAAGCCTGCTTCCTACCGACGCACCGCAGGTAAGCCCGTTTCTTCTGGTTATTGTAGACGATGCCAATATCAACAAAGACAACCTTATCGACTTTGAAGAACGCGTATCTCTGGCACTTTTAAAACGCTTCTCCACCGAAACCGTTGCTTTCCAGCACTGCCAGTTCTACTATCCTTCCCCGGCATTTATTTTTGAACAGCCCGGTGCAACCGACACTCCGCTGCCGCCGACCCCTGTAATGTAAGCGCAAACTTAACAAAAAATTAAGCATCTGCTTTGGATTTCTTCTTCCAAAACAGATGCTTTTTGTTTTGCATTATTGAAACTAAATATATTTTGAATTTATTACTTTTATATTTATGATTGTCAAAACATTCTCATTGCTTATTATTTTCACCTTCCCATTCCAAACAGAATATTGATATATCATGTCTTTAGGTATATTTATTTCTAAACTTAAAGGTATAATTTTATTTTTATTCTCAGTTAAATATTCGTCCTCCCTAATTTGTTTCCATAAACCTTTTTTGCTTCCTTGAGATACAAAAGCGTTTATATTTTCTGTCTTATAACTTATATTTTCGGCATTTATATCATTTTTGCAGCGCAAATACACAGTAAATACATACGGCTCTAAATAATATTTTAAAATACCCATTTTAGCTATATCCACAACACATTCTACATGCTTATCTTTTCTCAAATTAACTTTTTCCCGTACAACATCATTATCATTTTCTGTTTTTAAAATATTTAATAAGCACATAAAAATAACCATCATTATAAATATCATAAATTTATATACTGGTCTTTTTTTCATTTTTTATTCCCTTCAACTTCTTCACAATTAATTTAAACAGTATAAAAAACAAAAATATAAATCCCGGCATACAATTAACCTTACAATTGCCGCAAACACCGGTACAAAAATTACTTGTATTAAAAATATTTAGCGGTATTCCCATAGATACCAAAAAAGTAATTATCTTATTTTTCATTTTAATTCTTATTAGTGTACTTTATCGCTTTTACAGGGCATTTTTCAATACAAACGCCACATACTATACAATTATGTATATTAACTTTTATTTTATCATTTTTATTCTCTATTGATTTCATAGGACACAAATTAATACATTTCTTGCATTTAATGCATTTAGAGTTTTGTATAACCAACTTATAAGAATATTTAAATTTACTTCCAAAATAATAAAATAAATTTTGTATCGCTCCAACAGGACATAAAAAATTACAATATCCACGTCCACCCTCAGTAAAAAGCCCAAAAAGAATTATCCAAAAAATAAATGTTAAAATTAAACTAGAAGTTAAAGATACTGTATATCCATGAATAAAATAATTTATCAACAAGTCAAATAAAAACAGATTACAATAACTACAAGCTAAGATGCCTTTAAAAAACGGTAAAACCATAAATCCTATTAACATTCCATATCTTGCAGATGTAATATCTATATATTTATTCCACGAAATTTTCCACTTAAAAGGAATAATTTTACTTAAATATTCACTAAACGCACCAGCAGGACACAATTTACCACAAAAAATTGGTCCAAAGATGAATGATATTAAAAAAAGTATTACTGCATAAGCAATAAACGGTGTTGCCATAGTAAACAATTTACCATCCAATAGATGTTCTGTCTGTATCCTAAAACAAACATCATGAATATTTAATTCACTCCAATCACCCGTAAATAAATATAATATCGATTTTTGAAATAAAGCAAATGGTGCATAAAATAAACAAAAACCTAAAATATATCCTGCTAATCGTTTAATTTGAAATAACATACAAGTCACCTTTTTATAGCATAATACAGGATAGAATTTTTATTCTATCCTGTATTAAATATTTAGAAACTATATCTCATACCCACAGTATAAGTTCTTCCAGAGGTAGCCTCATTACAATAAAATTCTCTATCTAATAAATTATTTATAGAAAACTGCAAAGTTACTCCTTTAGAAATTTCATAATTTATACCAGTATTTACTATAAAGAAAGCATCTTCTGATCCATACTCATTACTTTCAGAATCCGGAGCTTGTCTTTCACTTACATATTGACAATCTATCAGAGCATTCCATTTATCATAATTATATTCTAATCCTGCATGAAACAAATGTTTTGGTATTTCATAATCGTTACTTTTTTCTCCACCTTGTTCCAACTTGCCTCTTTGCCATGAATAATTTAAGTAACCGTTAAATTTATCACTGAATTTATGATTTATCTCAAATTCTACACCGTCACGTTTTTCAGAATCAAAATTTATATATTTCTTTACACCCTTTCCTTTATATGATTCTCCTTCTATTGAATCAGATGCAGCAATTTTATCATCTGTTTCTACATGATATAAAGTTACACCAATATTAGTATTGTCATTTAATACTTTCTTCATACCAATTTCAAAAGTATCAGAAGTTTCTGGTTCAAGTTCAGGATTAGGGACATACCAATAACTTGAGAATTCAGAATATCTATAGATTTTATACATTGCTGGTGGATTAAACGAATGCCCATAAGATACATAATAATTGGTATTATCATCAGCTTCATAATTAAATGCAATTTTAGGACTTATTTCATTATAACTTGCCGAATCTGATGTTTCATTATATTCCGAACCAGATTCGTTACTCCAAAAATTGCCGCTGCCTTTCTTATAATGGTCAAATCTAGCACCTAAATACATTGTAACTGGTTCACTAATTTTATATTCATCTTGCAAGTAAATTGCCATATTTTTAACTTTACCGCTGTCTTCAGCATATTTATTAGTTTTTGAATCCTGGTCTTTCCAATGACTTAAATTAAATCTTTCTTGTGTCATTTCTTCTTGCTTGAAATTTGCACCAAGCACAATACTATGTTTTCCAATATTTTCCCATGCTTTTTCAACTGTAAAGTTATAAATATTACCAGGGTGCGAAGAATAATGTCCTTCCCCGCGCCAATCTATGTCATTATAATTATCAGGCACATCAGCACTGCTAAATCCACTTTTTTTATCTTCTAAATAGCTAAAAATAGCAGAAAACTTATTGTCTTCATCTTTATAATTTAAACTATGGATGTCACGTTCATTAATATTATCATATCCATAGAAATTACTTGCTTTTATACTAATAACATCACCATTTTGTGTAGTAACATTACCGCTCCAAACCGGATTGCCATTAGCATCTCTTACATATGTAAAAGGATTTTTATAACTAAAATCTGTTTTATATTTAGAATATGTATATTTTATAGACTTGCTTTCGTCAAAATTATACTTTACATTAGCCGTATAATTTTCATGCTCCCAATCTTTATCACCACGGCCACCATAAATATATTTACCATCGCTTAACACTGGTAAATCTGCGGTATACTTTCCTGTTACATTTTTACCAGATGCACTATTATAATATCCGTGATAACCGTCTGACTTTCTATTTTCATAACCCAATCCAAAAGACCATTTGTCATTTACTTTGGAATTAAGCGATAATGCCTTTTTCCATGTATTATTACTTCCATAAGTAAGTGCAGCATTTACATGAGTTCCTTCTTCCGGTTCTTTAGTAATAATATTTATTACACCACCAACAGCATGTCCGCCATAAATTGAAGAAGCAGCTCCACGTAAAACTTCAATACGTTCAATATTTTCAACAGGAATCATATTAAAGTTTACAGCACCATCATAAGTATCATTCAACTGAACGCCATCTACTAAAACGAGAACATCAGATGAAGAAAAGCCTCTTAATTGTAAACCACCTTGCGCTGCCTGACTCATATATACACCAGGTAAATGCTGTAATGCTTCCTGAACAGAAGTAACATTTTTTTTCTTCTATTTCTTTAGCCGTAATTACACTAACGCTAGAAGGTACTTCTTTTAATTCCTTCATAGTCCTTGTTGCCGTAACAACCATTTCATTCAAAGTAAAATTATTTTCTACTTTTTCTTTTTGCGCCGTACTGTCAGGTTCGGCAGGTTCTTCTGCACTAGCATAGCTCATAAACCCCATGCTGCTTACAGCACACAGCACTGCCAAAGCCAGTGCCTTTTTCTTACTTTTCAACATCAAAAATACACCTCATCAATAATTTATTTTTTAATTTTTCCTGCCGAGCTTGCCGAGTTTCGCGTGCCGGAAAAATTAAAAGCTAGTTGAGCTTTCCTTTTGACGCAAAACAAAACGCCTGTCTGCAAAAAGGCAGGCAGGCGTAATAATTCCTTTCGGTTTGCGCCATTCCGTCTGTCGCAGAATGTTTCTTGCGTCTAAATCAGGCAGTTCTTCTGGCTCTGCTTCATCGCTTGCCTTGCCTTCCCAGTTTTTACCCAGTGACATTTTAAGGCTTGCTCTGCATTACAGCTGCGGGACAGCACAGGTTTTGCACCTGTTTCTCTATTAAGCATTAACGCACCTGATTTAATAATTATCGATATAAAGTTTTAGTTATATATTTTTATTATTGATATCAAATATCATATTTAGAAGTATAGCATTATAAGGAATTTACGTCAAGTATTTATTTTTAATAGTCATAAAAAGCTATCGATATTTATTATCAAATATACCCATATGGGTATTGCTTTTGTATTTTATTAGTATTATACTTTCAATAAATCTTAATATTATCAGCCGCAGGCGTGCCAAGCACTTAATAGAAAATCCGGTATAAGCCGGAACGGTCACGCCGCTGTAAGGGGAGCAAATTCCATTTATGCCACTGGGAAACCGGGAAGGCGGATTTTGCGATGAACCCAAGTCAGAAGAACTACCTGCGGTATCCGGTTCCTGCGAGCGATATGGATAAGGAGCAACAGTTTATTTGCTATGCCTTCTCTGCTACAGGAAAGGCATTATTTATTTTTAGGAGGATTAGTAATGGATTTTATCAGGGAAACAATCATGTATTTTCATAAAGGCGGGCTTGTAATGTGGCCGCTTTTATTTTGTTCGTTTACAGTTTTTGCTATTGCTATTGAGCGTTTTATGTTTTATAAGGCTGCGGATTCCGGCGAAAAGTTTAAAAACGATTACTGCGATTTGCTGAGCCAAAATAATTTGCAGGGCGCTGCGGATTTGGCAAAAGTTACGCCAGGGCAGTTTTCTAAAATAGTTTTTAGCGCTGCCGGCAATGCCGCAACCCAAGAAGATTTAGCCGATTACCTGGAAAACGAACTGGATATTTTTACATCGCTTTTAAAAAACAAGCTGGACTATTTAAGCATTATTGTTACGCTGTCACCGCTGCTGGGGCTTTTGGGCACAATCATCGGCATGATTGGTGCTTTTAGTATTTTTAATCTTCAGGCGGGCGCGCCGATAGCAATTACTGGCGGTATCGGCGAAGCACTTATTGCAACAGCAAGCGGTTTGTGCGTGGCTATTATTTCTCTTTGTTTCCACGCTTATTTTACGCACCGTATGGATAATATTATTACAAATGCCGAACGCTGTGCTACTGCACTTTTACAAGCTGAAAGAAGGTGTGCCCACAAATGAAACTGCGCACGGAGCGAAACCGTAAAGTGCCTGAACTAAATATTATACCGATGATTGATATTATGTTCTTTTTGCTGGTGTTTTTTATGCTTAGCACGATGTACATGATTGATTTGAAAACTATACCGGTTAAATTGCCGCAAGCTGCCAATGCCAGCGCTGATACAACAACGACTTTTGCAGTAACATTAAAAAGTGATGGCAGTATTTATCTAGGCGATAAGGAAACAGATATGCAATCACTTTTAATGCAGGCTGCATTAGAACAAAAAAACAACAGTAATTTTGCAATTGTTATAAGAGCAGAAAAAGATATTGAGTATGGAAGTGTTATTGAACTTGTTGACAAGCTAAAGGGCGCAGGCATTACGCGCTTTGGGCTTGCCACCGACGGAGCGGCAAAATGACGGATGAAAAGAAACGGCGCAATGCCGGTTTTATTGGCTCTGCCCTGATACATATTTTAATAGTTTTGGTTATTTCTTTTACCGGATTATTACATTTTTCTTCCAATACCGAAGATATTGTTGAAGTAACATTTTTCGGCGGCGGTGGCGGAGGCGGCAACGGAGCTGAAGCCGCCATTGTAAATGATGGAGCTGCCGGTGAAGAAAGTACTTCTGTTGAAAAAATAGTACAAGATAACAACGACGCAATTCTGAAAGCATCAAAAGATATTCCTCCCTCATCATCCTCCAAACATAAAGCTGCTGCCGTAAAAAGCAAGGGCAGTTCTGCCGGTACCGGCACCGGATACGGCAGTGGCCGCGGAAGCGGGACAGGTCCGGGCTCTGGCAGCGGCAGTGGTGGAGGCCATGGAAGCGGGCACGGTACTGGCACAGGCAGCGGCTATGGTGAAGGTACCGGCGTTACAGCGTCACCGGCTGTGCCGCCGCGTATTATTAAAAGCTACCAGCCATCTTATCCATCTGCCGAGCGCAATGCAGGTATTGAAGGTACGGTAGTTATACGCTTTTTAATTGACCAAAACGGTAACGTTGAGGATGTAACCCTTATTAATTCGTCCGGCAATGCTAATTTGGATAATGCCGCCGTATCAGCAGGATATAAATGGCGTTTCAGCCCCGCAAAAAACAACGGCGGCTCGCCGGGACGCTGCTACGCAAGCATCCCCATTACCTTTAAAATACGCAAATAAATATCAGTGCTTACACCGTCTGTTAAATGCAGGCGGTATTTTTATATAAAAAAACAGTACCGCAAAAGCCATCCATAACTTTTACGGTACTGTGTAATTTTTACATTTTATATTTTCACTTTTTAATTTTCGTATTTATTGCAGTACACACGCGGTATGCGCGGGCTTAACTGGCAGGAAATTTCATCAGGATGGGTATTGGCAAGTTTTGCAATGTCAATTACGGTAATTTCATCATCGCCCTGCCTGCCGATAAGCACCACCTCGTCGCCAACTTTAACATCAGTTTCGCTGCCAAGGTCAACCATCAGCTGGTCCATGCACACACGCCCTGCCACTTTATAACGCCTGCCGCCGATTAAAACTTCGCCGGTGTTGGAAAGGCAGCGCGGGTAGCCGTCCGCATAGCCGATAGGAATAGTGCCAATCCAGGTATCTTCATTGCATTTATAAGTTGCGCCGTAGCCAACGGTATCGCCGGCCTTAATCTTGTGAATATGCACTACGCGGCTGAACAGCCCCAGCGCGCTTTCAAACTTTGGCAGCTTTGCCGCACGCTCCTGCGTTTCGGCGTGGCCTTCGGGCATATAGCCGTAAATAATCTGTCCCGGGCGCACAGCGTCGTAGTAAGATTCCGGAAAATACAGCGTTGTTGAGCTGTTGGCAGCAGTAAAAACATATTTTTCAGGCTGCGGTATACGCCTTACCATGCTTTCAAAGCGCTGCATCTGGCGTTTTACATGCTCGTGGCTCTCGCCGTCAGCGCAGGCATAATGCGTAAAAAAGCCGTGCACGGTAATGTTGGCGTATTTTTTTATGCCCTCCAAAAATTCGGGCACATCTTCCGCCTGTACGCCGATACGGTTCATGCCGCTGTCTACAGCTACCATTACGCTGGCGGTTTTGCCAAAGCGTGCCGCCGTTTCGTCAAGCTGCTGCAAATCTGTTGATTCGCACACCGGAATAATGGAATCCGTATTAAATGCGTCTTCGTATTCCTCCGGCATTAAAAGCCCTAAAAGGTAAATCGGGCACTTAAAGCCTGCCTCACGCAGCTGTTTTGCTTCGCTTGTTACGGCAACGGCAAGCGCCTCGTAACCTTCTTCCATGGCCATTGCTGCCACCTGCACAGCGCCGTAGCCGTACGAATTTGCCTTAACAACAGCGACGGTTTCGGTATGTTTAGGCACCAAAGCGCGTATAGCACGCAGGTTATGGCGCAAAGCATCCAAATATATTTTTAAATACGTTGTTCTCATCAGCAGTAAAACCTTCCTGACTTTTCAGCCTGCAAAAAGGCCGTTTTTTTACTAAACTTATAATATTATAATACATTTTTAACAAAATTGCTGTATACAAATAAAAAAATTTTAAGGTTTTACACAAAATAAAAACTGCCCTGCAAAAATTGCAGGAACAGTTTAAAAACACAAAATTAAATATTTAACGCTTCACCGCGGTGCCTGTTATAAATAAATGCCGCAATAAGTATCAAAATACAGCCGCCGATAACAAACAAACTGTTCATCGGCAAGAAAGACGCAATCAGCCCGCCGATTAAGGGGCCAACCATAGAGCCGAACTGCTGAGCCGAAAACAGCATGCCAAATACGCGCCCGCGCTGCGTGCGTTCCGTTTTGTTTGCCAGAATTGCACTTATGGATGGCTGAATACCGGCAAAGAACAGACCAACAGTAAAATTAAGCGCCGCAAACAAAAGTAAGGAAGAAGGCACCGACTGCATAATCATTACCACGCCCGCACAAACGGAAGAAAGTGCCAGTGACAGGTAAAAGCCCCTGTTCTGCCCGAAGCGCCCCCAAAACGGCGCCGTCATGGCACTGGCAATGCCCACCAGAGAAAATACCAGCCCGGCAACAAAAATAATGTTATCCGTGCCGTGGTAAAGTTTTTCCACATACAGGCTGATAATCGGCTGAATTAACAGTATTACCATCTGCACAATGCCGGAGCAGATAAGCGCTTCGCGGATAGGCGCATTTTTTAACAGCGCCGTTGCAGGTTCGTTGGCAGCTTCCTCTTTGGAAGCCTTGCTTCCCGGCGGTTCGGGAATATAGAACCAGAACACCAGCGTTATCATAAACAGCACCGCACCGCCCAGATAAAACGAAGTGCGCATGCCGAACATGGAAGCCAGCACGCCGCCTATCAACGGGCCGATTACATTGCCTGCCGTTAAGCCGGACTGCAGTATGCCAAGGCTCATACCTAATTTACCGACAGGTACCGAAGAAGTGGCAATAGCAAGGCACACCGACCACAGCCCGGCAGCAAACCCCTGCAAAACGCGCACGCCAACCATTTGTTCCGGGCTTGTAACCATACCGCCCAACAAGTATGATAACGCAAGCCCCAGGCCGCTGCGTATAGCCATGGGCTTTTTGCCGTGGGTATCGGCCATTTTACCCCATACCGGCGCCATAATGCCGCCGATTAAAAAGGTAACCGAAAATACCACGCCCGACCACATGGTAACCTCGCTCTGGCTTACGCCAAGCTCGCGCACCAGATACATCGGTAAAAACGGTATCAGCATTGTATAACTTGCCGACATAAAAACAACATTGGCAGTTAAAATTGCCAATATAATTTTCCAGTTTTTCAATATATAACCCCCTGCAAAAAGAAAAAGCCGCCGTTAAATACAAGCGGCGGCCTGCCAAACTTATTATTATTTATTGCCTACTTCGGCCTCTACCCTTGCCAGAATGAAGCACAAATCAGACAAACGGTTCAGTGCAATCAAAGCCTGCTGGTTAACGGGTTCTTCCTCAGCAAGGCGCAGTGCGCAGCGTTCTGCACGGCGGGTAGTAGTACGTGCTATATCAAGCGCAGCCGCTCCCAAAGTATCGCCGGGAATTATAAAATGCCCCAGCGGCTCAAGCATTGCATCGTATTTATCAATGGTGCTTTCCAGCATTTTTACGTGTTCCTCTTTAATATAGGGCTCCGGCAGATTCATGCTTGCAATATCGGCCATCAGCGACATTAAAAGCTGCTGAACTTTTAATATAGTGCCTTTTACATCCTGCCTTGTTACCGTAGCACGGGCCAGGCCCAGTGCCGAAGTAATTTCATCTACCGTACCGTATGCTTCCACGCGCAAGCTGTGCTTGGAAACGCGTTCACCGGTATAAAGGCCGGTAGTGCCTTTATCGCCAGTTCTTGTATAAACCGCTGCTTTAGTCATGCTGCCACCATCCTTCCGGAACAATCTCTCTTTTAATCTTAGTAAATTTCTTCGGGTTTGAAGAAGTTGTTGATTTCGCGTGCTGCGGATTCTTCGCTGTCGCTGCCGTGAACAATATTTTCACCGATGGACAGTGCGAAATCGCCGCGGATGGAACCAGGTACGGATTCCAGCGGATTGGTAGCGCCCATCAGGCCGCGAACTGCTTTAATAGCGTTTTCGCCGGAAATTACCATAGCGGCAACCGGGCCGGAGGTGATGAAGTCAACCAGTTCGCCGAAGAAGGGTTTGCCTTCATGTTCAGCATAATGGAATTTAGCCTGAGCTTCGGTCATTTTAACAAGTTTCAAAGCGGAAACTTTGAGGCCGCGGCGTTCAAAACGGGAAATGATTTCACCGATAAGATTTTTTCTTACTCCATCAGGTTTTACAAGTACGAGAGTTTGCTGCATTAAAAATCGCTCCTATTCTTCTTAATTATAATTTTTATACTAAATCGTTAAACGATTTTAGCCTTTTAAAAGCTCCTGGTATTTTTTGCTGTCCAGTTTTTCAATCATTGCGGTAATAAGTTCTACCGCGCCTTCATAATCGTCCAGATGAATAATGGACTGATGGCTGTGAATATAGCGCGTCGGTATGCTGAAGGTTAAGGTTAAAACGCCGTCCCCGTGCAGATGAATACGTCCGCCGTCGGTAGCGCCGCCTTCGGAAATACTGATTTGCGTGGGTATTTTTAAATCTTTGGCAACCTTTGCCGCAAAATCGCGCAGGGCAGTATTCGGAATCATGCCTGCATCAAAAATTGTAATGGCAATGCCTTCGCCTATTTTGGCAGGCGCAACATCATCTGCGACGCCCGGCGTGCCGCCTGCAACGCAGGTATCAATAACAAAGGCAACGTCCGGTTTTAAAAGATTAACGCTGGTCTGCGCGCCGCGCAGGCCAACTTCTTCCTGAACGGTTGCCACGCCGTAAACAGTGTTGCCGTGTTTTTTACCTGCCAGTTTATCCATAACGTCAGCCATTACAGCGCAGCCGATGCGGTTATCCCAGGCTTTGCCAAGCAGTGTTTTACCATCGGCCATAATTGCCATTTCGGCATACGGCGTAACAGGGCAGCCTTCAAACACGCCAAATTTGCGCGCTTCTTTTTCATCCTTAACGCCGATATCAATATACATATCGCGTTTCTGCACTACTTTGGTGCGTTCCTCCGGCGTTAAAATGTGGGGCGGCTTGCTGCCGATAACACCCACCAAATCGCCTTTGCTGCCGTGTACGGTAACGCGCTGGCCAAGCATAACCTGCTCCCACCAGCCGCCAAGGCAGACGAATTTTAAAAAGCCTTCTTTGGTAATATGCTTAACCATAAAACCAATTTCATCCATATGGCTTGCCAGCATAATTTTCGGCGCGTTTTCATCTGCCGAAGCATTTGTAAATACTACGCTGCCAAGTTTATCATAACTTACTTCCGCTTTGCCTGCAAGGCGTTCCTGCAAAAGTTCTTTCATTGGCGCTTCAAAGCCGGAAACGGCGTTTGTTTCCGAATATCTTTTAAGCCACGCCAGTTTGGTTTTTTTATCCATTTTAACGGCCTCCGTGTTTTCTCATTTCGGCAGCCTGTTCGCGCAGACGCGCTACACGTTCTTCGGTGCTGGGGTGAGTGCTGAACATTTGCTGCATGGTTTTTCTGCTGAACGGGCAAACTATAAACATATGCGCCGTAGCTTCGGTTGCACCCGGCATGGTGCGGCGCTGTGCATAAGCGTCAATTTTTAAAAGCGCGTCAGCCAGTGCGTCCGGGTCGCCGCTGAGCTCGCCGCCGCCTTCGTCAGCCATGTATTCGCGGGAGCGGGATACCGCCATTTGAATTAAGGCCGCAGCGATAGGCGCCAGAATCATAATCAGCAGAGTAACGATAAAGTTGCCGCCGTTGTTGCCCTCGTCGTCGCTGTGGCCGCCACCGAGGAACATACCCCACTGGGCAATGGTTGTAATAATACCGGCCATGGTAGCCGCAATGGTGCTTATTAAAATATCGTTGTGCTTAACATGGCTCAGTTCGTGGCCGAGCACACCGGCAATTTCGCGTTTGTCAAGCACATCATACAGCGCCGTTGTTACGGCAACCGCAGCGTGTTCCGGATTGCGGCCGGTAGCAAAAGCGTTAGGCACCGGGCTGTCGATAATATAAACCTTCGGCATCGGCAGGTTGCCGCGGCGGGCAAGCTCCTGCACCATTTTATATAATGCCGGCGCAGACTGTGCGTCAACTTCGCGCGCATTGTAATGCCTCAGCACCATCTTGTCGCTGTTCCAGTAAGCATAAAAGTTCATGATTACCGAAAAGCTGAGCATCACAATCATGCCCTGCAAACCGCCGAAATAATCGCCGATAAGCACTAAAAGCACGGTCAGTGCTGTCATTAAAAAAGCTGTTTTCATAATAATTTGTGTCCTCCTTCATTTCATAAAACAAAACACTGCAAAACATTTAAGGCAAAGCCCTATTAAATATTATAACAATTTTAAGATTAACTTTCAAATACCATATAAGCCATTAATGTAAAACTTCTGTGACAGGCACCAGTTTCAGCCCCGAAGCCTTAACCTCGTCTATAACCTGCTCCCAGGCGTTAACGGTATGCGGGCGCGCATGGCAAATGGCAATGGCGCTGCCGTATTTATCGGCAATAGCCGCAGCCTGCCAGATTTTTTTAATTATTTCGTCCTCATTAGTGCTGTTGTCAAGGAAAATATTGTTGCGCCCGGTCGGTACGCCCATGCCTGCCGCCAGTTTATCGCCCAGCGATTTGGCATAAGTATTGCTGTCTACAAAGAACAGCCCCTGGCGTTTAATTTCTTTTAAAACGGCGCGCATGGTGCGTTCATCGCTCGTTGCCTTACTGCCCTGATGGTTATTTACGCCGCTGATGCCCGGCAGGCTGTTAATCAGTTCGCCTGTAAGCTGCATAATGCGCTTGTCATCCATGCTGGTAAGCACCGTGCTTTTGCCCTCGCTCATTGCCGAAGCGTTCATCGGCTCCATTGGCAGATGCAGCATGGCAACCTGTCCGCCGCCGTTAATTACATGCAGCGAATCACTGCTGAAATCGCGGTACGGGATAATGGCAAAACTGAACGGTGCGCGCAAATTTACAAGGCGCTGCACCAGGTCAACATCATAACCGCAGTCGTCAATTATTACGGCAAGCCTGCCGTGGTGGCTGCGTGTTGTGGTTTGCTCCTTTTTAATATCCTTATCAGGCTTATCCAAATTAAGGTTATGGTAAAAATAAACCGTATCCGTAACAAATTCTTTGGTGCCTTCGCCGGCTTTGGTGCTGATGGCAATATCAAGCCTTACGGAGTCCCAGTCGTTATAGGTTGTTTCTTCCATACGCACGGTTTTTAATTTGCTGCCTTCCAGCTTGCCTGCAAGCCAGTTTGCAGCGTCACGCAGCTGGGTATCGCGCGGAACGCCGATGGCCAGTTCACGCTTGTTCCAGATTACTTCTGCGCCGGAGCGCTGTTTTTCCTTCTGGCTGCTGCGTCCGTTATCGGTAAGCTGCCAGTTGTCGCGTGTCAGCAGAATATCGTCAACGGCCTTATGTGCCGATTTTGATTCCTCCAGCAATTCTATCTGCGACGGGCCGGTAATGCCCGTGTTTTCAACATCCTTTTCGGAACGTGAGGAAGCATAATAAATTCCCGCCGCTACGGCAGCGAGCAAAACCACTGCCAGCAAAAGAACGGTAAACCAGTTGGAAGATTTTTTGCTCCTGCCTCTTTTAGCCATAATGTCCTCCTTTAATCAGGCCCGCGGATGGGCTTTTGCGTAAATATCGCGCAGGCGTTTATTGGTTAAATGCGTGTAAATCTGCGTTGTGGAAATATCCGAATGCCCTAAAAGCTCCTGCACGCTGCGCAGGTCGGCGCCGTTATCCAAAAGATGCGTGGCAAACGAATGGCGCAGAATATGCGGGGTAAGCGCTTTGTTGATGTTTGCTTTTCTGCCGTATGCGCGGATAATCTGCCAAAAGCGCTGCCGCGTAAGTTCATGCCCGCCGAAAGCCAGAAAAACTATGTTGGTGTTTCTATCCGCATGCGTAAGTTTTGGGCGCACTTTTTCAAGGTACTGCTGCAAAAATTCCGCCGCAACAGAACCAAGCGGCACAATACGCTCTTTGCTGCCCTTGCCGAACGCAATGATATACTTCATGTTTAAATCAACGCGCTCCAGCGTAAGGTTAATAAGTTCGGAAACGCGCATGCCGGTAGCATACAGCACTTCAAGCATCGTGCGGTCACGAAAGCCCTCCGCCGTTGTTATATCGGGCTGGTTTAAAAGGCGCACAACCTCGTCCTCGCTTAAAACGCGCGGCAGCTTAATGCCTTTGGTGCCTGCTTCAACAACTTCTGCCGGGTTGGCGTCCATATAGCCTTCGGCAGTCATAAAGCGGTAAAACGCCTTAATAGCTGCCAGCTTGCGCGCAATGGTTGCCGCGGCAAGGCCTTTTTCCTTCAGCTGCGTCATATACCCGGTTATCTGCTCTCGGCTTACGTTAACCAGCGTGTCGCTGTTTTTAAAGCCAAGCGTTTTGCAAAACAGGCGCAAATCACGCTCGTACGCCTGCCTGGTATTTGCCGAAAGGCCAAGCTCCACTGTTAAATATTCCAAAAAAAGCTGCATCCTGCCTGTCATAAAAATACCCTATATAAAGAAAAACAACGCCACAGCGCCGTTTTTCTTAGCTTTTTATTGTTGCTCACGTCTTTCCGGCTGCATAATTGTAATGTTTGCCGCCGGAGAAATTGTAGAAATGGCATGCTTATAAACAAGCTGCTGCTTGCCTTCGTTTTCTATAATAACGGTAAAATTATCAAACCCGCGTACCAGCCCCCTGATTTGGAAACCGTTCACAAGGTAAATAATTACGCCAAGGTTTTCCTTTCTGACATGGTTTAAAAAGCTGTCCTGCAAATTCATAGCCGGTTTTGCATTGTTCATGGTCATTTACAGCCCCTCCATAATTTTATTATTGTTATAATTTTAACCTATCTTAAACTTTTCTACAACTGTTTTAATCATTTCTGCCGTAACATTTTCGTAATTGGGTTCTGCGTCAAGGTTAAACCATTTTACATACGGCATTTTTTTGTACCAGGTAAACTGCCTTTTGGCAAAATTGCGCGTTGCCTGTTTAATTTTGTCAACGGCGGCAGCCTTATCCCACTCACCCTTTAAATACAGCACTGTCTGCCGGTAGCCGATAGCCTGCATGGACTGCGCCGATTCCGGCACTCCTTCTTCAAGCAGGCGGCGCGTTTCTTCTATCAGCCCCTGCTCCAGCATAATATCCACGCGGCGGTTAATGCGCTCATACAGCACGCTGCGTTCCATGCGCAGGCCAAAAACGGCAGCGTCATAAACAAGTTCTTCGCTTTTGCTGTGTGAAAGGTCATCCCCGCTTTCGGCGGCTTCAATAGCGCGTATCACGCGGCGTGTGTTGTTAATATCTATTTTCCCGGCTTCTGCCGGTGCAGATTTTACAAGCCTTGCATAAAGCGCTTCTTTGCCCTGCTCAGCCAAAAGCCGCTCAAGCTCCGCACGCAGCGCAGAATCTTCACCTTTGGAGCTGAACTTGTAGTCTTCAAGCAGCGCCTTAATGTAAAGCCCCGTGCCGCCAACTATAATGGGCAGTTTGCCGCGCGCTGTAATTTCGTCAATCAGCCTTTCGGCGCGCTCTTTAAAATCAACCACGTTAAACGAGGCTTCCGGCGGCAGAATATCCACCATATGGTGCGGCACAAGCGCCAGTTCCTCCGCCATAGGTTTGGCCGTGCCGATATCCATGCCGCGGTATACGAGCATTGAGTCGCCCGATATAATTTCGCCGTCCAGCGCTTGGGCGAGGGCTATACCGCAGTGGCTTTTGCCCGTTGCCGTAGGGCCGAGAATAACGGCTATTTGCTTTTTCATAACTATCTCCTGATAATTCCGTATTTTACGCGGCTGTACCTGCCGCCCTGAATTTCCGTGCAGCCCAGGCCGCGCAGAAATCTTTCGCTGCGCTCTTTAATAACAACGCGCGGTGCGGCTTTCAGCGCCAGCTCTATTATCTCTGCGTCAATTTCCTTTTCGTAGGCCAGCGGCCGCAGCGGCTTCATGTTGGCCGAAGTTTTTACGCCGAAGCGGAACATAGGGTCAAAATAAACCGCGTCAAAACTGTCCGGCAGCACATTCTGCAAATAATCATCCGCCTTAGCGTGTACAGCTTTTATTCTGCGCATGGCTGCGTCAACGTCCTGCCTGCCGGTTTCATAGCAGGCAAGGCCGCGCGCCACAACAAAAGCAAGCAGCGGCGACGCTTCCACACCGACCACTTTGCCTGCGACGCCCACCGCGTAGCTTGCCACAATGGCATCGCTGGCAAGCCCTAAAGTGCAGTCCAGCACTTTCATGCCCGGTTTTAAGGCCAGCGCTTCTATTAAGTGGTCGCTTTCTCCTGCGGCAACGTGCTTCAAGCGCAAATCGGCCATACTGGGGTGAAAAAAGAACCTGCCTTCTTCCGTAAACACCTGCGGGCCAAGCTTTGTTGCCACCAAAAGCGCGCTTACGTTATATTTTTGGCACAGTTCTTCCAAACTGCCGCTGCGCCCGCGGCGCAAATACGGCACGCCAAACCCCTGTGCCCAGACGCGCGCCTGCCACTGCAGCCCGCTGTTGCGCCCTGCCGTTACGGCAAATTTCTGCTGCATCATGTGCGTTTAAACATTTTATAAAGCTCTGCCGAGCTTATTTCTATCATACACGGGCGTCCGTGCGGGCAGGTAAACGGATGCTCCGTATTGCACAAATCAATAATCAGCTGGCGCATCTGGCGCATATTCAGCACCTCGCCTGCTTTTATTGCTGCCTTGCATGCCATCATGTGCAGCATGTTCTGGCGCAAATCGCTCGGGCTGATGTTTTTCATCTCGCTCAGCATTTTGGTTATCTCGCGGATAAAATCCTCCGCACCGTCCGCCTTTATATCGGCAGGCAGGCTGGAAACCCTTAAAAGTGCTTCACCGGCCGGTTCTATATCCACGCCGAGGCGCGAAAAATCTTCACGGTGCTTTTCGATAATTTCCGTATCGTGCGCGGTAACATCAATGTACAGCGGCATCAGCATAGTCTGCGCCGGTATGTTGTTGTGCGCGTTAACAAATTTATCGTACAAAATGCGCTCGTGCGCGGCGTGCTGGTCAATCAAATACAGCGTGTCTTCGCTTTGAGCAATAATAAAGGTTTTGTCAACCTGCCCAATCGGCCAGATGCTTTCCGTTTCGTTGTTCGTATCTGTAAAACCTATAACATTAGCGGCAACTTCGTCCTGCTTTTTAAACTCCTCGCGCACTTCGTTAATGGTATAAACAGGCTCCGTTTTAGGCGGAGTGTATGTATATTCCACCTGTTTCCACACTTCGCTCTGCACGGGTTCAGGCTGCGGCTCATGCGCCGGAACTGTTTTAAAAATATCTGCGTAAGCAGGCTTTGGCTGCTGCACCGGTGCCGGTTTCGGCACGCTCTGCTGTTTCGGCAGCGGCATACCGTCCGTAATAATGCCCTGCCCAACAGGTTTAAATACCGCAAGTTCGCTGTCCGGCAAAAGGTCAAGCGCCTGCTGCGGTTTGGCGCTCATAGGTTTTGTAAGTGCGTCTGTAAGCGCCTTATACATGGCTTTATAAATTACACTGTCATCGCTGAATTTTATTTCGCTTTTCTGCGGATGCACGTTAACGTCAATGGTGTGCGTATCAACCTCCACCATAAGCACGGCAAAAGGAAAGCCGCTTTTCGGCACCTGCGACTGATAAGCGTGGTCAATAGCCTTACTCATCATGCGGTTGTTGATGATGCGGCCGTTAACCATAAAGGTCTGCCACTGGCGCGTGCCTTTTAGCAGTGTAGGCTTACCTATATAGCCCGTAATTTTTATGTCGGTGCCGGTAAAATCCACTTTTAAAAGTTCGTCACTAACTTTTTTGCCGTACAGGGCGGTAATGGCGTCAAACAAACTGCCGTTGCCAGGCGTGCTTAGCACCTCTTTATCGTTGCTTACAAGCTTAAAGCGCACATCCGGGCGCGAAAGCGCAAGCCGCGTTAAAAGTTCGTTAATATAGCGGCCTTCCGTTGCATTGGTGCGCAAAAACTTACGGCGTGCAGGAACGTTAAAAAACAGGTTCTCCACAATAACCGTTGTGCCAGCCTGTCCGCCGGTCTGCTGGCATTCGGTCTGCTCGCCGCCGTCAATGCGGATGCTTGTTGCAAATTCTTCATCCGCCGGGCGCGTCAAAAGCTGAAAATTACTTACGGACGCAATACTCGGCAAAGCCTCGCCGCGGAAGCCCAGCGTATGCAGGCTCATTAAATCTTCCGCCGCGCGGATTTTGCTTGTTGCGTGGCGCAGCACCGCAAGTTTTGCATTGGCCTCCGTCATGCCGCTGCCGTCGTCCGCCACGCGGATATACTGCGTGCCGCCTTCAAAAATTGTAACGTCTATCTTTCCGGCACCGGCGTCAAGTGCGTTTTCTACAAGCTCCTTAACTACCGAAGCAGGTTTTTCAACAACTTCACCGGCCGCAATCTGGTTGGCCGTATTCTGGTCTAAAAGCTTTACTTCTGCGCTTACGGTCATAAAGCACCTCCTTCGCGCTTAGCCTCCTCCTGCAATTTATATAATGTGTTCATAGCCTCAATGGGCGTCATGCTCATAACATCCATATTGGCAAGGCGCTGCTGCAAAGCGCTGCCAAACAGCGAACCCATCATGCCGCCGTCCTGCTGCTGTGCCGGCTGCGCCTGTTTCGGCCCTTCACTGTCGTATTCCTTTAAAAATTCGTTGGCACGTTCAAGAACCTTCTTCGGCAGCCCCGCCAGGCGTGCAACATGTACGCCGTAGCTTTTATCGCTGCCGCCGCGCACAATGCGGCGCAAAAATACAATATCGTTGCCGCGTTCCTTAACCGCAACGCTGTAATTTTTAACGCCCTCCATAATGTTTTCCAGCTCAATAAGCTGGTGGTAATGTGTGGCAAACAGTGTTTTGGCTTTTATTTTTTCGTGAATGTATTCCATAACGGCGCGGGCAATGCTCATACCGTCAAAGGTACTGGTGCCGCGTCCTACTTCGTCCAGAATGATAAGGCTGTTTCTGGTGGCGTATTTTAAAATCTGCGCCACCTCGTTCATTTCCACCATAAAGGTGCTTTGCCCCGTGGCAAGGTCGTCGCTGGCGCCTACGCGGGTAAAAATCTTGTCTACCGGGCAAATGCTGGCCTGCCGCGCAGGAATAAAGCTGCCCATCTGCGTCATCAGCGTTAAAAGCGCAACCTGGCGCATATAGGTGGATTTACCTGCCATATTCGGACCGGTAATAATAATCATGCGCTCGTCCGTGCTGTTTAAGTTGGTATCGTTGGGCACAAAAATATCGCGCTCCAAAAGGCGTTCCACAACCGGATGGCGCCCGTCAAGGATACGTATTTCGCTGCGGTTGTTCAGTTCCGGCTTAATATAGTTATATTTAAACGCCGCTTCTGCCAGCGAAGCCAGCACATCGATATTGGCCAGCGCGCGCGGTTTCCTGTATCTCCGGTATTTTGGCGCGTATCTGCTCGCGCAGATTGTTAAAAATATAATATTCAAGCTGTTCGATTTTTTCTTTGGCGCTTAAAATTTTGTTCTCAAAATCCTTCAGTTCCGGCACAATGTAACGCTCGGCGTTTACAAGGGTCTGCTTGCGCACAAAGTAATCTGGCACGGAGGCCGACTGGCCCTTGCTGACTTCGATATAATAGCCGAAAACCTTGTTGTAGCCTACTTTTAAAGTTTTAATGCCGGTTTCTTCTTTAATGCGCTGCTCAAAATTCTGCATCCATGTTTTGTTGTCGCTGGCAATGTTGTGCAGTTCGTCCAGTTCCAAATCAAAGCCGGTGCGTATCATGCCGCCTTCGCGGACGGAAAACGGCGGTTCATCCACAATCGCCGCTGCCAGAGTATCGTAAATTTCCTGATGCAGGTGTATTCCGCCGGCGAGATGCGCAAGCAGGCGGCTTGACGCATTGTTTAAAAGCTCTTTTATGCCCGGCAGCACGGCAAGCGAACTGCGCAGGGCTACCAAATCGCGGGCGTTGGCGCTGCCTACTTCGATGCGGGAAATAATGCGTTCCAAATCGAAAACTTTTTTCATTTCTTCCGCAAGGCCGGTACGCAGCTGCAAATTTTCCAAAAGCTCCTTAACTGCCTGCTGGCGTGCGTTTATCTGCGCCAAATCCAAAAGCGGGCACTCAATCCAGCTGCGGAGCTTGCGCGCGCCCATGCTGGTTACGGTAAAATCAAGCACATCCAGAAGCGTGCCGCGCTTAGTGCCGTCACGCATGTTTTTTACAAGCTCCAGATTGCGGATAGCTGTAGCGTCAAGATTCATAAATTTTTCCACGGCTATGCGCGTCAAACGGTTTATATGCGTTAAATCCGCCTTAACAGTGCTGTGCAGATAGCGCAGCATGTGCTCCGCCGCACTGTGTACAAGGGCGTCGCCACCGTATTCGCTATCAGCAAAATGCTGTTCAAAATAACCGGCATTTTCGTTTTCTTCCTGATAGAAAGATATTGCACATTCCGGCAGCTTTGCCTTCAGCCATGCTTCCAGTTTTTCCCAGCCTTCAATGCCGCTGTATACCACAGCTTCCGCCGGCTGAATGCGGAACAGCTGCTCCTGTACCGCGCTCAGCATTTCGCTGCCTTCGCCGGTAAACCACTGGCACTCGCCGGTAGAAATATCTGCCGCCACAAGGCACAAACGCGCGCCGTCCTGCTGCAAAAACACCAGAAAACGGTTATGCTTGTCGTCCAAAAGCTGCTCGTTTAAAGCCGTTCCCGGCGTAATAATTTTTATAACCTTGCGCTCTACAATGCCTTTGGCAAGCTTGGGGTCTTCCACCTGCTCGCAAATGGCAATGCGGTAACCCTTTTTATCAGTTTGGCAATGTAGCCGTCAACACTGTGGTAAGGCACGCCGCACATGGGTATGCGTTCTTCAAGCCCCGCGGCACGCCCGGTTAAAGTAATATTCAGTTCGCGCGACGCCGTTAAGGCATCGTCAAAAAAACATTTCGTAAAAATCACCCAAACGGAAAAACAGCAGTTCATCCTGATGCTGGCGTTTAACTTCCAGATACTGCTGCACCATAGGCGTATAGTTTGCAGCCATTTTATTCTGCCTGTCCTTTCACAAGCCAAGTCTGCGCATTGCAGATTTTTACGTTAACCTTCTGCCCTGCCGTAAATTCGCGCCCTTCCGTGGGCCACAGCACAAGCTTATTGGTGCGCGTCCTGCCGCTCCATACATTGGGGTTATTGGCGCTCGGCCCTTCGGCAAGCACCTCGTAGGTTTTGCCAACCATTTCTTCGTTGCGCTTCAGGCTGTTTTCGTTCTGCACTGCCATTAAACGGTTAAGGCGTGCTTTTTTAACATCCAGCGGCACCTGCCCTTCCATTTTGGCGGCAGGCGTACCGCTGCGCTTACTGTAAATAAAGGTGTAGGCAGCGTCAAAGCCAACCTCTTTCACAAGCGAAAGTGTTTCTTCGAAATCTTCTTCTGTTTCACCCGGGAAGCCCACAATTATATCGGTTGTAACAGCGGCGTCCGGCACATAGCTGCGAATCATTTTCACAAGTTCAAGATACTGTTCGCGAGTGTAGCCGCGGTTCATCATTTTTAAAATGCGGCTGGAACCTGCCTGAAACGGCACATGGAAGTTTTCGCAGATGTGTTCACATTCCGCAACCGCCTGAATAACGTCCTCACCCATGTCGCGCGGATGGCTTGTCATATAGCGGATGCGTTCCACGCCGGGCACATCATTTACGCGGCGCAGAAGTTTGGCAAACATGCCTTTTTCGCCAAAATCCTTACCGTAGGAATTTACGTTCTGCCCAAGCAGGGTAAACTCTTTGTAGCCGTTTGCCACTGCCTGTTCAACTTCTTCCACAATGTTTTCAATACTGCGGCTGCGCTCGCGCCCGCGCACATAAGGCACTATGCAGTAAGTGCAGAAATTGTTGCAGCCGTACATAATGGGTATCCACGCCGAAAACCCGCTCTGGCGCACGCGGTTGCCTTCAAATTCGCTGTCAGCAATTATCATATCGTCATAAATACGGCCGCCTTTGTCAGCCAGAAAATCTATAAGAATTTCCTTAAAGCTGTTTACATGCGCAGTACCTATTAATAAATCAATCTGCGGATGCTTTTTAATAAGCTTTTCGCCGTCTTTCTGCGCCATGCAGCCTGCCACGCAGATAACCTGCCCCGGATGGTTTTCCTTAACGCGCTTCAGTTCGCCGATTTTGCCAAGAATGCGTTTTTCCGCGCTTTCGCGTACGCAGCAGGTATTAACAACGATAATATCCGCATTATGAAAATCGTCCGCTTTGGCATAGCCCATTTCCTCCAGCTGCCCGGCATAGTGCTCGGCATCGCTTTCGTTCATCTGGCAGCCGTAATTGAGGATAAAATAAGTTTTTCCCTCATCGTCATCAACAAAATTTTTATCTGAAATCATACTTACCTCCAAAAATCTCTAATAATAAATTATACCATAATTTAAGCCTTTTCAGCAATTTTTGCAGTAAGCGGCGGCTAATTTTGTGCTGATTTTTATTTTAATTATAGCATACTTTGACTTTTGCGTTATGTTTGATATAATAATTATAGAAAAACAAACGGCTGCCGATAGACGGTCAGCCGCAAATATTGAAAAGTTGTTATAAGTAACGACCGTCAAAGTTTGCAAGGCTCTTGGCGGTCGTTACCGTTTTTTGCAGCAGTCTTTTCCGAGGGCATAGCCAAGGGAAAATACTGTTATTGTATAACCTATAATGGTTAAAATATCAATAACTTCCATACTATCCCCTCCTTTAGCATATTTCCGTCACGCGGATTCTATGTTATCGGAGGGTCACAGTCCCTCCGCAGAGGGCTAACCGCCTACCGTTATGGCAGCACATTTGCCTGCATATTGTAACAGAAAAATATAAAACTGTAAAGATACTAAAAGCGCGCTTCCGAATTTACGGAAACGCGCTTTATTTGTTATTTAAACAAATCTTTAATTTTGTTCAAGAAGCTTTTTTCTTCGGGGTTAATGTTGTCCTTGCTGATATCGGCAAATTTACGCAGCGCATCTTTTTGCTTTTCGCTCAGCTTTTTAGGCACAACAACTTTTATACGTACCAGCTGGTCGCCGCGGCTGCCTCCGCGCAGGCTGGGTATGCCTTTGCCTTTCAGGCGCAGCACCTGGCCCGGCTGGGTGCCTTCCGGTATCTTCATGGTTACCTGGCCGTCCAGCGTCGGTACTTTTATTTCATCGCCCAAAGTTGCCTGTACAATGTTAATAGGCACTTCGCATAATACAGTGTTGCCATCGCGTTCAAAGAACTTGTGCGGCTTCACATAAAGGTATACGTAAAGGTCGCCGCTCGGGCCGCCGCGCATACCTGCTTCGCCTTCTCCGCTTACGCGCAGGCGCGAACCATCGTTAACACCGGCAGGAATTTTAACTTTAAGCTTTTTGGTTTTGCGCACGGTACCTTTGCCCTTACATTCTTTGCACGGCTCGGTAATAATTTTGCCTTCGCCGTGGCATCTGCTGCACGGGCGTACGTTACGCATCTGCCCGAACATAGTGTTTTGCGTAAAGCTTACCTGGCCTGTGCCGTGGCATTCGGGGCAGGTTTCCACCTTGCTGCCCGGTTCAGCGCCGCTGCCTTTACATTTCGGGCATTGCTCGTCACGCGTCAGGTTAATTTCGCGTTCTACGCCGAAAGCCGCTTCTTCAAAGGTAATTTCCATATCGAAGCGTAAATCGCTGCCGCGCTGCGGGCCTGCCTGACGACCGCCTCTGGAGCGCCCGCTGCCGCCAAAGAACATATCAAAAATGTCCTCCATACCGCCGTCTGCGCCGCCAAAGCCGCTGAAATCAAACCCGCCGAAACCGCCCGCGCCGCCTGCTCCGGCAGCGCCGTCAAAGGCTGCATGGCCAAACTGGTCATACTGGGCGCGTTTCTTTTCGTCGCTCAAAACACTGTATGCTTCGGAGCATTCTTTAAACTTTTCTGCAGCATCAGGATTATCCTTGTTGACATCAGGATGATACTGACGTGCCAGTTTACGATATGCTTTTTTTATCTCGTCTGCCGTTGCGCTTTTAGAAACGCCCAGCACGTCATAGTAATCTCTTTTTTCCAAGGTTTACACCATCCTAAGCTGATTATTTCTTGTCGTCGTCAACAACTTCGGCGTCAACTACATCGTCATCGGCTTTTTTAGCGCCGCCTGCGTTTGCTGCGCCTGCACCTGCTGCTTCCGCACCTTTGGCTGCTTCGGTCTGTTTGTAAAGTTCAGCGCTCAGTTCATACAAAGGTTTGGTAAGTTCTTCGGTTGCTTTCTTAATTGCGTCAACGTCGTCGCCTTTCATTTTTTCTTTCAGGGCGTCCATTGCGGTTTTAACTTTGGCAATCAGTTCGTCGCTGCCTTTGCCTTCCATATCTTTAATGGTTTTTTCTGCCTGATAGCAGAGGCTGTCGGCCTGGTTGCGAGCTTCAACTGCTTCTTTGCGTTTTTTATCTGCTTCGGCGTTGGCTTCGGCTTCTTTTACAAGGCGGTCAACTTCGTCTTTATCAAGCGTGCCGGAAGAAGTAATGGTAATCTTCTGTTCTTTGCCGGTACCGAGGTCTTTGGCTTTTACGTTTACAATGCCGTTGGCGTCGATATCGAAGGTAACTTCAATTTTCGGTACTCCGCGCGGTGCAGCCGGAATGCCGGACAGTTCAAAACGTCCCAGAGTTTTGTTGTCGGCAGCCATGTCGCGTTCGCCCTGCAGTACGTGGATATCAACGGAAGGCTGGTTATCGGAATAAGTGGAGAAAATCTGAGATTTGGAAGTAGGAATGGTGGTGTTGCGGTCAATCATTCTGGTGAAAATGCCGCCGGCGGTTTCAATGCCGAGGGACAGCGGAGTTACGTCCAGAAGCAGTACGTCTTTAACTTCGCCTGCCAGTACGCCTGCCTGAATAGCAGCGCCTACTGCAACGCATTCATCCGGGTTAATGCCGCGGTGCGGTTCTTTGCCCATGAATTTTTTAATGGCTTCCTGTACAGCCGGAATACGGGTGGAACCGCCAACCAAGAGTACTTTGTTAATGTCGCTTGCGCTCATGCCTGCGTCGGCCATAGCCTGACGGGTCGGGCCCATGGTGCGTTCAACAAGGTCTGCGGTCATTTCTTCAAATTTAGCACGGGTTAAATCCATGTCAAGATGTTTCGGGCCGTCGGCGCCTGCGGTAATGAACGGCAGGTTGATGTTGGTGCTCATTACGCCGGACAGTTCGATTTTAGCTTTTTCTGCTGCTTCACGCAGACGCTGCATAGCCATGCGGTCGTTGGAAAGGTCAATGCCTTCGGCTTTCTTGAATTCGTCAACCATCCAGTCGATAATGCGCTGGTCAAAGTCATCGCCGCCGAGGTGAGTATCGCCGTTGGTAGCTTTAACTTCAAATACGCCATCGCCTACATCAAGGATGGACACATCGAACGTGCCGCCGCCAAGGTCGTAAACCATAACGGTGTGGTCTTCGCTCTTGTCAATGCCGTAAGCAAGTGCTGCTGCGGTAGGTTCGTTGATAATACGCAGAACTTCAAGGCCTGCAATTTTGCCTGCATCTTTGGTTGCCTGGCGCTGGCTGTCGGAGAAGTAAGCCGGAACGGTAATTACGGCCTGATGTACGCTTTCGCCGAGATATTTTTCAGCGTCAGCTTTTAATTTTTGCAGAATCATTGCGGAAATTTCTTCCGGAGAGTATTTTTTGTCGTCAATTTCAACTCTGTAATTAGTGCCCATGTGGCGTTTAATGGAGCTGATGGTTCTGTCCGGGTTGGAAACAGCCTGGCGTTTTGCCAGCTGGCCTACCAGACGCTCGCCGTTTTTGGAAAAACCTACAACGGACGGGGTCAGCCTGCTGCCTTCCTGGTTAGTGATAACGGTCGGTTCGCCGCCTTCCATAACAGCTACTACAGAGTTAGTAGTACCTAAGTCAATACCAATTACTTTAGACATGATGTTTTTTCCTCCTCAAATTTACACTGTATAAAGAATGCAACTTAATCGTTGCTTATTACTTTAACTTTGCTGTGGCGGATGATTTTATTGCGCAGCCTGTAACCTTTTTCAAAAACCTGCTCAATACTTTCATCCTCTAAATCCGGGTTCTGCCCGCGCATTACGGCTTCGTGCAGTTCCGGGTTAAATTTCTGCCCCTCTGCGGGGATTTCTTCAACTTCAAGCTCTTTAAAAGCCTGTTCAAACTGCCGTTTGATTTTTTCCATGCCGGCTACGATAGCAGACATATCGTTTGTAGTTTTTACGCTTTGCTCGGCTCTTTCAAAGTTATCGAGCACTTTTAAAAACTTGCCGACAACATCTGCCGTAACGAAGGTTGAAAGCTGTTCGCGTTCGGCAGCATTGCGTCTGCGGAAATTTTCAAAATCGGCCTGCAAACGCATCAGGCGGTTTTGCAGTTCTTCGATTTTTGCATCTTTTTCATCTTTCAGGGGTTCTTCCGGCTTTGCTTCTTCAGGTTGTGCGTTTTCTGCATTTCCGGCAGCCGCTTCACCGGCGTTTACCTTTTCTTCAGCGGGCGCTTCAGCATTTTCCGCTGCTCCTTCCGCAGGGTTCTGAGTATCTTTAATATCTTCTGCCTGCATACTGTCCCTCCTCAGCTGTTTAAAATCGTTTTTAAATATTTATGAAGATAATCCATTACGGCAATTACTTTGCCATACTGCATGCGCGTAGGCCCCAAAACAGCCATTGTACCGACTATTTTGCCGTTTAAGCGGTAGGTTGCCTGCACCATGCTGCAATCCTGAATGCCTTCAAATTTATTTTCGCTGCCTATCGTTATGCGCAGCCCGGATTCTTCGCCGGATTTTAAAATGTTGCGCACAACTTTTTCTTCTTCCAGCACGCCTAAAAGGTTTTTAACTTTTTCCATGTCGCGGAATTCAGGCTGGCTTAACAGCTGCCTTGTGCCGCCCATAAAGAAGGTTTCCTTTTCGGGGCGCGTCATGCGGCGCAGCACATGCAAAAGCGAACTTAAAAGCAGCCGGTCATCTTTAACCGCTGCCTGCACTTCATCCAGCAACGCCTTGTCGATATCCGTTACGGCTTTGCCTTCCAGCATTCTTGTAATGCGCCCGGCCATGTATTCCAGTTCTTTGGCAGACATGCCTGCCGGAATTTCCACCACGCAGTTGTTTACATTGCCGTCATCGGTAACAATGCACAAAATGGCATGGTTCGTATCAAGCGGCAAAAACTTTAAATAGCAGAAACGGCTGATGGAATGCTGGTTTGCCAGCACCATCGACACGTTATGCGTCATCTGCGAAAGGATTTTGGCGGTTGACAGGAAAATATCGTCAATGCTGCGCTGGCGTTCGCGGTACAGGGTATTAATTAATGTACGGTCGTTATCGTCCAGCGTATCCGGCTCAATCATGGAATCTACATAAAACCTGTATGCCTGTGCCGAAGGCACACGGCCGGCTGAAGTGTGGGGCTGCTCCAGATAACCCAAAAGTTCCAAATCGCTCATTTCGTTACGGATGGTAGCAGGGCTCAATCCCAAATCATGTTTGCGCGCAATAGTGCGTGAACCTACCGGCTCTGCCGTAGAAATATAATCTTCTATGATGATTTGCAGAATTTTCTTCTTTCTTTCGTTTAACATATCCCCACCTCCGAAGGGATTGTTAGCACTCGTTATAATAGAGTGCTAACATCTTGATATTAGAATAGCACTGCCTTCAGATATTGTCAATAAGTTTTTATATATTTTTTAAATAAAATTTAATCCGTCACAAAAATTTCAAAAATACGGTTGCCAACTTCCATACCAGCTTCGGTAAGGCACATTTTCTGCCACTTTTTATCAAAGCTAAGCAAGTTATGTTCAATATATGGTTTTATTTCACTGCCGTATTTTTCCATAACGTCAATGCCGAAACGCTGCTTTGCTTCGGTTAAACTTACGCCGCTTTTTTTACGCAGGTTCATAAACATAAATTCTTCAAACTGCACCGGCACAGGCAGTTCTTCTTTATCATAAAGCTGCCCGCCGCTTTGTATAAGCTGTATGTAGTTTTGTACTTTAGCGGCGGCAGTAAAACGCGCGCTGCCGTTAAAACCGCAGGCACCCGCGCCAAACGCCGCATACGGGTAATAATGCCAGTACACAAGGTTATGGCGGCTGTACGCTTTGCCTCGCGCATAGTTTGATATTTCATAGCGTTCAAAGTCCTGCGTTTTTAAAAACTCCTGTACAAATTCGTACATACCGGCAGCTTCGTCCTCATCCGGCAAAATTATCTGTCCTGCTTCTGTCATTTTTTTCAGCGGCGTTCCTTCCTCGATAATCAGCCCATAAACGGATAAATGCTCAATGCCGGTACTGCAAAGCCGCGTAAGCGTTTCTTTTAAACTATTCATAGTCTGCCCCGGCAGGCCGTAAATAACATCGGCATTAATGCGCTTAAAGCCTGCCTGTTTGGCAAGCTCTATTGCTTCCAATGCTTCGGCTGCATTATGCACGCGCCCTATTGCTTTTAATTCTGCATCGTTTAAACTCTGCACGCCAAAACTGATGCGGTCAAACCCTGACTGCCGCAGCGCTTTCAGTTTCGGCAAATCAACAGTGCCGGGATTTGCCTCGATAGACGCCTCGCACGGATTTTGCCACCAGCCGTACTTTTTTAAAGCGTCCGTAATTTCTTTTATAGCTTCAGCCGGTAAAAGGCTTGGCGTGCCGCCGCCAAAATAAATTGAAGCATTAGCGTTTACAGGTACATCTTTTCTGCGCCCGGCAATTTCTTGGCATACAGCCGCGGCATATTTTGCCATTACCTCCGCCCCAAAACCGGCGTACGAATTAAAATCGCAGTACAGGCATTTTTGCCTGCAAAACGGTATATGCACGTAAACGCCCTGCACCTGCTGCCAGGGCTGTAAATTTTGTAACTTATCCATAATATTCCTTCGCTTGCAAAGTAAAATTAAAAATTGTATAATAAAAGCACGGAGTAATGATGGTGGTACATCAGTTCTCCCTGGTCAAATTTATAGTTTGAAGGAAGCCGTGTAACCGCTGTTATACGGTTTTTTTCATTACGCTATTTGCGTCCCGAAACAATGACTGCTACGAGAGTTCCGAAAGCAACCATTAAAGATAATGCTTCGTACACTGTCATTAGCATCACCACCACTCAGCAAGAGTGGAAAACCGATACATCAATACTCCGTGCTTAACTATTTTAACAGCTAAATATCAAAAACACAATACCGCCCCGGTTTTGCTCCGGAGCGGTATTTTTAGTTACTTAATTATTTAAAATAATTTACGCCGCTGATAAAGATTTTCTGGTCTTTATTGCCGCTGATGTTTTTAAACAGGCCCGGCACAAAACGTTCGGTATGGCCCATTTTACCCAAAATTCTGCCGTCGGGGCTGGTAATGCCTTCAATAGCATACAGCGAACCGTTGGGGTTGTACGGCATTGCCATGGTGGGTTTGCCGTTTTCATCAACATACTGCGTTGCAACCTGCCCGTTGGCAAACAATGCTTTAATTGTTTCTTCCGGCGCATAGAAGCGGCCTTCGCCGTGAGATACGGCAACGGAGTGAATTTCGCCCGGTTCAACGGCGCTGAACCACGGAGATTTATTGGAAACAACGCGGGTGTTAACAATCTGCGAAACGTGGCGGCCGATATTATTGAAGGTAAGAGTCGGGCTGTCGGCAGACATTTCGCGGATTTCGCCATAAGGCACAAGGCCGAGTTTAACAAGTGCCTGGAAGCCGTTGCAGATGCCGAGCATCAAACCGTCACGGTCGTTAAGCAGGCGTTCGATAGCTTCTTTAATGCGCGGGTTGCGCAGCATGGTGGCAATAAACTTGCCGCTGCCGTCCGGTTCGTCACCGGCGCTGAAACCACCCGGAAGCATTACAATCTGGGCATTGTCAATCATTTCAACCATTTTGGCAACGGATTCTTCTACTGCCTGCGGGGTAAGGTTGCGCACAATAAAGGTTTCAGCCACAGCACCGGCGTCTTCAAACGCGCGGGCACTGTCATATTCGCAGTTAATGCCCGGGAATACCGGAATGAATACGCGCGGTTTGGCAATCGTTACCGGTGCAGTTAAAGGCAGTTCTGCCTTATAAAGCGGCATGTCGATATCTTTATCGTCTTTTTCATCGGTTTTGGACGGGAAGATGCCTTCCAGCGGAGCGCTGTAAGCCTTTTCTGCTTCACCCATGGGGATAACGTCATCATTAATGGCGATAACCTGTTTTTCAGAAGTATGGCCAAGCAGCATGTAGTCGAGCCCTTCAAACAGGTCTTCCGGCTCTGTGCCTTCTGCAAGTTCAAGCACCATGCCGCCGGGCTGCAAAGTAAACAGTCCGTCAGTATCGTTATAGGGTTTAATAAATTCAAAACCAAGGCTGTTGCCAAGGCACATTGTTGTTACAAGCGCTGCAATGCCGCCTTCTTTAACGGCTGCCGCAGCAGTAATTTTGCCCGCCAGAATGGCTTTATGCACTGCGGTAAGATTTGCTTTCAGTGCGCCAAAATCCGGTACTTCCGTAGTTTCGCGCGGGCAGGAAAGGAATACAACCTTGCTGCCGGCATTTTTAAATTCTGCCGATACGGCTTTGTCGCCGTCGATAACGTCAACCGCGAAGGAAACAAGCGTCGGCGGAACGGTTTTATCCATAAAGGTACCGCTCATGCTGTCTTTGCCGCCGATAGCAGGCAGCCCCAAAGCGTCCAGCGCGGTAAATGCGCCCAAAAGTGCTGCAAAGGGCTGGCCCCAAAGTTCGGTATTATGCAGTTTGGGGAAGTATTCCTGGCAGGTAAGGCGCAGTTTTGCCGGGTCTGCACCAAGTGCAACGGCACGGGTTACGGATTCCACAACCGCATACAGTGCGCCGTGGAACGGGCTCCAGCAGGCAACCTCCGGGTTGTAGCCGCACGCCATAACGGATGCCGCCGTGGTTTTGCCGTGCAGCACGGGCAGCCTGCCAACCATGCCTTCGGACGGAGTAAGCTGGCGTTTGCCGCCAAACGGCATCAGCACGGTGCCGCGGCCGATTGTGCTGTCAAAGCGTTCGGAAAGCCCTTTCTGACTGCAAACATTGAGGCGTCCGAGGTTAGCAAGCCATGCGTTTTTCAAACCGTCTGCCGCAGCAACTTCTGCCGGCAGTTTGTCAAATACGCATTCGCCTTCAACATTGCAAACTTTAACGTCTGCATGCTGGGCAACGCCGTTGGTATTCAAAAAGTCGCGGGAAAGGTCAACAATTTTATCGCCGCGCCAGTACATTACAAGCCTTCTGTTATCGCTAACCTGTCCGATAACGGTTGCTTCAAGATTTTCCTCATCGGCAAAGGCAATAAATTTCTTAATATTTTCTGGTGCAATAACAAGCGCCATACGTTCCTGAGATTCGGAAATGGCAAGTTCCGTACCGTCAAGTCCTTCGTATTTTTTCGGCACTTTGTCAAGGTCAATTACAAGGCCGTCGGCAAGTTCGCCGTTGGCAACGGATACGCCGCCTGCACCGTAGTCGTTGCAGCGTTTAATCATCGGCGTAACTTCCGGGTTGCGGAACAAACGCTGAATTTTGCGTTCTGTCGGCGGGTTGCCCTTCTGTACTTCCGCACCGCAGCTTGCCAGCGAATCAACGGTATGTTCCTTGGAAGAACCCGTTGCGCCGCCGCAGCCGTCACGGCCGGTTCTACCGCCGAGCAGCACTAAAAGGTCGCCCGGTTCAGGCACTTCGCGTTTTACAAGGTTACGCGGAACAGCGCCAACAACAGCGCCTACTTCCATGCGTTTTGCCACGAATTTATCGTGATAGTATTCCTGTACATGGCCGGTTGCCAGGCCAATCTGGTTGCCGTAAGAGCTGTAGCCAGCTGCAGCGCCGATAGTAATTTTGCGCTGCGGCAGTTTGCCGGGCAGAGTATCTTCCACAGGTACGCGCGGGTCGGCAGCGCCGGTTACGCGCATTGCCTGATATACATAGGCACGGCCGGAAAGCGGGTCGCGGATAGCGCCGCCGAGGCAGGTTGCAGCACCGCCGAACGGTTCAATTTCCGTCGGGTGGTTATGGGTTTCGTTTTTAAACAGCAGCAGCCATTCTTCTGTTTTGCCGTCAACTTCAATAGGCACAACAATGGTGCAGGCGTTAATTTCTTCCGATTCGTCCAAATCATCCAGCTTGCCTTCGGCACGCAGTTTTTTCATGCCGATAACGGCAATGTCCATCAGGGTAACAGGGCGTTTGGTATCGGCGCCGTACACTTCGTCGCGCGCTTCCATATATTTGTCAAGGGCAGCCTGTACCGGCTGGGTGTAAAGCCCCGGCTCAATTTCCACATCTTCAATCTGCGTCATAAAAGTGGTATGGCGGCAGTGGTCAGACCAGTAAGTATCGAGCACTTTAATCTCGGTAATGGTCGGTTCACGGTGTTCTTCATTAAAATATTTCTGGCACCACAGCAAATCGTCAAGGCTCATGGCAAAGCCGTTGGCAGTGCGGTAAGCCTCCATTTCTTCTTTGGTAAAGGTTAAAAAGCCTTCCACGCTTTTAATTTTCTGCGGTTCTTCGCAGGCCTGCACTAAAGTCTGCGGTTTTTCCCAGGCAGCTTCGCGTGCTTCAATCGGGTTAATGCAGTAAGCCTTAATTTTAGCAAACTCATCATCACTGATTGTGCCGGACAAAATATAAACTTTGGCAGAAGATACCAGCGGGCGTTCTTTCTGCGTAATAAGCTGAATGCACTGAGCAGCAAAGTCTTCCCTCTGATTATACTGGCCCGGCAAAAATTCTACCGCAAAAGCACGGCAGCCTGCAGGTACTTCCAGTTCTTCTTCAACGGTATCAACCGGCGGTTCGGAAAGCACCAGCGCTTTGGCTGCGGCAAATTCCTCATCCGTTACGCCCATAACATCATAGCGGTTAATAACGCGGATACCGGTTAAGCCTTTCATGCCGAGGTTAGTTTGCAAATCAGCCAAAAGGCCTCTTGCTTCAACGGCAAAAGCTTCTTTCTTTTCTACAAAAATGCGTCTGATTTCGTCCATTAAATCAGCCTCCCTGCTCAATTTTCAATAGTACTCGTTAATATAATTACGGCATTTGGTAAACAACGCCTGCAAAAAACCGCTTTTGCGCGAATTATGAACTTTAATTTTTCCGGCACGCACCAGTTCTTCAAAGCTGAAAGTGCCGAAATACAGCTGCGTAAAGGCTGCGCTGTCCATTGCAATTTCTTCGTTTTCAATAGTGCTGGCCTGAGTTAACGCGCCGTTTTGGGCAGTTATTTTTAAAAGCCCGTTATTCAGCGGCAAAAATTTGTCGGTAATTAAAAGCACCGCTTCGCCGCTCACATTCTGCGGCACCGGCAAAAGCTCCAGCGCTTTGCGGATATTAATGCAGCGCGCCATCATAAACGGCTTTAAACTGCCGCTGTATGTACTTCCGGCAAAATCAAGATACGCCAGGTTGCCGGGTTCTGCCAGCCACTCAAAATTAGCGGCATCACTTAAATGCCCTGCCGCATAACGCAGAAGCGCCGTTTGTGCCTCATGGCTGAGCGTAAGCAGCTCCTGCACTTTAAAAGTGCCTGCATCAAGCGAATACAGCATATAACCGGAAGGGCTGGCATCTTCAAAAGCTATGGCAAGCATTATTTTTTCGGCTTTATAGCCGTTTAAAAGCTCCTGCCATTTTGCCCTGCTGCGTACTGCCATGCCGTTTAACTCCTGCCCGCAGGCTTCGTAAACAGCGGCAAGCTCATCCAACCCTTCTGTAATATCTGCACAGCGGGTTATTTTTATATTATGCACCGGCGGCAGTTTTTTTAATTCAGCCAGCGGCATTTGGTAATAATGGCGGTAATAGCAGTAATCAAACCCATAGGGCTTATAAATTGCCGGGTTAATGGGCATTAAAAGCGCAAAAGCCGCTCCCTGCGCACGCAAAACGGTAAACGCCGTTTCCAGCAGCGGGCGCGTAAGGTGCTGCCCGCGGTATTCCGGCGCAGTTGCCACGCCTACAATATACGGCAGGCGCAGTGTTTGCCCGCGCAGCGTAATTGCATACGGGTTCAAGTGCAGCATGCACGCTAATTTATCGCCGTCAAACCCGCCTATAACGCTGTTTTGCTTTAAACAGTACTCGCTAAAATACCATTCGTAAAACGTGTCGCTTTTTTTTTCAAAGCAGTAATCCCATAATTCTGCCGCCTGCGGCAAAAAAGCAGAGTTTAAAAGCCTGAAATCCATACAAACCTCTGTTATTTAAAAATAGTGGAATATTTTTTTACCATAAATTCCGGTTTATACGATTCTTTTGCCATGCGCAGGCCTTCATGCCCCATATCTTCCTCGCGGTTAAGATAGGTAACATCGCCCCACGCATTTTTGGCAAAATCACGGTTAATAACGGCATAAAGCCCGCGTATTTCCGGATTAGCCTTTTCTACATGCAAAACAGCTGTATCGTCATTAATTTTTTCGCCAAAGCTGAAGGCTTCAACCTTGCCGTCAATGCGGATAACGCCGCCGCGCAGCTTTAAGGCTTCAAAATTATCAAGAGCTTCGTGGATAGCACATTTTTCGCATACCAGCGAAGGGTCGTCCGACATGCGGCGCTCGCACCACATATCGCCAAAAGCAAGGCATTCTTCAATATTGCTTCTGTTCATCTCTTCGTAAACATAATCGGGATGTTCTTTTACAAAAGCATTGCAGTGGTTCTTTTTGCCGTGGTATTTGCGCCCGGCAAGCGTGGCGAGGTTCTGCTGCAAATACACATAATCCCAGTTATCACGGTCATCGGTAATTTCCAAATCAGGAAACGATTTTAACAGCCTTTCCCTGCCGTCATCATAAATGCCGTGTATTTCAAACGGTTTGCCGTTATGGTATTCTTTAATTTCTTTCATTAATAAAGGCAAATCTTCGTCTTTGCCGCCAAACGGCTGTAAAAAGAAGTCAACATCATTTCTTTTTACTTTCAGCACCAAAAAGCCGTGCGCTTCAGTCCAAAAAATATCATAGCAGGTCTGCCACATAAACAAATTGCCGAAAGCACATTCAGAGCCGCGGTAATAAGGGCGCGACATGTAGCTTTCAAACAATGCCTTATCAGCAACCGAAATCTCTTTAAGTTCTAAAATAAAATGACCCCCAATTTCTTCTTATTAAATTATTATACCATATTGAGTGAAACTTTCTCAAAGTTTCTGTCACATTATTTATAAAATTCGCTGAAATAAACAAAAAACCTGCCGCATTTTTACGGCAGGCTGTATTTGTTTATTATTTTCTGTGATGTGCGTTGTAGCAGTCACGGCAGTAAACCGGACGGTCTTCGGAAGGTTTGAACGGAACTTCGGTTTCTTTGCCGCATTCAGCGCAAACCGCCGGATACATCTGGCGTTCCGGACGCTCGCTTACAATGCCAAGACGCTGTTTGCGTGCCTGACGGCATGCAGGGCAGCGGCCCGGTTCGTTGGTAAAGCCTTTGGATTCATAAAATTCCTGTTCGGAAGCGGAAAAAACAAATTCTTTGCCACATTCCTTGCATACTAAAGTTTTGTCTTCTTTCATTGCTTATCAGCTCCTTACATTAATCATACCCCATGAGGACTTCATAGATTTGCCACGGCTTCGATAAAAATGCAAGCAGCATTAAAAAGAAGATATGAACCCTATATGAACCGGCTGAGATATACTATTTAAAGTATATCTTTTTAAAATACAAATGTCAATATATCATGGCTGTTTTTTTACATTATTCTAATAAAATTTAACGCAAATAATATGTTTCATTGGTACATTCAAGTACAGTATTGTAGCCGCGCCATTTTGCCAGTGTGGTTGTACTGCAGTTGCCAACGCTGAAATTCCATATTTTGTTTAAATCCACGCCCAAAAACAGGCACAGCAGCACTCGGATAATGCCGCCGTGCGAAACAACGGCAATATCTTTTTCGTCCATTTCCGCAAGGCAGCGTTTAAAAAACGGCTCTACGCGTGCGGCAACATCCGTAAAATTCTCGCCGCCCGGCACATGGCACAGCGCCGGATTTTTAAAGAATTCGTCAATCTGCCCAAGGCCGGCATCATTAATCTGGTTATAGGTAAGCCCTTCCCACTTGCCAAAAGCAATTTCCTTAATATCTTCAACCGGCTGCACTTCAAGCCCGTGTACAGCCGCCAACGGTGCCGCCGTTTGCCGTGCGCGCGTTAAACTGCTGCTGTATACGGCATCAAGGCGGATATTTTTAAAATGCTCTGCCAAAAGTTCAGCCTGCGCCAGTCCTTTTTCGTTCAGTTCAATATCGGTTTGCCCCTGAAAGCGGAAACTTTTATTGGAATCGGTTTCCCCATGCCTGATTAAATATAGCCTGCCCATTATTTTGCCCCCTGTTTGCCTGCCTTAATTTCTTCTGCGTGCGAAAATTCTTTTACCTCAACGTGTACGCCTGCTTCGGCAAAAGTTTCCATTTCCTTATAAGCCTTAATGCCTGCGTCCAAAAGGCTAAGCGCAAGTATTGCGCCTTCGCCGCGGCATATTTTAATATCAAGCCTCAGCGGCGCGGAAAGCCCCAATTTTTGCAGCAGTTCTTCCATGCCCGTTTCTGCGGATACATGCCCGGCAAAAACGTAATCTGCCGCAGCAGCATTATATTTTACCGCTGCAAGTGCTGCAAGGCAGGATGCTGCGCCGTCAAGCATTACCGGCACTTTTAAAGCTGCAGCCTGCAAAACTGCGCCTGCCATAGCGGCAATGGTTCTGCTTCCAAGCTGATTTAAAAAATCATAGCCGTCAGCTTTAAAGTTTTCTTTATTATATTGCGGCACGCTGCTGTCAACGCAGCCAAGTGCCAGCACCTGCTGTCCGCCGTTTATGCCTATTGCTTCTTTTGCCAGAAGCGCGCCTTCAAGCAGTGCTTCTTCAATGCTTTCAGACGTTACCAAAAAAGTCTGGCTTTTAACGCCGGAATTTTCTGCAAGCACACAGGCAGGTTTCGTGCCCTGCATATATTCTGCCGCTGTACCGACGTCGTCAGTCCAGAAAAGCACTGTTTTACAAGGATAATTTACATCATTTTTATCTGCGCTGCCGTAAATCGCCGCATAGCGCGTAGCCATTTCTTCAAGTTTTGCCAGTGAACCGACCGGTTTAATTAAATTATCAAAACGCTCCTGCGCTTTTGCCGCTATCGTTTTATCAACAAGCTGCACCGTGCCAGCCAAAACATCTATTTCCATTTTGCACCATCCTTAAAACAAACTAAATATGCTGTGGTAAGTATAAAAGCCAAGCACCAAAAAGCGTCCGCCAATTATCAGTGTAAGCAGGTACAGCACGTTGCCGCACTCCGTCAGCGCGCCGTAGGTGTCACCCGTCAGCCCGCCCAGCTGGCTTTGCAAAAATTTGGCAATGCCAAATACCAGCACAAAAGTCACTGCCATCACCAGCAGGTAATGTACGCTGCACAGCGCCGTTATGCCAATGCCAAGCGCCAGCGCGATGACCGTGTAGCTTTTTTTAGCGTACATGGTAAACATATGCCCAATACCGGTTTTGCGTGCGTAGGGGAAGTTGACGATAAAAATTACCATAAAAGTGCGCGTTGCCACGCTCATGGCAATCAGTGCCGGCGTTAAGAGCTGTGGGTAAATGGCAAGGTACGCCGATACCTTCAGTAAAATAAGCACTATTACAGCCAGTACGGCGTTGGAGCCTACGTGGCTGTCTTTCATAATTTCCAGCATGCGTTCGCGGCTGCGCGCCGAAAAAACGCCGTCGGAAGTATCCATAAAACCGTCGTACATCAGCCCGCCGGTAATAATAATTTCCGCTAAAATCAAAAGCGCAGCACGCATAAAATCAGGCGCGGCAACCATTACCAAAGCGTAATTAACTGCACCCAAAAACGCGCCGATAACCAGCCCCACCAGCGGAAAATACGGCACACTGCGCGAAAAATCTTCGTCACGCCAGTCCGTGCGGTGGCTGAAACGGATGCGCGTTAAAAATTCCAGGCAAGTAATAAAATCACGCATTATGCTCACCTGCGGTTAAGTTTTTGTATAAATCAAGCGCCGACTGCAAAATTACGATGGCCAGCGAAGCGCCCGTACCTTCACCGAGGCGCATGCCTGCATCGACAATAGGTTTTAAATTTAAAATTTCCAGCATTTTAGCGTGTGAAATTTCCGCCGATAAATGCGAGCAGAACATATAATCAGCGCAGGCAGGCTCAATGCCGTAAGCGAGCAGTGCCGCAGCCGTTGCGTTCACGCCGTCAACCATGGTCGGTACGCGGCGGCGTGCGCCTTCAATAATCATACCGGCTAGCCCGGCGTGGTCATAACCGCCAACTTTACATAAAATATCCATGGCATTACCCAGCTCTGGCTTGTTTACTGCCAAACCGTCTGCAACAACCTGGCGTTTAACCTTCATGCGTTCATCGTTAATGCCGGTGCCGCGCCCAACGGTCAGCTCCGGTGCAAGGCCTGTAAATGCCGATACAATAGCCGCGGTAGAAGTTGTGTTGCCGATGCCCATTTCTGCCGTTACAAGCATATTGTAGCCTTTATCAATGCACTCACCGGCAACTTTCATGCCGCGCTCCAATGCCATTTCGGCCTGCTCGCGCGTCATGGCAGGGCCTTTGGTAAAATCTTCCGTGCCCCAGGCAACCTTTTCATTGCGCACTTTCGGCAAATGGCTCAAATCAAAAGTTGTGCCCATGTCAACAACAAACACATCCGCACCGGCGTGGCGCGCCATTACGTTGGCACCGGCAGTGCCGCGCATATAGCCGTTAATCATCTGCATTGTAACTTCCTGCGGATAAGCGCTGACGCCGTATTTGGCAATGCCGTGGTCGCCGCACATTAAAAGCATGGCGCTTTTTATTTTGCCGTCAAAATCAGGCGTGCCGCAAATAGCGGCGTATTTTTCAACCATTTTTTCAACTTTGCCAAGCTGATACGGAACCTCATCCACAACCTGCCAGTTTTTATGCACAATTTCTGCCGCTTCCTTGTTCAGCGGCGGAACTATAATATCCTGCATTTTATTCCTCCTCAAATTTAAAAGCCAGTTTCTTCATATCAACTGCCTGTCCTGCCACGCAGTAAAATACGCTGTCAGCGGCATCCGCCACCTGCTGGTTCACCCAGCCTGCAATGTCGCGGTATTCGCGTGCCATGGCGTTTTCCGGCACAATGCCCGCGCCAACTTCGTTAGTTACAAACACCGTAATTTTGCCGCCTGCTTTAGCAGCTTCAATAAGTTTGGCAATTTCTGCCTTAACAACCTGCGCCTTTTCTTCCGTTGTGCCCTGCGGCGCGTTTTTGCCGTACAATAAATTACTCATGTAAAGTGTAAGGCAGTCAAACAGCACTGCATCAGCTTCCTGCGCAGCTTCGCACAAAACCTCGTGCGCATTATAGGGGGCTTCAAAGTTTATCCAGCGCGTCCGGGGGCGGCGCGCTTTATGCAAACGTACACGTTCAGCCATTTCTTCGTCCAGAATTTCGGCGGTAGCAATGTAAGCGCATTTTGCGCCGTAATGCAGCACATATTTTTCGGCAAATTCGCTTTTGCCGCTGCGTGCCCCGCCGGTTACCAAAACAATTTTAGCCGGCATACAAAAACTCCTTTCTATAAACAAAAAATCCCCTTTATAACAAAGAGGATATACTTCAAAAACGATATGCAAATACCCGCCTATCCCCCGTAGGCTGTGATACTCGTAACAGGCAGGTCTCCTGGCTCAGGTTCATCGCCGTGCTGCGCCTTCCCAAAGCATCGCTTCAGTGACATCTTGCAGACAGCTCGCCATTACAGTAGCGGGACTGCGCCGGATTTACACCGGCTTCCCTATTAAGATTGCGGGGTTAACCGCCTCACCTGTTGATTTTTTCCGTTAAATTATATTCTATACATTTCAAAAAAATCCTGCTTATGCAGATAAAAAATTAACGGCAGCCGTTAAGCCGCCGTTTAAACGCTTTATAAATTTATTTAAGGCTGTTTTTGTAATCCTCAAGGAACTGGCCAAGGCCTTTATCTGTAAGCGGATGCAGAAGCATCTCTTTTAAAACCTTGGTAGGAATGGTTGCAATATCCGCACCGGCGAGCATAACTTTTTCAACGTGCTCCATATTGCGGATGCTGGCGGCAATAATCTGCGTATCGAGATTGTACTGACGGAAAACCTTAACCATGTTTTCTACCAGTGCCACGCCGTTTTCGCCAATGTCATCCAAACGGCCGATAAACGGACTTACATAGGTTGCACCGGCACGCGCTGCCATAAGTGCCTGCGGCAGGCTGAACACCAGAGTTACATTGGTTTTAATGCCTTCTTTGGCAAGAATTTTAACGGCTTTTAAGCCTTCGGCAATGCACGGAATTTTTACAACAACCTTGTCGGAAATTTTCATCAGCTTACGCGCTTCGGTAACCATGCCTTCGCAGTCGGTACTGATAACTTCGGCGCTTACAGGCCCGTCAACAAGGCTGCAAATTTCGGGAATAACTTCTGCCTGGGTTCTGCCGCTTTTGGCAATTAAGCTGGGGTTAGTGGTAACGCCGTATACAACGCCCAGCGCTGCCATTTCTGTAATTTCCGCAACATTAGCAGTATCCATAAAAATCTTCACAATTCATACCTCTTTCATATTGTAATTTTTGTTAATAAATTTATTAATATGAATCGCCGGTTTAAACGCCGATTAAGAAACGTAGATTTTGCTCATTATTAAATTGCAAAATCTGCATAAGTTCGCTGGCACATTTCTTGGCTTTGCTTTCAGCCCGTCACTAAATGGCGACTCACTTAAAACAGTACCGTCTGGTCGCTTCCGGGAGGTAAAAAAACATCATGCCCCCTGCCCTTGCGGTTTTTATTATTTACCCATGTGCCGCATTTCGGACACTGCATTTCTGCCGCAGGCAAAGCCCATGCAAGCTGCCTGCCGCATTTGGGGCAAATAAAAAGCACCTGCATATTTGCTCCGGGCTGATATTTTTTCATATTCCGTCAACTCCTTTGCGGCCTTACTTGTCTATTATACACTATCGCAGAATTTTTTGCAGATTTTGTTGCAAGTTTTATGGACAAACAACGTAAAATTTTATATGCTATTATTAAATAAAGTTTAAAAGGTGGTTACACTATGTCACTGCAAAAAGAATTTGAAGCGCTTGGCTGTTGGAGCGCACCTACAGAAGAAGAACACATCAGCGTTTACGGACTTGATTTTGATAACTGCTATATTATTTTTACCGACCTTGACGGCAAAACATCGGTTAACGCCAAAGCGCCCGTTGTTGCCGCCTGCTATGATGACCGCAACGCTTTTATGTGGGGCAAGGAGCTGAAAGATTTTGCTGCTTTAAAAGCGCTGCGCGCCGCCCACACGGATGACAATGATTTTATTTCCGCCGTTGAAAATTATACGCTGCCCAAGGAATAAAAGTTGCTTACAAAAAACTGCATTGTTATACCAACTATAGTATAACAATGCAGTTTTTTCGTCTTTACCCTATTCCTATTTTCCCAAGCCTTCTCTTGCCACAATTTTATCCAAAATTTCTGCGCCCTTAAAAACTACTTTATCGCATTGAATTTCAGGCTCAAAATACTTGGGTTTTACTTCACGGCAATCGTAACTGCCTGTTTCGGCTTTAAACGTATCAACAAATTCTTTGCAAAGTTCTCTTACCTTACAGCCATCTTCTTTACCGTTGCGCTTTACATACAGTGTGCTAAGCACCATGCATGCACCGGTAACCACGCCGCAGGCAGCACCTGCGCCCATACCACCGCCAAAGCCTGCCGCAATTTTAAGTGCCTGCGGCGGCAGCTGCATATTATAAGCCCAGTTTGCTCCATAAAGAATTTTTTCGGCACAGTTAAGGTTCATTGCCTTGCCGTAACCTTTTTGCAATAATTCAAGCAGCATTGTTATCCCTCCTATAACTCAAAATCCACTGCTTCACCTTTTTCCAAAGATGCCGGAACATCTATTAAACGCTGGTTGCGCGAACCGCGGTACGGAAAGTCCAAATCGCGCTGCGCGAGAATAAACGGCCCGTCTACCAATACGTTAATTTCCTTAAGCACCGGCAGATTTTTTACTTCGTTATATACATAACCGGTGTAACACCATACGTTCAGCCCCGGCTTGAGTTTTTTTATTGCCTGCAAAAATTCCAGCACACCATCTGCCTGTGCCAGCGGGTCGCCGCCGCTCAGCGTTATGCCGCGGTGCAAAGGCGTCAGGCGCTTTATAACATCCTGCGCCAAATCCTCTGGCGTGTATTCCGTGCCGCCTTCAAACGGCAGCGTAGACGGGTTATGGCAGCCTTCGCAGTGGCGTGGGCAGCCCTGAAAGAACACTACCGCACGTATGCCCGGCCCGTCTACGATAGATTCATTTAAAATACCTGCAACCCTCAGCATAGCCTGCCTCCTTATTCCGTGCAGCAATTAGCGCGCTGGCGAATCTGCGTAAGCTTCTTTTCACATACCGGGCAGTAATCGGTGTCAATAATGCCGGTATAGCCGCAGTCCTCGCAGTAATCAATCGGGAAGTTAATGCCTACATAACCGCAGTCGCACGCCAGCATATGGCGCAAAACATCTTCAACGGCCTGCAAATTATGCACTGGCGAAGATTCAAACTCTACATAGCTGATATGCCCGCCGTTGGTAAATTTATGGTACGGCCCTTCAACGCGCATCTTATCAAACGCGCTGATTGGATAACCAACCGGCACATGGAAGGAATTTGTATAGTACGCTTTATCGGTCACGCCGGGAATAATGCCGTACTCCTTGCGGTCGATACGGATAAAGCGTCCGGAAAGCCCTTCTGCCGGCGTTGCAATAAGGCTGAAATTCAAATCATATTTATCGCAGTATTCATCTACGCGCTTACGCATATTACCAATAATTTCCTGCCCCAGCTTCTGCGCTTCTTCGCTCTCGCCCTGATGTTTGCCAATCAGCAAAGTAAGCGTTTCGGCAAGGCCGATAAAACCAATGGCAAGCGTACCGTTTTTAATTGCAGGCTCAATGCGGTCATCCTTTTTAAGTTTATCGCTGCCCATGTAAAGCCCCTGCCCCATCAAAAACGGCAGGTCGCGCACACGCAGATTGCACTGCACGCGGTAACGGTGATAAAGCTGCTTTGCCACAAGGTTCATCATATCGTCAAGCATCTGATAGAACTTGTCTATATTTCGTTCTGCTTTAATGGCAAGACGCGGAAGGTTAATTGTTGTAAACGAAAGGTTGCCGCGCCCGGTGGTAATCTCCTCGCCATGGCGGTTGGCAATAACGCGCGTGCGGCAGCCCATATAAGCCACCTGTCCGCCGTAATCGCGGTTGTAAGTGGTATCCATAAAGCTGAAAGTCGGGTTCAGGCGTTTTGCAGCCACGCTTATTGCCTGTTGGAACAAATCATAGTTCGGGTCGCCGGGGTCTAAATTAACGCCGCGTTTAACGCGGAAAATAACGTTCGGGAAAATCGGGTTTTCGCCGCGTCCAAGGCCGTTGCCGTAAGCCTTTAACAAATTGCGCGTAACCTTACGCCCGTTTTCACTGGTATCAAGCCCAAGATTAAGGCTGCTGAACGGAACCTGCGCACCGGCGCGCGAATGCATGCTGTTTAAATTATAAACCAGCGCTTCCATTGCCTGAAAAACTTCGTTTTCTTCCGCACCTTCTACAAAATCGGCCATATCGGTGTCAAAAAAACCGAAAGACTGGCCGCCAAACATATCGTTCTGGTTGCTTTGCAGCACAATAGCAGCCAGCGCAGCCGCAGACCCAGGGCGTTTCGGCGGGCGGATATAGCCATGCCCGTTATTAAAGCCTTCATGCAGCAATCTGCCCAGCGGAATATTCAGGCAATTTAATGTTTTTCCGTAAAAATCAAGGTCATGAATATGAATATCGCCGCGTTTATGCGCCGCCGCCATTTCTTCCGGAATAACACGGTTCAAATAATATTCGCGGCTGGCAGCCGATGCAATTTGCAGCATTTTTGCCGATGGCGAATTGGAAATATTGGCGTTGTCGCGGTCGGTTTCCTTCAAAATTTCTGCCACGGTATCCATAAGTTCGCTGCGCGCGTTGCGGATATCCGTACGTTTGGCACGGTACAAAATATAAGATTTTGCCGTTTTGGCATGGCCTTTTTTAATTAAAACCTTTTCAACAATATCCTGCACATGCTCAACATCAACAATTTCCTTGTTTTCTGCTTTCAGGCATTTTAATACGCACAGTGTAATTTCCACCGCCATTTCGCGGTCTGCACCGCCAACAGCCTGCGCTGCAGCAAAAATAGCATCCGTTATTTTGCTGTCATCAAACGCTACAATACGCCCATCACGTTTACGAATTTTCATGCTCGGCGTCACTCCGTTCCTTATTTTCGTTGTTATTAATAATACGCTGCAATTCCTGCATAAAATTGTTTACGTCGGCAAACTGTCTGTAAACAGAAGCAAAACGTACATAAGCAATCTGGTCTGTTTTTTCCAGATGGTTCATAACAAGCTCGCCAATAACTTCGCTGCGCACCTCCGATTCACCGCGCATACGCAGTTCGCGCTCAATATGGTCTGCCATTTCCTTAATTTTTTCGTAAGAAATCGGGCGTTTTTCAAAAGCCTTAATCAAGCCGTTCAAAAGTTTTTTCGATTCAAACAGCTCGCGGCGCCCGTCTTTTTTATTTACAACCAAAGGTGTTTCTTCGTATTTTTCGTAAGTAGTAAACCTGCGGCCGCAATCTGGGCATTCACGCCTGCGGCGGATAGAAGCGCCGTCATCAACCGAACGGGAATCTACAACTCTGCTGTCATTATAATTACAAAATGGGCATCTCATACATTCACTTCCTTGTATTTGTTGGATAAGCACTTATATTATAACATAACGCCAACTTAAAAAAAACAAGATATTGTGTATATTTAAAATTGCAACCAAATTTTACCCCAAAATATAGAAAACCTCTGCTAACATAGCAGAGGCTTTAAATGCAGTATTAAGTTAAAATCAGCCGCGAATCCAGGGCGGAATCTCCGTATCGGAAGAATGTTTGTGAATAATTCCGCTGCCGCCCATATGCGGTTTATTGTTATTGCTGTCGTTATCGTGCTGCTGCTGATAACCGCCGCCCGGACGTACAATAGAAGGTTTGCCGCCATGCGTCGGCATTTCCTTGTTAAAGCCGGTAGCAATAACGGTAACACGGATTTCGTCTTTGAGAGTTTCGTCGATAACCGCACCAAAGATAATGTTGGCTTCGGGATCAACGGCTTCTGTAATAATATTGGATGCTTCGGTAACATCAAACAGCGACAGTTCTGCGCCGCCGGTAATGTTAAACAGCACGCCGCGCGCACCTTCGATAGATGCTTCCAGAAGCGGGCTCTTAATGGCAGCTTCGGCAGCAGCGCGTGCGCCGTCGTCGCCTTTTGCCATGCCAATGCCCATCAATGCAGAACCTGCGTTAGACATAACCGTTTTAATATCGGCAAAATCCAGGTTAACAAGGCCCGGAACCGCAATCAAATCGGAAATGCCCTGAACGCCCTGACGCAGAACATCATCGGCAATGCGGAAGGCTTCCAGCATGGAAGTTCTTCTGTCGATAACCTGCAGCAAACGGTCATTAGGAATGGTAATTAAAGTATCAACTTTTTCTTTGATATTTATAATGCCGCTTTCAGCCTGATTCATACGGCGTTTGCCTTCAAAAGAAAACGGTTTGGTAACAACGCCTACGGTAAGTGCACCAACTTCGCGCGCACATTCGGCAACAATAGGTGCTGCGCCGGTACCTGTGCCGCCGCCCATGCCTGCGGTAACAAATACCATATCTGCGCCCTTCAGCGCGTCTAAAATCTGGTCGCGGCTTTCTTCGGCTGCTTTTTCGCCGATTTCCGGGTTAGCACCCGCGCCAAGACCTTTGGTCAGCTTTTCGCCGATTTGGATGCGTGTAGGTGCTTTGGAAAGCAAAAGTGCCTGCGCATCGCAGTTTACCGCAATAAATTCCACACCCTTCACGCCTGCGGAAATCATTCTGTTAACGGCATTGTTGCCGCCGCCGCCAACGCCGATTACCTTGATATTGGCAAGATTGTCCATGCCTTTTTCTTCAAACTCTTCAAACATTATTTATATTCCCCCTTAATAAGTTGGGTAAATTCCATCACATAGATATCAAAATAATATTCAACATATAACGGTATTTTTCCTGCTGCATTAAAAAATTATTTTATTTTTTAAGAAACAGATGGCGGATGGCAGCAAGATTGTTAAAAATGCGCATCCCAAAAATCAAAATAGCGACAAGGTACAAATCTATGCCCAGCAAAATACCGGAATAGCACAAAAATGCTGCCAAAACAGCATTGGTAAAAAAGCCTGTAATAAATACGGTATTATCATATTTGCCTTCCATGCTGGAGCGCATACCGCCAAAAACAGTATCAAGCGCTGCCATCAGCGATACGGAAAGCAAACGGGCATATTCAAACGGCAGATACAGGGGAAAATACCATCCGGCTGCAAAGCCGATTACAATACCGGCGAGTGCATAGAGCATATTATTTACCCTCCTTTGCCGTTTCCTGATGTTCTTCGGCTGCCTGAGCATATTCAAAAGTGCGGCGGCCTTTAAAAGCAGGTATTTTTACAACCTCCGGCATGGTAAGCTCTGCCTGAATACCCCAGAACTTAAAGGTATCAAGCACGCCGCCCCTTAATTTAAGGGCACTGGCAAGATTTGAAGGATTGCCAATGGCAAGTATTACATAAGGCGGTGCGCTGCGGTTGTTATTTACCGAAAGCGTAGGCCCTGCGCAGCGTATTTCACTGGTTGAAACAAGCCTTTCGCCGTTAATGGAAATTGCTTCTGCACCGGCAGCACGCAGTTCGTTAATTACGCGCAGCAGGTCATCGTCATGAATAATATACAAATTAGGGTTTTCGCCAACCCGCGCCGTTACTTTGCTGTCATCAAGAATTAACTGGATACCCTTGCCTTCCAGCGGAACCTCACCGGCAAATTCCTTCAAACGTTCCAGTTCGTTTTCCAAAACCTTGTCGCTGCTGTTATTGGCCTGCAGTTTTTCAATTTCCCTGGCCAAATCGTCGCGCTGCTGTTCCACAACACGCAGGCGCTCTGTTAATTCTTCTGCACGCTGGACATTAATGGTTTTCTGCCGTTCGGTAGTTTTTATCTGAGTTGCCAGCATAAAGCCCAAAACGGCAAAAACCAGTACAAGCATTATTTTGGCATGTTTATTTGCTAACATAAATTTTCAAATTCCTTTCAAAAATATCAGGCTTTCTGCCTTAACTTAATATAAGGCTTTGCGAAGGTTAAGTCAATATATTCAGCTCTAATATTTTTTGTTTTTATATCATTGAAAACCGTAATAAAAATATCCAGCTTATCAGAAATATTATCTGCATTACCCAAAAGAATCGGATAACCGTAGCGCAGGTTAAACTTAACATTATTGCCGCTGTCAACAGCAATTTCGGAGATAGAATCGGTTACTTCCTTATCAAGCTTGCTTAAAAAACCTAAAATTTCAAGCACGTTTTTTTCTTTAATCGTGTCGCCAAAAAATATATTGCCGGTTACAACGCCGGAAAGCACAGGGGCGTCAGCCTCTTTAATACCGTCGCTTACGCTCATCACAACGCCGTTGTAATCTACCTGCGCATAACCTTTATACGAGTAGGCAATGTACAGCGCCGGTATACGTTCCTTTACGCGCACCACCAGCACGCCCGGCCAGAAATATTCGGTTTCTGCCTTTTCAAAACGCACGTCATTGGCAATGGCTTTTTCTATTGCCGAAGGCGAAACAACAAATAAATTAACCGGTTCCTGCGTGCCGCACATACTTAAGAGCTCGCTCTGCGTAAGCTGCGATGTACCTTCAATAACAATGCTGCCAAAGGCCGTCCCCGGGGAAGTCGCCCATCTCCATGCCCCGGCAAACGAGCCTATAATAACGGCTGCAATAAAAAACAGGCGCAAAAGGCGTAACCGCCGCTTTTTACGGTTTGCTTTTAAACGTTCGCGTGTCGATTGCACCTTTAACACCTCTTAAAAATATTCTTGGTTACTAAGTAAATTATTTATTATTAACTGATGCGGACTGTAAAATAATATTGCACAATTCGGGGAAAGAAATTCCTGCCGCAGCTGCCGCTTTAGGAACAAGGCTGGTTGCGGTCATGCCGGGAACGGTATTAATTTCAAGCACATAGCCGTTGCCTGCTTCATCAAGCATAACATCGGCACGGGCAACGCCGCTGCAGCCCAAAACTTCATAAGCCTGTTTGCTTATTTCCTGCACTTTTTTGGTTGTTTCTTCATCCAAATCTGCCGGGCAAATATATTCCGTTGCACCTTTTGTATATTTGGAATGATAATCATACATACCGGAATGCGGGGCAATGTGAATAACCGGCAGGGCAACCACTTCACCGTCTTTCTGCATCATGGAAACGGTAAGTTCCTTGCCGCCGATAAATTCTTCCACCAGAATATCGCGGGAATATTTAAAAGCGTTTGCAAGCGCTTCATCAAGCTGATTTTCTTCTTTAACAATTTCCACGCCGATGCTGGAACCCTGGCTTGCAGGTTTAATAACTACCGGCAGGCTGAAACGCTGCATAATTTTTTCTTTTATGCCGCTTTCCTTTTTATTAACAATCAGGCAGGCCGGGGTAGAAATGCCTGCGTCACGCAGCATGCGTTTGGTAATAACCTTGTCCATGCAGGATACGCTGGCAATCATGCCGCTGCCGGTATAAGGCATTTCGCGTATTTCCAGCAAAGTCTGCAAACGTCCGTCTTCGCCGTAAAGGCCGTGCACAGCGTTAAAAACAACTTCTGCTTTGCTTTCGGCAAGCTGTTTGCCGAAATTACGCGGGTCAAGGTCAATTTCAACAACATTGGTATAACCGTATTCCCTCAGCGCATTGGCAATGGCTGCGCCGGTATTTAAAGAAACCTCACGTTCTGCGGAAGGCCCGCCCATTACAACTGCAACTACCTGATTTTTGTTAAACATTTTCATTGCTCCTTTGCAAATCTGCTACTAATGCTTCGCCAACTTTATATACATCACCTGCGCCGATAGTCATAACCAAATCACCGGGACAGGCATTTGCCGCAAGATAAGTTTCTATATCTGCCATTGACGGCATGTATTCAACATCAACGCCCGAAGTTTTCTTAATGCCTTCGGCAAGCTTTTGGCTGTTTACGCCTTCAATTGGGTCTTCGCTGGCCGCGTAAATATCGGTTACTATAAGTTTATCGCAGCCTTTAAAGCAGGCGCAGAACTCATTAAACAAAAGCTGGGTGCGCGTATAGCGGTGCGGCTGGAAAACGCAGATTAAACGCTGCGGCTTCGTTTGCAGCGCAGCTTTTAAGGTTACGCCTATTTCCGTAGGATGATGCGCATAATCATCAACAACCCATACGCCGTTAACGCGCCCTTTGGTTTCAAAACGGCGGTGCGCACCGGTAAATTCCTTCAGTGCTTTTAAAATGTTGTCCGTTTTTATGCCCATCTCAACAGCGCAAACAAGCGCGCCCAACGAATTAAGCACATTGTGCCTACCGGGAACAATCAGCTGAACTTCCGCAAACAGGCTGCCGTTTTTATAAACTTTATAATCCGTGCCGCCGGTATGGTAAACAATGTCTTTGGCAACGTAATCGGCCTTTTCATCATCTATGCCGTAGCTGATAACGCGGGTCTCGGTTTCCTGCGCCAGACGGCGGAGCTTGGGGTTATCCATGCACAGCACTGCCGCGCCGCCCGGTTTTACGCTGCCCACAAACTGCTTAAAGGCAGCATAAATATTTTCTTCGCTGCCGTAATGGTCCATATGGTCGTTTTCAATATTGGTTACAAGCGCATACAGCGGATAAAACTTCAAAAACGAACCATCGCTTTCATCCGCCTCGGCAATTACATAACGGCCCTTGCCGCTGCGGGCATTGCCGCCAAGGCTTGTTACTTCGCCGCCGATAACAATGGTAGGGTCTATGCCGCTCTGCGCTGCTATGCAGCTTAACATCGCGCTGGTTGTAGTTTTGCCGTGCGCACCTGCCACAGCAACGCCGTCGGCATGGTTAAGCAGCTCAGCCAGCACGTCCGACCTGTGCATAACCTTTATGCCCTGTTCTTTGGCTGCCACCAGCTCACAATTATCCGGATGGATGGCAGACGAAATAACAACCGCATCCGCACCATTTACCTGCCCGGAAGCATGCCCCTGATAAACAACTGCTCCCAGCGCTTTCAGCTTCTCGCAGATGCCGCCGGCGTTTTTATCCGAACCAGATACATGAAAGCCGCGTTCGCAAAGCACATGTGCCAAAGCACTCATTCCGGCGCCGCCAATACCAATAAAATGAATATTGTGTATTCCCGCAAGCATTTAAAATCCTCCCTGCTCAATTTTTAACAAGCTGCAAAGCCTGCTGCGCAATTTCTTTCGCCGCGCCCGGCCTGCCCAGGCTTTTGGCAGCTTTTTTCATTTTCTGCAAATCTTCGCTGCGTATTAATAAATGCTCTATTTCTTCAAGCAGTTTTTCGCCTGTAAGTTCTTTATCCAATATAACTTTGGCCGCACCGGCAGCCTCTACCGCACGGGCGTTAAACTCCTGATGGTTGGCAGTTGCATAAGGGTACGGAATTAAAACCGAAGGCACGCCCTTTGCCGTAAGTTCCGCAAGGCCTATCGCCCCCGCGCGGAACACAGCCAAATCTGCCGCCGCCAGTGCCATTGGCATATCATGCAGATAAGGCTTAACAACTATATTATCTTCAACAGAGCCTTTTTTGTTAAGCTCCTTAATATATTCTTCGTAATTGGCTTCGCCGGTGGCGTGCAGCACCTGCACATCATGCCTGCCGCTCAGCGCCTGTTCAACATAAAGCATGGCCTTGTTAATGCTTTGTGCGCCGCGGCTGCCGCCGGATACCAGAATTGTTTGTTTTTCCGGGTCAAGCCCGAAAAATTTTACCGCTTCACTGCGTTTATTAGAAAGAATTTCACTGCGGATTGGGTTGCCGGTATATATTTTACGCGATTTACCCGTAAAATATTTTTCAGCCTCACGGTAACCCAAAAACACTTTTTTTACAAAGCGTGCCAAAATCTTATTGGTAACGCCCGGCATGGCATTCTGCTCCTGAATTGCTGTCGGAATGCCGCGCAGAGCCGCCAAAAACACTACCGGCCCGCATACATAGCCGCCGGTACCTATTACAAGGTCCGGCTTTATTTCGCTGATAAGGCTGTTTGCGCCAATCAGCCCTGTAAACAGTTTGCCGAAGGAACGCAGCGTATCAAAACTCAGGCTACGTTTAAAACCGGCTATTTCAATATAGCGCAGCGGATAACCGTAGCGCGGAATAATATTTTTTTCAAGCCCCTGCTGCGTGCCTACAAAAATAATCTGCGCATCAGGGCGAAGTTTTTTTATTTGGTCGGCAATGGTAAGCGCCGGGTAAATATGCCCGCCTGTACCGCCGCCGGAAAGTATAACCTTCACTTTATTTTTCCTCCGCAGCCGAAAGTTCCGCAACTATCTGTTTAAAGCAGCGCCCGCGCTCCGGGAAACCTGTAAACATATCAAAGGATGCGCACGCCGGAGATAAAAGCACCGTCTGCGGTTTAACAGCCGTTTTATGCGCCAGCTCCACAGCTTCCTTCATGGAAGTTACCATACGTATATTACTGACGCCTGCTTTTTCAGCCGCTTCCTTAAAACGCTCCGCCGCTTCGCCAAGCAAAATCAGCGTATCAACCTTTGTTTTTACAAGCTGCATCATTTCTTCGAGTGGGGTCAGTTTATCGCGCCCGCCGGCAATTAAAATTAAATGCCCGTCAAACGCTTCCAGCGCCTTAATGGTAGAATCGGTATTGGTTGCTTTGGAATCATTATAATAACGTACGCCGTTAATTGTCGCCGTATATTCAATGCGGTGCTCAACACCTTTAAAGTTTTTCAGCACTTCTGCAATATTACAGGGTTCAACGCCTGCAAAAAACGCCGCGCCAATAGCAGCCAGCACGTTTTCTTCGTTATGCCCGCCAAAAATCTGCAAATCTTTCCTGTTGCAGATAACTTCTTTAGTATCATTCCAGGCAATAACAAAATCGCCGTCCTGCATATAAATGCCCTGCGGCAAAACTTCCCTGCGGCTGAACCAGCACAACCTGCCCGGCACAAGCCCGCTCCAGCTTTTAACAACAGGGTCATCAAAGTTAAGCAGTGTTACGTCTTCCGGATGCTGGTTTTTAAAAATGTTGCATTTGGCCGCACCATAAGCCTCCATTGTATGGTGGCGCGTTAAATGGTCAGGCGTTAAATTTAAAATAACGGCAATTTCCGCGCGGAAGTTCTGCACCGTTTCCAGCTGAAAGCTGGAAAGTTCAGCCGCCAGCCACGAATTTTCGGGCATGGTTTCAACTTCTTTGGTAAGCGCCATGCCGATGTTGCCGCCTACTTTGGTTACGCACGGCAGCGTTGCCAGCATTTCGCCTATTAAAATAGTAGTTGTTGTTTTGCCGTTGGTACCGGTAATGCCCACAATATGCCCGTTATAATTGCGGTAAGCAAGTTCCGCCTCGCCGGTTACATTAATGCCGCGTTTCAGCGCTTCCTGCACCAGAGGGTTTTCCATGCTGATGCCCGGTGAAAGGATGACTTCTTCCACATCGTCCAACAGTCCTTCTTTTTTGCCTATTACAATTTGCCCGCCGCTTTTAGCAAGCAGTTCTTTTAAATCTGCATCAACCTCATGCCCGGCATCATTATAAAGCAGCACACGTTTGCCCTGGCGTGCCAGAATATCCGCAGCGCCGCAGCCGCTGATGCCTATGCCATAAACAAGTACAGCCTTACTCAAAATTAAAATCCTCCGTTTCCGTTAAGCCACAGCAAAACACCCGCAATGCACAGCAGGCAGCTTGCGGCAAAAAAACGTTTTACAATTTTGGTTTCTTTCCATCCGCCAAGTTCAAAATGATGATGTATCGGCGTCATGCGGAAAATACGCCTGCCGCCCGTAAGGCGGAAATAAGTAACCTGCATTATTACAGATGTTGCTTCCATAACGTAAATGCCGCCGAGAATTACAAGCAAAAGTTCTGTATGCGTAAGCAGCGCCAGCGCCGCAACACCGCTGCCTATTGCCAGCGAACCGGTATCGCCCATAAACACTTTGGCCGGATGGTGGTTAAACAGCAAAAAGCCGAGGCACGCACCGGTAATGGCCAGCGCAAATACGCTTAAATCGGCATGGCCGGTGTTATAGGCAATAAACGCATAAGCAACCGTTACAGGCAGCGTAACGCTTGCCGCAAGCCCGTCAAGCCCGTCGGTAAGGTTTACGGCGTTAGTTGTGCCCACAAGCAGCAAAAACACCAGCACGTAATATAACCAGCCTAACGGAAGCATATATTCCGTACCCGGTATGGCTATGCTTAAATCAGACTGCACATGGGTTTCAATATAATAAACATACGCCCCTGCCAGTACAAACTGCATAAAAAACTTCTGGGCAGCAGTAAGGCCAAGGTTGCGTTTCATTACAACTTTAATATAATCGTCAATAAAACCAATCAGCGCATGGCCGAAGGTTAAAAGCAGTGCAATGCACAACGCCGGTGTAAAATTGCACCATACGGCAACGGCAACCAGAATTGCCAGCAGCATCATAATGCCGCCCATGGTAGGCGTGCCGCTTTTTTTCATGTGTTCTTTCGGGCCGCATTCGCGGATGCTCTGCCCAAAATTCAGTTTATGCAAAACCGAAATAAAGCTCGGCCCTGTTACGGCACAGATAATAAATGCCGTAGCCAGTGCACCAAGAAGATTAATTGTCATTTATCCAACACTCCGGATTTTATTTTTTCAGAACAAGGTCAATCAAACCATCAACCTGCATGGAATGAGAGCCCTTGAGTAAAATTATATCATCATTGCGTAAAATGCCGCTTAAAATTTTGGCTGCTTCCGCACGGTCATGGCAAATAAAGGTTTTTACGCCTTTTTCCTGCGCTGCGCGTCCAGTATTTACTGCTTCCGTGCCGTAGGTAATAAGCACGTCAACGCCTTCGGCAGCGGCCATTTCGCCAACTTCCTTATGTGCCTGCACGGAAAGCGCACCAAGCTCCAGCATATCGGCCAGCACGGCAACCGCCCTGCCGCCTTTGGCATCTTTTACGGCATGCAGTGTTTTTAAAGCGCTTGCCATAGATGCAGGGCTGGCATTATAGGCATCATTAATAACCGTTACGCTGCCAAACTGCATAAATTCCTGGCGTTTGCCGGTAAGGCGCACATTTTTTAAAGCATTTTTTATCTGCGCCAGCGGAACATTAAATGCAGCTGCCACGGCAATGGCGGCCAGCGCGTTATAAACATTATGCTCGCCCAAAAGCGGCAGCACGATATGTTCTTTTTCGCCCGCTGCGGCACAAACGCAGTCAAACTCGCTGCCTTCCGCCGTAAGTTTAATGTTCTGCGCATATACGCCGGCTTCTTCCGTACAGCCGTAGCTTATAACTTTGGCTGTGGTTTTATCTGCCATGCAGCGCACAAAAGCATCGTCGTTATTAAGCACCGCAAACTGCTGCGCCGTTAAATTTTCAACAATTTCGCTTTTGGCTCTGGCAATATTTTCCATACTGCCCAAAAGTTCCATATGTGTTTCGCCAACGTTTGTTACAACGGCAGCGTCGGGGCTTGCCAGTTTGCACAGGGCGCTTATCTGCCCCAGTCCGCGCATGCCCATTTCCACAACGGCAATTTCCGTATCGTTTTTAATGTTCAGCAATGTTTTGGGAAGCCCTATTTCGTTATTAAAATTGGCCTCCGTTTTAACAACATTATACTTGCAGGCAAGGCAGGCTGCAATCAAATCTTTGGTTGATGTTTTACCATTGGAACCGGTTACCGCAACAACCTTTAAATTTTTCTGCTTATCGCGCCAGGCTTTGGCAATAAGCTGATATGCTATTAAAGTGTCATCTGTTTTTATAACAACGGCATCCTGCGGCAAACCTTCAACAGCATGGCTTACAAGTACGCCCGCTGCGCCCAGTGCCAGTGCTTTGGCGCAATAGTTATGGCCGTCAAAATTTTCGCCGCTTAACGCCACAAACAGTTCTCCGCTTTTAATGGTGCGGCTGTCCGTATTAATGCCGGTAAATTCAACTTTCTGCAAACTGCGGCAGCTTCCTCCCGTTGCCGCCAGTATTTCCTGCAAATCAAACATCATATCACCTTTTGTTCTGCCAGTATTCCTGCACTACTTCACGGTCATCAAAATGAATGGTTTCATGACCGATTATCTGATAATTTTCATGCCCTTTGCCGGCAATTAAAACAACATCATCAGCGGCGGCATGTGCAAGGGCATAGTTAATCGCTTCGCGCCTGTCGCTTAAACGCACGCTGGTTTTGCCTGCCGGAATTTCCTTAAGAGCGGTTTCAATTTCATCAATAATAAGTTCTGGGTCTTCGGTACGCGGATTATCGGAAGTTACAACAACATTATCCGCAAGTTCCAGCGCAATGCGTCCCATAATCGGGCGTTTTTTGTTGTCGCGGTCACCGCCGCAGCCAAATACAACCCAAAGTTTGCCGCGAGTAATGCCGCGCGCAGTTTTCAGCACGTTTTCCAGGCCGTCCGGGGTATGGGCGTAATCCACAATTACGGTGTAGGGCTGCCCTGCCTCTACCAGCTGAAAACGTCCCGGCACACCGTCAAAGCCGTCAAGCACATCCATAATAATTTTCGGGTCAACCTTTTCGGCAAGCATTGCGCCCACGGCAGACATTACATTATATACGTTAAATTCACCAGTAATTTTAAGCACCAAATCCATTTCGCAGGCAGGTGTATGCAGCTTTAATGCCATTTGTTTGGCCTGCACATCAAAGCTGATGGGATAAATATCGTAATCCTTGCTTTCGCCGTAAGTAATTACCGGCACTTTAGCGCGTGCGGCAATAATTTTACTGCTGGGGTCATCCATGTTAAGCACGGCAGTTTTGCCTTCCTTGGTACCGCCTGCCAAATGTTCAAACAAAAGGCTTTTGGCATCACGGTAATTTTCAAAAGTTTTATGAAAATCCAGATGGTCCTGTGTGATATTGGTTAAAACAGCCGTATCATATTCAATACCGGCAACACGTTTTAAGGCCAAAGCGTGGCTCGAAACTTCCATTACCACATAATCGCACCCGCACTGCTGCATTTTATACAAAGTTTTCTGCAAATCAACAACATCCGGCGTTGTATTATGCGAAACGGTTTCTTCGTCCTCAATCATAATATTAATGGTACCAATCATGCCAACCTTATATCCTGCCCTGCGCAGAATAAGCCTGATAATATTGGTGGTAGTTGTTTTGCCGTTAGTTCCGGTAACGCCAATCATGCGCATTTTTTTGCCGGGATAGTCAAAAAAATAAGGGGTCACTAACTCCATGGCCCTTCTGGTATCGTTTACCTTAATCAGCGTCATGCCTTCCGGGCATGCAGCAGCATCTTCAACAATGGCTGCCACAGCGCCCTTTTCATGCGCCTGCTGTAAAAATTTATGCCCGTCAACAGTTGCGCCTTTCAGGCAGATAAATAAACTTCCCGGCACAACAACGCGGGAATCGGCAGTTATATCAGTAATGGTTTTGCCTGCCGCGCCGGTGACTTCTGCGTCCGGCAGCAACTTCAGCAAATCCTGTAAATTCTTTTCCATCCGGATACCTCCAAAAGTGAAACGGCAGCCTTAATACACTCAGGCTGCCTCCCATAAAATTTTATATTATTATACCATATCTTGCTTAAGAAGGCTATGTTTTTTACTTTGCATAAGCATAACCGTCATAAGCAATTTTACCTTTGTCTGCTTTAACATAAATATTGTTGCGCGCTACCTGCATGCCAAGCTGCTTTTCGGCAATAGAGGTAATTCTTTCAGGCCCCTTAAGCTGCTCAACAACAATGCGTTCTTCGCTGTTTTCCAGCATCAAAGCCGCTTCCTGCTGTTTTAAGGCTACAAGTTCATTGCTTTTGGAAATAAGGCATTCGCTGCGTACAACGCATGCAAAATAAGTAGCCAGCAAAATTCCTGCCACCACAGCAATACGGCGGCGCATAAGTTTTAAATTGCGCTGTTTGGGCCTTTTTACATACGCTGTCTGCCGTACAGTATTTTCTTGTTGTTCTTCCAATTCCCATGCATATTCATCATACTTTCTGGCTAACATAGCGTTTTCCTCCATCAATATTTATCAGCATTTCTCGGCAAACCTAAGCCTTGCACTGCGCGCACGCGGATTTTCTTCAATTTCCTCCGCCGATGGCACAATATTCCCCACTTTTTTCAGCTGCGGTTTTCTGCCGCACACACATACCGGAAACTGCGGCGGGCAAATGCAGCCTTTGGCAAGTGCTGCAAAAGTTTGTTTTACAATTCTGTCTTCCAGCGAATGAAAGGTTATTACGCCAATTTTTCCGCCTGTTTTAAGCCTTGCCACAGCATTTTCCATTGTTTTTTGCAGTATGCCGAGTTCATTGTTAACTTCAATCCTCAGTGCCTGAAAAGTTCTTTTCGCCGGATGAGGCCCATCCATTCTGGCACCTTTAGGTATAGCTTTTTTTATAATTTCCACCAGTTCAAACGTGGTGGAAATATGTTTGTTTTTGCGCTCTGCCGCAATAAAAGCAGCTATGCGTTTGCTCCAGCGCTCCTCACCGTAACGGTGAATTATATCGGCAAGCTCGCTTTCGGAATAATTATTTACAATATATTCCGCGCTCAGCTTCGCGCTTTTATCCATACGCATGTCAAGCGGCCCGTCGTGCATATACGAAAAACCGCGTTCCGGCGTATCCAGCTGATAGCTTGAAACACCAAGGTCAAAAAAGATACCGTCAATCCGCTCTATATTAAGGCTGTCAAGCACAGCATCAAAATCTTTAAAATTGCTTTTTACGGTAGCTATCCGGCATTTGCACGGAGCCAGGCGTTTTTTGGATGCGGCAATGGCATCTTCGTCCTGGTCAATGCCTATAAGCATTCCGTCTACGTTAAGCTGCGAAGCAAACCCGAAGGAATGACCGGCACCGCCCATAGTGCAGTCTACATAAACGCCGTCTTTATTTGTTATAAGCCATTTAACGCTTTCATCAAGCAAAATGCTTTTATGCTTAAATTCGTTTGCTGCCATTTTAAATACCTATATCCATATCAGCAAGCTGCGCTGCCACAGCGTCGGCATCTTCGGCATTAACTGCGTTATATTCCTGCCAACGGGCTGCGTCCCAAATTTCAGCCCTGCTGCCTACGCCAACTATTACCGCATTTTTTTCAAGCCCGGCAAAAGTACGCAGGCTTGCCGGAAGCAGTACACGCCCCTGCTTATCACATTCTACTTCGGCTGCGCCGCTGAAGAAAAACCTGCTGAAAGTACGGGCATTTTTATTCGTCATCGGCAAAGCGTTAAGTTTAAGTTCCAGCTTATGCCATTCATCTTTATCATATACAAACAGGCAGCCATCCAGCCCTTTGCTGATGATAAAACTGCCGCCAAGGGTTTCACGGAGCTTTGCGGGCATGAAAAGGCGGCCTTTTACGTCAATAGTATGCTGATATTCACCCATTAACATAGCGGCACTCTCCTCCCCTTTTCCCCACTTTACACCATTATACCCCACTTTAAGTTAAAAAACAATATTATTATGCATATTAATGCACTTTTTTGTAAATTAACCAGCTGGCAAAAATATTTTTAAGCAAGTTACCCTAAAGCAACTTTTATTTTTGCCAAACTGTGGTATAATAAAAAAGCCGAAAGGCAAAAAGTAAATAATTTAGCATTTATGCTTTAAGGAGGATTATTAAATATGCTTACCAAAGATACCGGCATTATTGATGCCGTTCAAAACCATCCTGAAATTTTAGAAGTTTTTGCAGAATACGGCCTCGGCTGCGTTGGCTGCATGGCATCCCATTTTGAAAGCATCGGCCAGGGCGCTGCTGCCCACGGCATTGATGTTGACGCCTTCATTGCCGACTGCAACAAAGCTATTGAAGCTGCAAAAAAATAAAACCGCAGCTTAACACCGCGGTTTAAAATTTAAAACTGTTTATTTTTGTAAAAAAGCAATACCGCCCTTACATAAAGTAAAGGCAGTATTGCTTTTATTTTTTTATTATTTTACCAAACGGCAACCATGCCGTCGGCGCGGGGTTCTGTTGCGCCAACAAGCACGCCGTCATCATTGCGCCAAATCATCTGTCCGCGGCCAAAGTCAATAAAGTCATCGGTTACGATAAGTTCGTGCCCGCGGGCGCGCAAAGCATTAATTAATTCTTCGCCAACGCCTGCTTCAACCATAACTTTTTTGCCTTCAATCCACTGCCAGCGCGGGCAGTCCAGTGCTTCCTGCGGGTTCATGCCAAAATCAATTACGTTATGGATAACCTGCAAGTGACCCTGCGGCTGCATGTAACCGCCCATTACGCCAAACGGGCCCACGGCTTTGCCGTCTTTTGTTAAAAAGCCCGGTATAATGGTATGATATGGCTTTTTCAGCGGTACAAGGTAATCATCGTGCTGCGGGTCAAGCGTAAAGCCGGAAGCCCTGTCGTTAAAGGCAATGCCGTAATCCGGCACAACTATGCCGCTGCCAAAGCCCTGAAAATTGCTTTGGATATACGAAACCATGTTGCCTTCGCCGTCTGCCGTACACAGATATACCGTACCGCCGCAGAACGGATTGCCCGGCTTGGGCATAATTGCCTCTTCGCCAATAAGTGCGCGGCGTTTTGCCGTATATTCATCACTAAGCAGTTCTTTAACCTGCGCTTTCATATAACGCGGGTCTGCAACGTATTTTCTGCCGTCGGCGTAGGCAAGCTTCATGGCTTCAATTTCGTGGTGCAGGTTTTCGGCACAGTCTTTGCAGCTGTGTTCAAAACCTTTTAAAATATTAAGCGCCATTAACGCCACAATGCCGTGCCCGTTAGGAGGCAGTTCCCATACACGGTAACCGCGGTAATCAATGCTGATTGGCTCAACCCATTCGGCACGGTAAGCAGCTAAATCGCTTTTGCGGATATAGCCGCCTGTGCTGCGCGAAAATTCATCAATTTTATCGGCAATTTCGCCTCGGTAAAAAGCTTCGCCGTAGCTATCGGCAATAAGGCGCAGCGTTCTGGCCTGTTTAGGCAGCTTGGCAACTGTACCGGCTGCCGGGGTTTCGCCGTTTTCAGTAAAAGTATCAAACCAGCCTTTAAAGGCCGCATTATTTTTATACGGAGCAAAAACGCCAAGGCCTTCATGCCATAAGCGGCTGATAACCGGCGATACCGGGTAACCGTTTTCGGCATATTCAATCGCCGGTGCAAACAGTTCGGCAAAAGGCAGTTTGCCAAAGCGTTTGTGCAGTTCTGCCCAGGCAGATACCGCACCCGGAACCGTTACCGATTCCCAGCCGCGCTCGGGAATTGCCGTTTTATCTTTTAATGCCGCACAGTCCGGCGTTAAAAGTTCAGGCGCATAACCGCTGCCGTTTAAGCCGTATAATTTGCCGCCAACCCACACCTGGGCAAAGGCATCGCTGCCAAGCCCGTTGCTGGTAGGCTCTAAAATTGTAAGCGCAATGGCGGTTGCAACAGCGGCATCAACGGCGTTGCCGCCTTTTTTAATCATATCAAGCCCGGCCTGCGCTGCCAGCGGCTGGCTGCTGCAAACCATGCCCTTTGTGCCGTACATTACGCTGCGGCGCGAAGGGTATTTATATTGTAAGGGATTAAAACCAAAATCCATTTTATGCGCCTCTGTTTATTTGCTGATGTTGTAGAAAACATCCATTCCTTTATATTTGGCTGCGCTGCCAAGGTCTTCTTCAATGCGCAGAAGCTGGTTGTATTTTGCCACGCGGTCAGTTCTTGCCGGTGCGCCGGTTTTAATCTGCCCTGCGTTAACGGCAACTGCAATATCCGAAAGCGTGGTATCTTCCGTTTCGCCGCTGCGGTGGGAAATAATGCAGGTATAGCCTGCGCGTTTGGCGGTTTCGATAGCGCGGAAAGTTTCGGTAAGCGTGCCAATCTGGTTTACTTTAATGAGGATTGCGTTGCCGACATGTTTTTCAATGCCTTCTTTAAGGCGTGCTTCGTTGGTTACAAACAGGTCGTCGCCAACAAGCTGAACTTTTTTGCCAAGGCGTTTGGTAAGTTTTTTCCAACCGTCCCAGTCATCTTCAGCAAGGCCGTCTTCAATGGATATAATAGGATATTTTTCGCACAGCATGGCAAGGTAGTCAATCATTTCTTCGCTGGTTTTTACAACGCCTTCTCCAGCCATGTCATACTTGCCGTCTTTATAAAATTCGCTTGAAGCAACGTCAAGAGCCATAACAATATCTTTGCCGGGTTTGTAGCCTGCTTTTTCAACGGCTTCCAAAATAACGGCAATGGCTTCTTCGTTGGATTTCAAATCCGGCGCAAAGCCGCCTTCATCACCCAAACCGGTTCCAAGGCCTTTTTCCTTTAAAAGGGATTTAAGAGTATGGTAAATTTCAACATTCATGCGCAGGCATTCGGTAAAGGATTTTGCACCAACAGGCATAATCATAAATTCCTGAATGTCTACGTTGTTATCGGCATGCTGGCCGCCGTTTAAAATGTTCATCATCGGCACGGGCAGTTCCTGTGCAGCTACGCCGCCAAGGTACAGGTACAGCGGCAGCCCGCAGGAGTTGGCTGCGGCTTTGGCTACTGCCATGGATACGCCAAGTACAGCGTTGGCGCCCAGTTTGCCTTTGTTGGGCGTGCCGTCAAGGCGGATGAGCATTTCGTCAATTTCAGTCTGGCGGGTTGCTTCAAGGCCAATCAAAGCTTCTGCAATAACGTCGTTAACGTTATCAACTGCTTTGCTTACGCCTTTGCCGCCATAGCGTTCTTTATCGCCGTCGCGCAGTTCAACTGCTTCGTGTGCGCCGGTAGATGCGCCGGAAGGTACGGCTGCGCGGCCGACAGAGCCGTCTTCCAGCCATACTTCAACTTCAACGGTCGGGTTTCCGCGCGAATCGAGTATTTCTCTTGCGTAAACTTCGGTAATCATTGCCATGAGTTTTTCACCTCTGATTATTTTACTTTTCTATCAGGCTGTGCCCTGTCATTTCTGCAGGCTGCGCTATGCCCAAAAGTTCCAGCAGCGTCGGCGCTATATCTGCCAAAATGCCTTCATGCAGTTTCGGCTTTTCTTCCGATACCATTAAAAACGGTACGGGGTTAGTGGTATGCGCCGTATACGGCTGGTTAGTTTCTCCGTCATACATTTTTTCAAGGTTGCCGTGGTCGGCAGTTATGCAAACCGCCCCGCCAAGTGCAAGCACTTTTTTTACTATTTTCCCGGCACAGGTATCTACCGCTTCCATTGCCTTAACGGCAGCATCCATTACGCCGGTATGACCAACCATATCGGGGTTGGCAAAATTTAAAATAACAACATCATATTTATCTTCATCAAGCAGCGCTAAAAGCTTGTCCGTCACTTCGTAGGCGCTCATTTCCGGCTGCAAGTCGTAAGTGGCAACCTGCGGCGAAGGTATAAGCACTCTATCTTCCAGCACGTTTGGAGTTTCCACGCCGCCGTTAAAAAAGAACGTTACATGCGCATATTTTTCCGTTTCGGCAATGCGCAGCTGGCGCAGATTATTTTTTGCCAGAACCTCGCCCAGGGTATTAACAAGCGTTTCCGGCGGAAAAGCCACTGCGGCATCAATGGTTGCATCGTATTGCGTCATGCAGACAAACGCCACATTTAATTTAACGCGTTCAAAACCGGCAAAACCATTGTCCGTAAAGGCGCGTGTAAGCTGCCTTGCCCTGTCCGGGCGGAAGTTATAAAATATAACGCCGTCGCCGTCTTTTACGCGGCTGTCATTTTCGGAAGCAACAACAAACGGCTCAACAAATTCGTCGGTAACACCGGCAGCATAACTTGCTTCAATGCCTTCAGCGGCAGAAGCAAAAGTTTTTCCGCTGTGCAGCGTTATGGCATCATAAGCCTTTTGTGTGCGCGCCCAGCGCTTATCGCGGTCCATGGCATAATAACGCCCGCTGACGGTTGCAATTTCGCCGCAGCCTGTTTCGTCAATAACTTTTTGCAGGCGTTCAATATAAGTCAGCGCAGTGCTCGGGCCAACATCACGGCCGTCTAAAAACGCATGCACGTAAACTTTTTCAAGGCCGTTGGCTTTCGCCATTTTTAACAGCGCCCACAAGTGGCTTTCGTGGCTGTGTACGCCGCCGTCACTTAAAAGCCCCATTAGATGCAGTGCGCCGCCGTTTTGTTTTACCCGCGCCATACATTCAAGCAGCGCTTTGTTTTGCAGCAGCGTGCCTTCTTCGCAGGCTTTGGTAATACGCGTCAGTTCCTGATACACAATGCGCCCGGCGCCGATATTTAAGTGCCCTACTTCCGAATTGCCCATCTGCCCTTCCGGCAGCCCTACTGCATTGCCGGAAGCCAAAAACCTTGTATGCGGGTAAGTTTCAAAAAGGCGGGAAAGCTCCGGCGTTTTTGCTGTTTTAGCCGCATTATAAGGCCCGGCCGGGGCAATGCCCCAGCCGTCCAAAATCATAAGCATTACAGGTTTCATGTTATCCTCACACACTGCGTACAATAGCGCTGAAGCTGTCTGCTTTCAGGCTTGCACCGCCAACCAGTACGCCGTCAATTTCGCCCTGCACAAAATCGGCAGCATTCTTTTCGGTTACGCTGCCGCCGTACAAAATACGTACTTTGCGTGCAACTTCTTCCGAAAAGATTTTTTCTATCTTGCTGCGGATAAGCACGGCAACTTCCTGTGCATCTGCCGCCGTTGCAGCATTGCCGCTGCCAATGGCCCACAAAGGCTCATAAGCAACAACCATGTTTTCTGCTTCCTGGGCGGTAATGCCTTTTAATGCGTTTTGCAGCTGCATGCTTATTTTACGGGAGGTTTTGCCTTCCGCGCGTTCTTCGGCATTTTCGCCAACGCAAAGCACAGGTTTCAGGCCGTTTCTGTAGGCAGCACGCAGTTTTTTGGCAACGGCAACTTCGTTGTCGCCAAACAGCGTGCGGCGTTCGGAATGGCCGATAATTACATATTCCGCGCAGATATCGGCAATCATTTTGCCGGAAACAGCGCCGGTGTAAGCGCCTTCATCTTCCCAGAAAATATCCTGCGCGCCGTATCCTACATGTTTGCCGTCGATAGCATCGGCAACGGTTTCCAAAGCAGTAAACGGCGGGAAGATTACAACCTCGTTCAAAGTTCCGTTCGTTTCTTCTACAATGCTTTCTGCAAGTTCTACCGCTTCGCCGACTGTTTTGTGCATTTTCCAGTTGCCTGCAACCATTTTGCGGCGCAGGTCATCCAATGCAGCAATGCCGGGCAGCACTTTGCCTTCCAGATATTCAAGGCTTGCACCGCCGCCGGTAGAAATATGGCTTATTTTAGAAGCAAGGCCCGTCTTTTCAATAGCGGCAACACTGTCGCCGCCGCCGACAATACTTACGGCTTTGCTCTTGGCAACTGCTTCGGCAACAGCTTCCGTGCCATGTGCAAAAGCATCCATTTCAAATACGCCCATAGGGCCGTTCCAAACAATCATTTTTGCGCCCTGCAAAGCAGCTTCATACTGCAAACGGCTTTCCGGGCCAATGTCAAGCGCCATGTAGTCCTGGCTCAGGTTTTCAACACGTTCAACCTTTGTATCGGCGTCAGCCGCAAAGGCAGAAGCCATTACAAGGTCAACCGGCAGCAGCATTTTAACGTTGTTTTCTGCTGCTTTTTTAAGCAGGGCACGCGCCAGTTCAAGTTTATCTTCTTCAACAAGGGATTTGCCCATTTTATGGCCTTGTGCGGCAAGGAAGGTATTAGCCATGCCGCCGCCGATAAGAAGCACGTCAACTTTATCAAGCAGGTTTTCTATTACGCCGATTTTATCGGAAACTTTTGCGCCGCCGATAATTGCCGCATAAGGATGCAGCGGATTGGTAACGGCACGCCCGATAAATTTAATTTCTTTTTCGAGCAGGAAGCCTGCGGCAGCCGGCAGAAAATGCGTAACGCCTTCCACCGAAGCATGCGCGCGGTGCGAAACGCCGAAACCGTCATTAATATATACATCGGCCAGCGAAGCAAGTTTTTCGGCAAAGCCAAGGTCATTTTTTTCTTCTTCTTTATGGAAACGCAGGTTTTCAAGCATTAAAACTTCGCCCGGTTTTAAAGCCGCAGCCATTTTTTCTGCTTCTTCGCCAATGCAGTCATGCGCAAAAGCAACAGGCATATCAAGCAGTTTGCTTAAATATGCGGCAACCGGTTCCAAAGAATACTTCTTGTTTACTTCGCCCTTCGGACGGCCAAGGTGCGCCATTAAAATAACGGCAGCGCCATGCTCCAGAAGATAACGCAAGGTATCAAGCGAAGCGGTAATGCGGGTATCGTCCGTAATATTGCCTTCGGCATCCATCGGCACGTTGTAATCAACGCGCACGAGGGCTTTTTTGCCGTTAAGCTCTAAATCGCATAAGGTTTTCTTTTCCATTACTCCACCTTCTTACAGGCCTTTGGAGGCAATGTAGCAGGCAAGGTCAACAACACGGTTGGAATAACCCCATTCGTTATCATACCAGGCAACAACTTTAGCCATACGCGGGCCAACCATCATGGTAGAAAGACCGTCAACAATGGAGCTGAGCGGGCAGCCGTTGTAATCGCGGGAAACCAGCGGCAGTTCGTTGTAGCCCATAATGCCTTTCAGTTCGCCTTCTGCTGCTTTTTTAAGAGCTGCGTTAATTTCTTCGGCAGTGGTATCTTTTTCAAGCAGTACGGTCAGGTCGGTAATAGAAACGTTCGGGGTAGGAACGCGCATTGCAAAACCGTTCAGTTTGCCTTTAACTTCCGGCAAAACCAGGGAAACTGCCTTGGCAGCACCGGTAGTGGTCGGAATGATGGACTGCGCAGCAGCACGGGCGCGGCGCAAATCTTTATGCGGCAGGTCAAGGATTCTCTGGTCATTGGTATAAGAGTGAACGGTAGTCATAAGGCCGCTTACAATGCCAAAGTTTTCCAGCAGAACTTTGGTAAACGGAGCCAGGCAGTTGGTGGTGCAGGAAGCGTTGGAGATAATATTGTGTTTGTCTGCTTCATATTTATCTTCGTTAACGCCCATAACAATGGTAATATCTTCGCCTTTAGCCGGAGCGGAGATGATAACTTTTTTAGCGCCTGCTTCAAGATGTGCTTTAGCTTTTGCGCCTTCGGTAAAGCGGCCGGTAGATTCAACAACGATTTCTACGCCGAGTTCGCCCCAGGGCAGTTTAGCCGGGTCGGTCTGTGCCAGTACTTTAACTTTTTTGCCGTCAACTACCAGATATTCGCCTTCGGCAGTAACATCATGGTCAAAAGTGCCATGAATGGAATCATATTTTAACAGGTGTGCAAGGGTTGCAGCGTCCGTCAGGTCATTTACAGCCACAACATCAAAATCGGGGTTGCCGAATGCTGCACGGAAAACATTGCGGCCGATACGGCCAAATCCATTAATACCTACTTTTGTCATAATAAAATCCTCCTTTAAAATATATGATGATTTATTTTTGCACAAAAGTGCTTTATAACTTAATCTTCAAGCATTTCTGCAATACAGTGCGCTGCAGCTTCGTCCGTAACAAGAATATCCTGCCGTGAAGCACGTATTACCGATAAAATTGCTTCTGCCTTGCTGCGCCCGCCGGCCACGCCGATAACAGTGCCTATTTTCGGCAAATCCTGTAACATCAGCCCGGCATTGTTCGTCATATAAACCTGCCTGCCATCCAGCGCGCAGTACTGGCCAAAGGCCTCGCCAACAGCGCCGTCGTCCAAAAGTTTTTGAATAAACTCCGGTGCCATGCGGCGGTGGCGCGCCATAACAGCTGCCTGCCCCACGCCATGCACAAGAATATCAGCCTGCTTGATAATATCAACAACGGCTTTAACGCCGGTGTCTTCCGCCAAAATGCTGTTTAAAATTTCCTCGCTCACGCTGTCCGGCACATACAGCTGGCGGTAAGATGCGCCCATACGCTGCGCCAGCACCGTTGCGATGGTATTGGCCTGCAATTCCACGTTATCGCCAAGACCGCCTCGCGCAGGCACAACCACTGTTTGCGGGTGGCTGCCGCTGATATTGGCAGCAAGCGCCGCCATTGTAGTACCGCCGCTGACAGCGACAATATGCTTTTTACCGTCGCCCAGCAGCCTGCTTAAAATACGTGCGGCCGCACGGCCTATTTCGCGCTTAACAACTTCTTCCTGGTCGGAATCGCCGGGAATGATAACAACCCTGCCGATATTCAGCTTGCTGCATAAAAGCTGTTCCAAAGAGTTAAGCCCCTGCAATTTGCGTACATAATCGGCAAGCTCCCGCAAAATATCCATGCCTTCCTCCGTTACCGTCATGCCGGATGAAGAAAAAACAAGCAGCCCGCAGCCTTTTAAAAAATCAACCTGGGCGCGCAAAACCCTTTCGCTAAGCCCAAGCCTTACTGCCAAAGCACGCCTGCCAATCGGGTGTTCGTGGCTGACCTGGCGCAGAATCTGATAACGCTGCACCAAAAGATTGGTCAGTTCGGGAACAATTTTCTTTTGTAAATTGATAATACTATCCATAAGCCTTCACCTATCAGGTTTTGTCCCTCGTGGTCCTTTTTTAGTCCCACGATTTCTAAACAAAACAAATAAGAGTACCTTATTTGTAAATATTGTACCACATTAGGCGCAAAAAAAGAAGTAGAAAGATATTAAGGCGCAGTAAAATTTTAGGCGCCGTTCTTTCAAACAAAAAACAGTCCGGTAACCGTAATGGTAAATGCACTTTCAAAACTGCGGCGGCTGAATTTAGGGCACTTTGTAAGAGAGTCCGGTTACTATTCCGGACGGAATCGGAGGAGCCGCAGCATTTTGATGCGTTTAGCAGGACGGTTACCGGGCTGTTTATCTGTTAAATTCTCACACCTTTTTATAAAAAACCCGGCAAAGCAACTTTATTGTAATTAAATTTTAACTATTAAACTTTGAAAGCACAAACGCAAAAAGAGCGGTATTACCAAATGAAGTAGCATTCAAAAATTTGGTTAATACCGCTCTTATGAAACTTTAGCTAAAAACTATATATTTTACTTTCTGTAATTTACAATTTCCGGGTTCATATCGTGGAAATGCATGCGCTTTTTGGCAACCTCTTCCCATTCGGTGCCGGGTTTGCCGTAATTTGCGTAAGGGTCGATGGAAAGCCCGCCGCGCGGGGTAAATTTGCCCCATACTTCAATATATTTAGGCTCCATCAGTTTAATTAAATCTTTCATAATAATATTTACGCAGTCCTCATGAAAATCACCATGGTTACGGAAGCTGAACAAATACAGCTTCAGCGATTTGCTTTCCACAAGCTTCATATCAGGCACATACGAAATATAAATGGTGGCAAAATCAGGCTGGCCAGTCATCGGGCACAGGCTGGTAAATTCCGGGCAGTTAAATTTTACAAAATAATCGTTGCCGGGATGCTTGTTAATAAACGATTCCAAAACCTCCGGCGCATAATCGGTAGGATAGTTGGTTTTATGCCCTAAAAGGCCGACGCCCTGTAATTCTTCTTTGGTTCTTCCAGATGTCATGTTTATTTCCTTTCCGCCGCGATATTTACGGCAAACGATTTTTCAAGTGCAGTTACAAGCGCCGCTCCGGCAAGGCCGCATATAAACTGCCCTACCAATACAGAAGATGCCAAGAGCCAGTACGGCAAATCGAGCAGTACGGAAAGCCAAACCGGCACGCCAAGGCCGGGAATTAAAGTTATGGCAAATAAAATGCACCAGTTGCCGCAGCCATATTTTTTGGCAAGCACGATAACAGAAGTAGTAACAATGCCTACAATGCCGCCGCCAATCATATCAAGAGGCCCAAGCCCGCCCATAATGGTATTACTTATAACATTGGCTATGCCAAACGGCACAATTAAAAACGGAAAAATTGCACTTAAGCCATACATGGCCGTTGCTATGCGCACCTGATACTGCCCGAAGGCAAAAGTCTGCGTGCACATCATTACCGCAATGTACAAGGCTATACAAATACCGGCAATAGTTAATTTTTGTGTTTGTGTGTATCTTTTCATATAAATCTCCTTTTAATCTTCGTATTTTAAGGGGTCCTGCACCCCGTTTGCCGCAAAGGCTGCTTTTCTGTCGATACAGGTTCCGCAGCTGCCGCACGGTTTTTCGCCGCCGCAGTAGCAGCTCCATGTAAGTTCGTAAGGCACTTTCAACTGCAGGCCTGTTGCCACAATATCTTTTTTGCTTAAATTCACAAAAGGCGCAGCAAGCTGAACCTTACGCCCGCTGCCGGTATATATGCCTTCATTCATTTTATTGTTAAAATCGCTGCTGCAATCCGGGTAAGCACTGCCTGCCGCGTCATCTGCGTGGGCGCCGTAATAAACAACACTGCAATTTTGTGCCAGTGCAATGCTTGCGGCTACGCTTAAAAACACGCCGTTGCGGAAAGGCACATAAGTGCATACCGGTTCACCGTGCTGCTTTTTAATCTGCCCGGCATAAGATTCATGCGGAATTTCTTCGGTTGACTGCTGCAAAAGCGAGCAGTTGCTGTACACAAAAACAGGCGTTAAATCAAGTTTTATCAGCGGCGTGTTATAATATGCTGCTATTTTTTCTGCCGCCGCAAGTTCCTTGCTGTGTTTTTGCCCGTAATACAGTGCCAGCGCAATAACCTCGCTGTATTTTTCTTTGGCAACGGCAAGGCAGGTTGTACTGTCTACCCCGCCGCTTAATAGTACCAGTGCTTTCAAAATTATGCCTCCGTAAAATAAAAAATCCGTCTGGCTACAGACGGATTGCATAACAATATAAAGGCCGCTTATGCGGCACACGCCCGTAGTTTTGTTTAGGGACTGGATGGTTCCGAACAGTCCTATTAAGTTACTTAAACATTATAACCAAAAAATTTATATTTGACAAGCAAAAAATAAAAGACAGCAGCCAAATTAAACTGCTGTCTTTTAAAATGGAGAATTTCAAAATTACTGCCGTTTTTTAGGCAGAACAAAAGTTATCGTTGTACCAACACCGGGTTCGCTTTCAAGCTCCACCCTGCCTTTGTGGAACAGCACGCCGTGCTTGACTATGGAAAGCCCAAGCCCCGTGCCGCCAATTTCTTTGGAATGGCTCTTGTCCGCTCTGTAAAAGCGTTCAAAAACGCGTTCCCTGTCGGCTGCGCCAATGCCAATGCCGGTATCGCTTACGCTGACGGTTACTTCTTCGCTGCTGTCCTGCACTTTAACATCAACTTTGCCGTTGTCTTTGTTGTATTTTATCGAATTATCGACAAGGTTATACAAAACTTCGCTTAAAATAGACTGCACGCCGCAAACACATGCGCTGCTGCCATTTACGTTAAGCGTTACGCCCTTGGTCTGTGCTTTATGTTTCAAACGTAAAGTTACCGACTGCGCAAGTTTAAGCAAATCAACATCTTCAAACTCATCCAGCGTTTTGTTTTCGTCCAGGCGGGAAAGCTCCATGATATTCTGAATAAGCTCTATCATATTGCCCGCTTCGGCGTGGATGCGTTCCAAAAAGCGCTGCTTGTCCTCGTCTTTTACAAGGCCGTTTTTCATTATTTCGGCATAGCCCAAAATAGATTGCAGAGGGGTTTTAAGTTCGTGCGAAACATTGGCACTGAACTCGCGGCGCAGTTTTTCGGCTGTCATTTTTTCGGTAACATCATAAATTAAAATAACGCTGCCGCTGCCGTTTACGCTGCTGCCGGAAAGCTGGTAAAAATGCCCGTCTTTTTCGTAAAGCCCTTCACCCTTACCTGCCTGCGAAACCTTCTGCAAAAGGTCCTGCACTTCCTGCGCACGGTCAACAGTTAAAATATTTCTGCCAATAACTTCTTTAGCGCTGAAGCCAAAAATCTTAGCTGCGCTTTCGTTAATAAACAGCACATTCTGCTGCCCGTTTAACAAAACAAGCCCCTCATTCATGTTATTGGTAATAATGGTAAGTTCTTCCTGTTTGCCGCGCAGCTTTTTAAGGTTTTTGCTCAGCTGGCGTTTCTGCTTGGCAATACGCGTTAAAAACGGAGCCAGCTCGTCATAGGTTTCGTTGTCCAGCGGCTCGTCAAGGTTAACCTGATCAAGAGGCTTAATAAGGTTAAACGTAACCCTGCGCGCCACAATGCTTGCCAAAAACGCAACCACAATTACAATGCCGCCCATTATCGGCAGCATTTGCAGCACCGATTTGTAAATGCTGTCAATAGTACGCGCAAGGCGCAGTATTTTACCGTCCTCAAGGCGTACGGCATAATAATACGTTGTTTTGTCAAGCGTATCAGAAAAACGCTCTGCTTCGCCTGCGCCAACGGCAACAGCTTCCATAATTTCCTGCCTCATGGCATGGTTTTCAAGCGTTTTTGCTTCTGCCTGATTGTCAAAAAGCACTATACCGTCTTTATCTATAAGCGTTATGCGCACATTGCTGCCGTTTTCGGCTGCAATTTTATTTAAAAAGTCATTGCCGCCGCTTTCCAGCCCCATGCTGATATAGCGTGCTTCCTGTGCAAGCTCCTTTTTTGTTTCGTTAAAATAATCCTGCGAAACAAGGAAAGTTATCAAGCCCGATGCCACAAGCACTGCCATTGCAGCCAGAGCCACCAGCGCGCGGAAAATTTTATTTTTCATGCTCCGCACCTATACGGTAGCCAACGCCGCGCACGGTTTCAATAACCGTACTGGCGCTGCCAAGTTTTTGCCTGAGTGTGCGGATATGCACATCAACGGTTCTGGTTTCGCCTGCAAAATCATAGCCCCAAATATCGGTTAAAAGCTGTTCGCGGGTAAAAACCTGCCCCGGGCGTTCCATAAGCTTATGCAGAACTTCAAACTCTTTATAAGTCAGCACAACTTCTTCACCGTTTACAAAAACCATGTGGCGGGCAATATCCATGGTAATCAGGCCGTTGGTAAGCTCGCTCGATTTATCTTCTTTTACATAACGGCGCAGCACCGCTTTAACACGCGATACCATTTCCATCATGCCGAACGGTTTGGCAATATAATCGTCTGCACCGCTGTCAAGCCCGTGTACTTTGTCGAACTCCGAACCTTTGGCCGTAGCCATGATAACAGGGATGTCCGCAGTACGCTTATCACGGCGCAGGCGTTTTAAAATAGCCATGCCGTCCTCGCCCGGCAGCATAATATCAAGAAGTATCAGCTGCGGCAATACGGTTTCCAGTGCTTTAAAAAGTTCATCGCCGCTTTCAAGCCCCAACGCCGGAAAACCGGTAGATTTTAAAGTATAAACTTCAAGTTCGCGGATATTAGGATCGTCCTCCACGCAAAATATCATGTATGCTGTCCTCCTCAAGCGTTCCGGTTATCATAAACAATACCCATTGCGAGATATTTACAGCATGATCACCGATTTTTTCAAAATATTTGGCAATCATCAGATAATCAATGGCCTGTTCGCCGCTGTCCTGAGAATTGCGGATAATCTGAATCAGCTCATGTTTGGACTGGGCAAACAATTCGTCAACCTGGTCATCATCACGTTCAACCTGCTGGGCAGTACGGATATCGCTTTTTACAAAAGCATCCAGAGTATTGGATACCATCTTTTTGGTAGCGGCAGCCATTTTTTTAAGAATGCTTGTGTCATAGTCCATTCTTAAATTATCCTGGTTTAAAATTTCGGCAATGTTGCCTGCAACTTCGCCGATACGGCGCATATCGGTTACCATTTTTAATGCAGAAGAAATCTGGCGCAGGTCGGAAGCAACCGGCTGCTGTTTTAAGAGCAGGTTAATGCAGATGTTTTCCAGTTCTCTTTCTTTTTCTTCTGTTTTTTTGCTTAAAATAATGATATCCCTCGATACTTCATCAGTAGGGTTATCAAGCGCATTTGCAACTTTTTCCAGAGCGTTTTCGCACAGTGTGCCCATTACGATAAGTTCCGTATTGAGCTGCTCCATCTGTGCCATAAATCTGCTTCTTACCATCAGCCGAACCTCCCTGTAATGTAATCTTCCGTCTTTTTCTCTTTCGGATTGCTGAACAGCGTTTCAGTGTCATTAAACTCAATAACCTCACCCAGAAGGAAGAAGGCTGTTTTATCGGAAATACGCACTGCCTGCTGCATATTGTGCGTTACTATAACAATAGTATAATTCTGTTTTAATTCTACTGCAAGGTCTTCAATTTTTAAAGTTGAAATCGGGTCAAGGGCAGAGGTAGGTTCGTCCATTAAAAGCACTTCTGGCTGTACGGCAAGGGCGCGTGCAATGCACAGGCGCTGCTGCTGGCCGCCAGAAAAACCCAGCGCGCTTTTATCAAGGCGGTCCTTTACTTCGTCCCAGATGGCTGCTTTGCGCAGAGAATCTTCAACAATGTCATCCAGTTTGCTTTTGGAATGGATGCCATGGGTTCTCGGCCCGAAAGCAATGTTATCATAAACGCTCATCGGAAACGGGTTAGGCTTCTGGAACACCATGCCCACGCGTTTGCGGAGCATGTTAACATCGTCATTCAGGTAAATATCATCGCCGTTAAGCAAAACTTTGCCTGTTACACGGCAGCCTTCAACCAAATCGTTCATACGGTTCAGGCAGCGCAGCAAGGTGGATTTGCCGCAGCCGGAAGGCCCGATGAATGCAGTGATTTCTTTTTCACGGATATGCATGTTGATATCCTTCAATGCGTGAAATTCGCTGTAATATAAATCGAGGTTTTGTATAGTAATTTTATCTTCCATCTCAGTTCCCTTTCATCAATTTACGTGCCAAATAAGAAGAAGCCGCGTTAATGGCAATTACAATTACAACAAGTATAACAGCCGTTGCATAAGCCTGTTTCATAAAAAGGCCTTCGCTGGCAAGTACGTACATATGCACTGCCAAAGTACGGCCGGACGAAAATACGTTGTGCGGCAATGCTGCAACGGTACCGGAGGTATACATAAGCGCTGCGGTTTCGCCTACAATACGGCCAATGCCGAGAATTACGCCTGCCAGAATGCCAGGAATGGCAGAAGGCAGAACAATTGCAAATACCGTGCGCAGTTTGCCGGCGCCAAGGCCGTAGCTGCCTTCGCGGTAACTATCGGGAATTGCTTTTAACGCTTCTTCGGTAGTACGCATAATCAGCGGCAAAATCATAATTGCAACCGTGCAGGAGCCTGCTAAAAGTGAGTAGCTCCATTTTAAATAGGTTACAAAGAACAGCATGCCGAACAAACCGTAAACAATGGAAGGAATACCGGACAAAGTATCTGCCGTAACCCTTACCACGCCGACAATTTTATTGTCGCGGCTTGCGTATTCAACAAGGTAAATTGCTGCAAAGATGCCCAGCGGCGTGGCTATTGCCAGAGCCAGCAGCACCATGATAACGGTATCTACCAAAGCAGGGAAAAGTGAAACGTTTTCCGTATTATATTCAAAAGCAAATAAATCTAAATTAATGTTCGGAATACCCTGCAAAATAATGTAGCCCAACAAAAAGGCCAGCGACAGGAATGTAATTACTGCCGAAACTATTACGCATACAAGTAATGTCATGGACACAGGGTCGCGCCCGTACCTGTACAGCGTTTTGCTTAAAGAACTGCTGCTCATTGCTGTACCACCTTACCCTTCAGATACGAGAACGTTAAATTGATAATGAGAATAAATATGAAAAGCACAACCGCCGTTGCAATAAGCGCATCGCGGTGCATATCGGCTGCGTAGCCCATTTCAATAACGATATTGGTCGTCATTGTACGCACGCCTTCAAGCAGCCCCTGCGGCATACGTGCCTGGTTGCCCGCAACCATAATTACTGCCATTGTTTCGCCAACCGCACGGCCAAGGCCCAGAATAATAGCCGCCATAATGCCGGATTTAGCAGCCGGCACAATCGTAAAAAATACGCTGCGCACATGCCCTGCGCCAAGTGCCAGAGCACCTTCATAATAGCTGTTGGGCACTGCCCTGAGTGCAGCTTCGGCAACGCTGATAAGGGTCGGCAGAATCATCATGGCCAAAAGCAGTGAAGCCGTAAGCATGCTGCTGCCGGTGCTGCCAATGTTGTCGCGGATAAAAGGAACCATTACCACCAGGCCGAAGAAGCCATAAACAACGGAAGGAATACCGGCCAGAAGTTCAACTGCCGGTTTTAAAAATCTGTAAATGCTGTCCGGGCAGAAACGAGCCATAAAAACAGCGGTTAAAATGCCGATAGGCACGCCGACAACGATAGCGCCCAAAGTAACATAAGCGCTGCCCAGTATCATCGGCAAAATGCCGTACAAATCGTTATTAGGCCGCCATGTTTCGCCCAGGAAAAATTCAGTTACGCCAATTTTGCCTATTGTCGGCAGGCCGTTGCCGAACAAAAATACGCAAATCATTGCAACAAGGGCAATGGAAGCACATGCCGCCAGCAAAAAGACAAGGCGCATTATTTCTTCTTTACCTGTTTTCATAAACCCTCACAATTTCCATCAATAATAATTTTCTGCATTATTATAATTAACGGTTGCCCGGTGAAAGGCAACCGTTAAAATTTGCTGTATTGTCGATATTAAAGTTGAATGTGAATTACAGTTTGTTCCATTCGGTTGCTTTACCGGTGAAGATATCTGCAACCTGAGCTTTGGTAAGGTTATCAACCTTGTTGGCTTTGTTTACTACAACTGCAATGCCGTCGGTAGCAATAACGGTGTTTTTAACGCCTGCATCAAGTTCGCTCTGTTTCAGTTCGCGGGAAGCCATGCCGATATCGCATACGCCGTTGATTGCGGACTGAACGCCGGTGGTGGAGTCGCTCTGCTGAACTTCGATGTTAACATCCGGATTCAGTTTTACATAAGCTTCTTTAAGTTTTTCCATAACAGGAGTTACGGAAGAAGAACCGGCTACAACAATTTTGCCGCTCTGTTTGCTGCCTTTGTATGCTTCAGCTTTGTCGCTGCCAATGTAACCGTTTTTGGAAACTACTTCCTGGCCTTCTTTGGACATGATGAAGGAAATGAAGTCCTGAGCAACAGCGCTTACGCCGTCTTTAGTTACAATGTTGAACGGACGGGCAACTTTGTAAGTACCGGATTTAATGTTTGCTGCGCTTGCTTCTGCGCCGTCAATTTTCAGTGCTTTAACGGTATCGTTTAAAGAACCGAGGGAGATATAGCCGATAGCGTCTTTGTTGCCTGCAACGGTGGTCATCATAACAGCAGTGCTGTTGGTGATGGAAGCGTCCTGAGTAGTCATATCAACTTTTTTGCCGTCGTCACCTTTCTTTTCAATGCCGAAAAGTTCGATGAATGCGCCGCGGGTGCCGCTGCCGTCTTCACGGGAGATTACAACGATTTTGCCGCCTGCTGCCGGAGCTGCTTCTTCTTTTTTCTCGCCGCCGCAGCCGGTGAATACAGCTGCACTCATAACTGCCAACATAACGCCTGCAATAAGTTTTTTGTTCATTTTCATAATTACATAAGCCTCCAGATTTTTAATTTGCTTTTGATTTGCTTTATTTAATTGCTATGGTTAAATAATACTGACCAAACATTAAATCTGTTAGAGGAGAAATGTTAAATCTATGTAAAACGGCTCTGTTTTTTGGCAATTTTTTATAAAAAACATTACATTTTTATTCCGTTATATAAAAACGGCCGGTTATATTTTAACCGGCAGCACAAATTTCTTAACATAAATAAATTTATATGCTAAACTGTAAACAAGTAAAGGAAACGGAGTGATAATTATGTCATCAGCAGATACTAAAGCCCATAAAACCGGCCCGGCGCGTCTTTTAACTGATGAAGACGTTTCAGCCCTGGAGGCTTTTGACGAAGGCTATGAAGCCTATTTTGGCAAAATGATTGATTATCTTGATAAATTTGTGGAACGGGGCGTAAAAGAAGGCCGCTTTACAGAGCAGCAGGCTGCGGAAGACCTGGAGCTTTCCCTGTGGTACGGCTTTGCCTACAACAATCTTGATATTTACCCTGCCTATTACCGCTCACTTGAGATAATGAAGCCCGCAGAAAAAAATGCCAAAGGCTGCGGCGCGTGGTACTACCGCTATTCCATTGCGCTTATGTACTGCGGCAAACCTGCCGAAGCCATAGAATATGCCGAAAAAGCCGTTGCCGAAGAACCTTCTTACCCGTGGGGCTGGCTGCAGGCGGCAAAACTGCGTTATCACTTCGGTTCTACGGAAAGCGCATTAAAGGCTATTGAAGAAGGCTTAAAGCTTGTGCCTGACGATTACGAATTTTTAACGCTGCGTAAGGAAATCGGCCTCGGTTATACTTTAGAACAGCTTGAATACCACTGGATTGGGCCGGAACAGGACAAAAAACTTCAAGCCGGGCTTGATAAGGACGCCGACGAAAAACAGCGTTCCATTGCCGGCATCATTAAAAACGAAGAACAATTCAACAAAATTAAAATGCTGTTTGCCCCGCAGGACTGGGAAGCCGACTCTCCCTTCTGCCATGGGCTGATAGAACTGAACAACATTAAATTCCGCGTTATGTTTCGCATGAACGAAGCGGCAATGTCCAAATTAAATTTTGACTGGCTGGCTGCACAAAAGGATATTATAGCCATGCACTATTTGCAGCGCCCCTGCGGCAGCGGCATTTGCCAGCTTGTGCTTGTTGTGTTCAACCTTGATTACAGCATTACCCTTGTTTACTACGACCCTGCCAAAGACAGGCATTATGAAATAAGCACTCCCAAAGAAGGAGCGCTCAATTCGCCGGTAATGCTGAATATGGAATTTCCGGACGAAGAAATAGACAACAACAGTTTGAATTAACAAAAATTTAGATTAATAAAAGCTTAAATTAATCATTAACAAAAAAAATCCTGCCTGCATACTTTAACGGTATACAGACAGGATTTTTAATTTTATTTTTTCTTTTTGCCAAGGTAAGCCGCTTTGATTTCCGGATTTTCCAAAAGCTCGGAACCGGTGCCGCTCATGGTAATTTTACCTGTTTCAAGCACGTAAGCACGGTGTGCAACTTTCAGCGCCATGTTGGCGTTCTGTTCAATCAAAAGTATCGTCATGCCTTTGGAATTGATGTACTGAATAATGTTGAAAATATCTTTAATAATCAGCGGCGCAAGGCCAAGCGAAGGTTCGTCCATCATCAAAAGTTCCGGACGCGACAACAGCGCCCTGCCAACCGCCAGCATCTGCTGCTCGCCGCCGGAAAGCGTACCGGCCATCTGCCAGCTGCGCTCCTGCAAACGCGGGAACATTTCATATACCCAGTCGATATCCTTTTGAATACCCTCTTTATCGCTGCGCATATATGCGCCTATCTGCAAATTCTCCAGCACTGTAAGGTTAGGGAAAATGCGGCGCCCTTCCGGTACCAGCGTTAAACCTTTTTTTACAATCTGCTGCGAATTAAGCCCGGTAATATTATCGCCGTTATAAACTATCTGCCCGCTTTTGGGCTTTACAAGGCCGACAATGCTGCGCAGCAGCGTGCTTTTGCCCGCACCGTTGGCACCGATAAGGGTAACAATCTGCCCTTTGGGCACTTCAAGTGAAATTCCCTTTAAGGCTTCAATGCCTCCGTAGGATACGACAAGATTTTCTACTTTAAGCATCTTCATCCACCCCCAGGTAAGCATCTATAACCCTCTGGTTATTTTGAATTTCATCAGGCGTGCCTTCGGCAATGGTCATGCCGAATTCCAGCACATAAATGCGGTCGGAAATTTCCATAACCAAATCCATATGATGTTCAATCATAAATACCGTTAAATTGTATTCTTTATGAATCTGGCGGATAAATTCCGTAAGTTCTTCCGTTTCCTTCGGGTTCATACCGGCCGCAGGCTCATCAAGCAATAACAGGCGCGGCCTGGTTGCCAGTGCGCGCACAATTTCCAGGCGGCGCTGCTGGCCGTAAGGCAGGCTCGAAGCCTTTTCGTTGCGCAAATCCCATAAGCCTACTTCCTGCAAAAGCTTTTCGGTATTGCGGTGCATTTGTTTGGCTTCTTTCATGTACCACGGCAGATGCAGTGTTGCCGAAAGAAAATCAGATTTTAAATGCAGATGATTTGCAATCAGAACATTTTCATAAACCGTTAAATCTTTAAAAAGCCTTATATTCTGAAAAGTACGGGCAATGCCAAGTTTGGCAATTTCGCTCGGGCGCTGGCCGGTAATATCAATATCCTGCCCCTGCGCATCGGTGTAAATAACTTTGCCTTCGGTAGGCGTATAAACGCCGGTAATCATGTTAAAGGCCGTTGTTTTGCCGGCACCGTTAGGGCCAATCAAAGCAATAATTTCATGGTCATTAATTTCTATGTTCAGTTTATAAACAGCGGTTACGCCGCCAAACTGCATGGTAATATCTTTGGTTTTTAAAATCATTGCGCAGCCCCTTTCCGCTTAATAAAGCCAAGAGGATTTTTTACAAAATTAATGGCTTTTTGCCAGGAAAATTCCCGCGTGCCCATAATGCCGTGGCGCCAGAACAGTACGCATACCATTAAGAGTACGGAGAAGATAACCATACGGAAGCCAGGGCGGAACAGCGGAATATCCATGCCGAACAGCATCAGCGGTTCATCGAAGAAACGCAGGTATTCCAGCCCTGCCGTTACGATAATGGCTCCAATTGCGCTGCCGGTAATGCTGCCCATGCCGCCAAGCACGATAATCAGCAAAAAGTTATAAGTAAGCGTAAAGAGGAAGTTTTTTGGGTCAACCGTGCCTAAAAGCGCACCGTACAAACCGCCGCCGATACCTGCAAAAAACGCGCTTACCATAAAGGCAAGGTTTTTATGCCAGAACAAATTAATGCCCATTGCTTCGGCAGCAATTTCGTCTTCGCGGATAGCTTTAAAAGCCCTGCCGTAAGAGGAATTAACCAAAAGAGTAATAAATACAAAGCTGATAAGTGTTACAAGGAAGATATAGCGCACATCGTTCAGCGGCGGAATATCCTTAATGCCCAGCGCGCCGTTGGTAATGCTCTGCGCGTTGGTAATCCAGATACGGATTATTTCAGAAAAGCCGAGCGTGGTTACTGCAAGGTAGTCGCCGCGCAGACGCAGCACCGGCGTACCAATCATAAACGCAAACAGCGCGGCAAGCACGCCGCCCAAAAGCAGCGCCGCCCACAGCGGCAGTTCTATATCCGCAATAAGCGGGTTCATAGGCACAGCATAAAAAACATTTTCCCTGAATTCCACAGGTACGGTAAAAATACCTACCGTGTAAGCGCCAATGGCCATAAAACCTGCCTGCCCCAACGAAAACTGCCCTACAAAGCCGTTGGTTAAGTTCATGGAAAGGCCGATAATGGCATAAACAAGGCACAAATTAACTATTCTGCGGATATAAGAGTCCATTTCCTCCTGTACGAAAAACGCAAGCCCGAAAAGGACAATTATGCCGGCTATGGTTAACAAAGCATCTCTTTTTCTCGTCATAATTACACCTTCTCCGTTGTTTTTTCGCCCAAAAGGCCAGTAGGTTTATAAAACAGAATAACAATAAGCACAATAAAAGCAAAGGCATCGCGGTAGCCGCTTAAATCCGGGAAGAAAGCTACAATTAAAATTTCGCCGAGGCCCAGAATAAAGCCGCCGAGCACCGCGCCCTTAATATTGCCTATGCCGCCGATAACGGCCGCAATAAAGCATTTCAGGCCGGGCATAACGCCCATCATCGGCGTAATGCCGGGATAGCGGATGCCGTACATAATAGCGCCGATTGCTGCCAGCGCCGAACCTATAATAAAGGTAATGGAAATAACATTATCAATATTAATGCCCATTACTCTGGCAATTTCGTAATCTTTGGAAACCGCACGCATGGCCATGCCTGTTTTGGTATGGTTTACAATGTGCAGCAGCACTACAAGGCTGATAATAGTTACAACAGGAATTACAAGGCAGATTGCCTGAATTTCTATGCCGCCGACGCTGATGTTCTGCGACAGGAGCGGCACATCCGGAAAACGCATCGGGCGTCCGCTGAAAAGATAGTTGGCAAGGTTTTCCAGCAAAAACGATGCGCCGATAGCGGAAATCAAAATAGAATTTTTAGGCGCTTCACGAAGCGGGCGGTAAGCACTGCGCTCTATTAACACACCAAGCAGCGCCGTCATAATAATTGTTATGATAAAAGTAAAATACCACGGAATATGAAAAGCCGTAATTCCGAAAAAAGCAAAATAACATGCCATCATTACAATGTCGCCATGGGCAAAGTTAATCATCAGCAAAATGCCGTATACCATTGTATAGCCTATTGCTATCAATGCGTACAGGCTGCCGAGCGATATTCCGTTAACCATGTGCTGCACAAAGCTCAGCGCCGACATGTTGGCAATAGCGTCAAAAAACTCCATAAGGGCACCTCATAACCAAAAAACTGCTCCCTTCCCTCAAAGGAAGGGAGCACCTTTTACTTAAATTTTAAATCACTTAGCTTCTACGTAATCTTTAAAGGTAAATTTGCCGTCTTTAACGGTTTTAATAACAACGCCTTTAATCGGGTCGCCGTTTTCATCAAGCGTGGTCATGCCGGTTACACATTCAAGGTCTTTGGTTGCGGCAATCGCATCGCGGATTTTAACGGTATCGGTTGCAGTACCTGCTTTTTCAATGCCGCTTACGGCAATCAGGTAAGCATCATAAGCCATTGCGGTTAAAGCGGAAGGTTCACCGTTGTATTCTTTAGTGTAAGCATCAAGGAATTTCTTAGCTTCTTCGGTGCTTGCTTTTTCGCGGTCAAACGCAGTGGAAAGTGCAACGCCTTCAACATCTTTGCCGCCTACATCAATAAATTCCTGAGTTTCCCAGGTATCGCCGCCCATGAACTGTGCGTCAATGCCAAGCTGGCGTGCCTGTTTAACCAAAAGTGCAGATTCGGTGAAGTTGCCGGGTGCAAATACTGCGTCCGGATTCAGAGCTTTAATGTTGGTTAAAATAGCGGTAAAGTCTTTATCGCCGGTCTGATAGTTGGCAACATCAACAATGCTGTTTTCGTCGCCGGTCAGTTTAACAAACTCTTCGCGGAAGAATTTTGCAAGGCCTACAGAGTAGTCATTGGAAACTTCCTGTACAATGGCAACTTTCTTAAAGCCGTTCTGGTGTGCATATTCTGCCATTACCTTGCCCTGGAACGGGTCGATAAAGCATGCACGGAAGTAATAATCGTTGTTTGCGGTTACCTGCGGGTTGGTGCAGCTTGTGCCAACAGCAGGAACTTTGTTTTCTTTAACTATATTGCCGGCAGCCATAGAAAGGGAAGAACCGTAAGAACCAACCAGCACGCTTACTTTATCCTTTTCAATAAGGCGTGCCGCAACGGATGCAGCTTCTGCTTTATCGGATTTGTTGTCAGCTACAACCAGTTCAACTTTTTTGCCCAAAACTTCGGGATGCAGTTGATTTGCAAGTTTAATGCCGCGCAGTTCCAGTTCGCCGCCGGCGGCATTATCGCCTGTCAGCGGTAAAAATACGCCAACCTTTACTACATTCTGGTCGGCAGCTTTTTCTTCGCCGCCGCAGCCGGTAAACAGGCCCATAGCCAAAGCCGAAACAGCCATAACGGATAATAATTTCTTGAATTTCACTTTGCATCTACCCCTTCTTTACTGCTTTTACAGTTTTGTAACTAACTTGTGTAAAATTATAACACCAAAGTGCACTTGTGACAAGATTGTAAAGTTGCCGTAAATTTTAACAGTATTTTGTTTTTGTTTTGACATTTTTTGTAAATTTGTTGCGGCAGTGCCGTGGATATTTTCTGATTTCTTCTCTTTTTGTTTTTATACAGTAAACTTTACATAAAAGTACTTTTGGACACGTCTACTGTTAAAAGACACGTTTTGAAAGAATTTTCTAAAAAATTTTTATGTATACACGAATACAATGCCATTTAAGTGTAATTTTTTACACTTTCCGCTAAAAGCACAATAATATATGTTATACTTTAAGAAAAGCAACAGCAAAAATAGCACAAATATGCCCAAATTATCGAAAGAACGCACTGCCGGAAAACCGGAAATAAACTCAATGTAAAGGATGCAGAAACCATGAAAGTAATTGATTTAACGCATACAATTACAGAAAAAATGCCTGTTTTCCCGGTACGGAACAACCGCAGTTAATAACAGTTAACAACTATGATGAAAACGGGTTCAGGGAAACACTTTTAAAAATAACAACGCATACCGGCACACATATCGACCCGCCTGCGCATATTTACAGCGAAAAAGCAACGCTCGACAGCCTGCCGCCGGAACAATTTATCGGCAAAGCGCTGGTAATAGACTGCCGCAGCATAAAACCCGGCGGCCACATTACCTTGCAGCATATAACGGCTTGCGGCGCTAAAGCAAAAGCCGCAGATTTTTTGCTGTTCAACCTTGGCTGGGATAAATATTGGGGCACTGAAACCTATTTGGGGCAGTATCCCTGCCTGAATGATGAAGCCATTAACTTTATTTTGGAAGGCAGTTACAAAGGCATTGGTTTTGATGTAATGGGCATTGACCCTATTGATGACGAAAATTTAACTCTGCATAAAAAATTGTTTAAAAACAAAAAGATTGTAAATATTGAAAACCTTAAAAATTTAGATTTATGCGGCAGCGATTTATTTTGGTTCAGCTGTTTTCCTCTGAAAATAGCAAACAGTGACGGTTCGCCTGTCCGCGCCGTCGCCTGGTTTGAAGAATAAAATTTTAATATTTAATAAAGAGGTGTTTACTATGAAACTTGCAGAAGCATTACAAGAAAGAGCTGATTTAAACAGAAATATAGAACAATTAAGAAGCCGACTGCGCAATAATGTTTTAGTGCAGGAAGGAGAACAACCTGCCGAAGATCCGATAAAATTAAAAATAGAACTTGATAACTCTATAAAACGTTTAAATTATCTCATTGCGCATATAAATCAAACTAATTGTATTGCAAAAATTAACGAATTGTCCCTTACAGAACTTATAGCACAAAAAGATGCTCTTTCTTTAAAAATAAGTTCATATAAAGATATTGTTTATGCTGGAAGCCAAACATCTTACCGTGCCAGAAACAGTGAAATAAAAATTAAATCTGCCATTTCCATCAGCGAATGGCAAAAAGAAATTGATGAAATGTCCAAAGAACTGCGTTTGTTAGATAACAAATTACAGGAAAAAAATTGGACTACTGATTTAATTGAATAAAAAATTTAGATGGTAGCAAATACAAGGTGAATGTCACGCGGCGACAGCGCAAGTCGTATTCGAACGTAAAACATAAGAGCTGTTTTGATTTAGAATTGTTATGCTCCGATTGCGTACAATTGTATGTTTATTATTAATAGTTATTACCAGACATTAATTGCATAAGCGAGGGTGGGCATGGGCGCAAAAAGCGCAAACTGATAAATCAGTTTGCGCTTTTAATTTTTATTGCAGTGAATTAGCGTAATTTACCGCGCTGACGGCATTTGGCGCATAACAATCCGCTCCGATGCTGTCGGCATAATCCTGCGTGAGCACCGCACCGCCAACGATAATTTTAAAATCGCCCGCCGCGCGCAGCGCTTTAATGGTTTCTTCCATAGCACCGACGGTTGTCGTCATCAGCGCTGAAAGGCCAACCACGCTTACTTTATTCTGCACCGCAGTTTCTGTAATTTTTTCAGGCGGCACATCTTTGCCAAGGTCAATAACCTGATACCCGTAGTTTTCAAACAGCACTTTAACAATATTTTTGCCGATGTCGTGAATATCCCCTTTAACGGTTGCCAGAATTACCTTAATGCCATTGCTCTGGCTGCCGCCTTCCGCCGCCATTTTATCACGGATAACGTTGAAGGCTGCTTTTGCTGCTTCCGCACTCATTAAAAGCTGCGGCAAAAAGATTCTGCGTTCTTCAAAACCTTTGCCAACATAATCAAGCGCAGGTATCATTTCGGCATTAATAATATCAAGCGGTTGCTTTCCGGCAAGTTGTTCTTTTACTGCTTTTTCGCTCTGTTCACGCAGGCCTTTAACAATGGCTTCATACAATGTATATTCCGCAGACTGCACCGGCTGCTGCTTTGCCTGGGCTGCACCGGCAAACATGGCTACATATTCCTTGCAGCCTTCGTCTAAACCGCTGAGCGCACCAAATGCATAATAAGCGTTCATCATGGCTTCGCTTTGCGGATTGATAATGGCGCAGCTTAACCCTGCCTGCATTGCCAGTACAAAAAATGCGCTGTTTACAGCATCACGCGCCGGCAGGCCAAAGGAAATATTCGATACGCCCATAACGGTTTTTATGCCGCGTTTTTTCAGTTCACTCAGCACCTGCAAATCAATATTGGCATTATCGCTGCCGGTACTAATTGTAAGCGCCAGCGGGTCTATAATAATATTGCGCTTTTCAATGCCATATTCTGCCGCACGCGCAATAATTTTTTCGGCAATGGCAATACGCCCTTCCGCAGTCTGCGGTATGCCGCTGTCGTCCAAAGTCAGCGCAACAACTGCTGCGCCGTATTTTTTTACAAGCGGCAAAACTTTTTCAAGGCTTTCTTCTTTTCCGCATACGGAATTCAGCAGCGGTTTGCCGTTATAAAGGCGCAGGCTGCGCGCCATAGCTTCATAGTTTGATGTATCAATCTGCAACGGCACACTGGTTATTGCCTGCAAGCGCTGTACTGCTTCCGCACTTACCGCTGCTTCGTCAATTCCGGGTACGCCCACGTTAACATCCAATATTCCGGCGCCGCGGTCAATCTGTTCCAGCCCCAGGCGGCAAATATAATCATAATCGCCGTTTAAAATGGCCTGTTTTAAGCGCGGTTTGCCTGTTGGGTTAATGCGCTCGCCAATTATTACCGGCTTTTGCCCGATAACAACTGCACTGCCGTAAGCGGCAACCGCCGTTAAATCGCAGCTGCGCTGCCGGGGAACTACATTACGGCATTTATTTACCAGTGCAGCGATATGCGCAGGCGTTGTGCCGCAGCAGCCGCCCATGATTGCAAGGCAGCCGTCCTGTGACATTTCGTACATCAGCTGAGCAAATTCTTCCACATCAACATCAAAAACAGTTTTGCCGTTTACTTCTTTGGGAAGCCCGGCATTGGGGTTCAGCACAGCAGGCAGCGGCGTTGCCGCAAGCAGCTGCGGCAAAAGTTTCTGCATCTGCGCAGGGCCTAGCCCGCAGTTAAAGCCGACAGCGTCAGCGCCAAGGCCTTCCAGCATAACAGCCGCCGCTGTAATATCGCCGCCGGTTAAAAGTTTGCCGCCTTCGTCAAGCGTCATTGTTGCAACTACCGGCAGGCTGCTGTTTTCTTTTGCTGCCAAAAGCGCGGCTTTCAGCTCGTAGGTGTCGCTCATGGTTTCAATTAAAATTAAATCAGCCCCGGCTTTTACGCCTGCCTGTACAATTTCCGCATAAATGCTTACGGCTTCTTCAAACGGCAAATCGCCGTAAGGCGCAAGCAGTTTGCCTGTTGGCCCCATATCAAGCGCTACAAAGCTGCCCGGCTTTTTGGCGCAGGCTTTTTTTGCTATTGCCACTGCCTGCTCAATTACATCTGCAGTTTTAATTTCCGCACCCGCAAATTTAAGGCGGTTTGCGCCAAAAGTATTTGTTTTTATAATATCCGCACCGGCGTTTAAATAAGCGGTGTGGATTTTTTCAACTTCACCGGCATGGCTGAAGTTCCACAGCTCCGGCAGCTCGCCCGGTTTAAGCCCGGCAGCCTGAAGCATGGTGCCCATAGCGCCGTCAAAAAATAAAGTTTTTTTGCCAAGTAAATCTTTAAAAAGCATATTGTTCCTCACAGTTTTTTATATATACAATTTGCATTGTTTTCGCAATTTTTGCAGTTTGAAGCTTTATTTTCACATTCATTGGTAATGCCGATAATTGCCGTTACCGATTTTACCGGAGCAAGCATGCCACCTTCCGTCACTGTCAGCCCAATGCGTTTTTGCGCATCAAGCATTTTTAAAAGACGCGGCTGGTCTGTCAGCGCCCAGTCGGCATAACCGGGTGAAAAACGCGGTTTAAAATGCAGCCCGCCGTATTCTGCGCTTATTTTTGCTTCCGTTTCGTCGCAGTAAGTTTCAATAAGCGCCGTACACACGGCCTGCCCGGCAGCGCCTTCAGCTATATTTGCCACAGCCATACGGCGCAGCATTATATCTGCTTTGGCACCAAGAGTCGCCGCCAAAAGCACGGCTCTGGTGCAGCCTTTAATGTGCGCGGCAAGTTTGGCGCTTTTAAAATACTCTCCGTCAAGCAGTACGCCGCCTTCATCAACATTACAGTCCAATACACGGTACACGCTCCGCGCCTGCACCTCGTTGCGCAGTTTTAAATAGGCAGTATCAGCAAGAACGGCCGCTTCCCTGTCATCTTTGCGCGCACCCATGTAGCGTACCGCTTCATCCCTGTCATATCTCATTTAATTATCTCCGACAGGTTTTTCATAATGCTGCCGATAACCTCCGGCTTGTTCATGGTATAAACGTGAATGTTCTTGAAGCCGTTGGCTATAAGGTCAATAATCTGCCCCAGAGCATAAGCAATACCTGCCTGCATTAATGCCTGCGGGTCATCGGCAAAACGCTCGACGATAGCACGGTAATGCGGCGGCAGTTTGGTGCCGCTCAGTTCGCAGATGCGGTTAATCTGCTTGGCGTTTGTTACAGGCATAATACCGGCAACTACCGGCACATCAATGCCATTGCGCAAAAGCCTGTACATATAATTGTACATAACATTGTTGTCAAAGCACATCTGCGCTACCAAAAACTCGCAGCCTGCATCAATTTTCTTTTTGGTATTTTCTATATCCTTATCAAGCGAACCGGCTTCCGGGTGCCCTTCCGGATAACATGCGCCGCCAATGCAGAAATCGCCGGACGCGGAAATTTTACGCATTAAATCACTGGCATGCATAAATTCGCGCGGTTTGTCGGTAACGGCGTCTCCGCGCAGTGCCAGCACGTTCTGGATGCCGTTATCACGGAATTTGCCCAGCATGCCTTCAATGCCGTCGCCGGTTGCATCAATGCAGGTTAAATGCGCCAGCGCGGGAATATTATGTTCTTCCACAGCTTTGGCGATAGCTACCGTCTGCCCGGCAGAAGTACCGCCTGCACCGTAAGTAACGCTCATAAAATGCGGTTTTATTTCCGCAATTTTATCAACTATTTTTAAAGCATTTTGCAGTTCCGAACCGGCTTTGGGCGGAAAAAGCTCGCAGGAAATACACGGTTTATCATCTTTTAAAAGTTCTGTTATTTTCATACTCGTCCCCCTCATTTTTTCAGCGTAATATTTATTTTACTACATTTATATGTTTTTTTCTATATCGGTGCAAATTTATTTGTTAAAGCGCAGCCGCCATAAAAGTAAATTTTTTAAATTGGCGCTCGACATAGGTTCACTAATTTCGCTCCTTATTCAGTCGCGAAATTTGCGTAGCTTCGCTGGCACAATTATTGCCTTCGCCAAAGCTCGGCACTAATTGGCGACCCAGCTAAAAAAAGCACCCCATACTTTTGTATGAGGTGCTTTCGGAATTGCTGTTCGGTTCTGTTATCTGCGTTCGCGGATACGAGCTGCTTTACCGGTGAGGTTACGCAGATAGTAAAGTTTTGCACGGCGTACAATACCGCGGCGTGCTACTTCGATTTTTTCGATTCTGGGGCTGTGCAGAGGGAAAGTTCTTTCTACGCCAACACCATAGGATACACGGCGTACAGTAAAGGTTTCGCGTACACCGCCGCCGCTGCGGGCAATTACAACGCCTTCAAACATCTGAACGCGTTCACGGCTGCCTTCAACTACCTTTACATAAACTTTTACAGTGTCGCCTGCACGAAAATCAGGGATGTCGGAACGAAGCTGTTCTTGTTCCAAAACTTCAATAATGTTCATAATATCCTCCTCAATCATAGACGTTCATGTGCGAACACTTCACAGCGGACCGTCCGTTTTACACAAATGCTATTATATCATAGCCTGCTTTAAGTTGCAAACATTTTTACAATTTATTTTTCCCACCATGGCTCGCCTGCCAGCCTGTCCAGAATAATTGCAACAGCGCTGCGCACGCACAGGTGGTTATAGTTGCTCGGGCCGTAAACCGGCTCCAGAATGTAATCAAATGCCGCCATGGTTTCTTTTTCCATGCCAAAGCCCGTTCCAAAAAGTACCAGCACCGGCCTGTCACCTTCATGAAGCATCTGCCGTGCGGCTTTATAGGTAATGGTATTGGGGTAAATGCGGGCATCTGTGGTAATGGTTACAGGCTCTTTGCCGGTAAGCTTTTTTATTTCCGCAACGGCGGACGCAATATCCGGCAGGTACTGCACTCTGTCAAGCGCTTCGCTGCGGTCCGGATTATACACACGCCCAAAGCCGTGCTGCCAGTAACCGGTTATTTTTTTGATTATTTCTTCCTGCACCTTCAGCGGATGAATTAAAAAATATTTTTTTACATCATAAGTGCGTGCTGTACGGGCAATGTCATGAATATCAAAATTTGTAACGGCAGTGGCGATAACCTTCATGTGCTTGTTATAAATCGGGTAATGAACAAGCCCTAAATATAAATCAGCCATTATCTTCACCAGCCAGTTCCGCTTTAATTTCCGCCATTAACTTGGCGTCGGCCTTGTCAAATTTTTCCGGCAACAAATCGGGCCTGTGCAGATACGTTGCTTTAAGCGACTGTTTGCGCCGCCATTTGGCAATCAGCGCATGGTTGCCGCCGCGCAGAACCTCAGGCACAACCAGCCCTTCAAATTCAACGGGACGTGTATACTGCGGATATTCCAAAAGCCCGGTTGAGAATGAATCTTCCTCGGCGCTTGCCATTTTGCCAAGCACTCCGGGTATAAACCTTGCCACAGCGTCAAGCACCATTAAAGCAGGCAGCTCGCCGCCCGTCACTACATAATCGCCGACGGAAAGCTTCTCATCCACCCAGTTAAAAATGCGCTCGTCAAAGCCTTCGTAATGTCCGCATACAAAAATCAGGTCCTGCCCGGCATGGGCGTAATCTTCAACAATGCTCTGCTTCAGCGTTCTGCCGCCCGGGCACAGAGCAATTACGCGCGCGTCCGGCAGTTCTTCCTTCGCTTTGCGGATAGCGGCTACAAAAGGTTCCGGCTTGAGCACCATGCCGGCGCCGCCGCCAAAAGGCGAATCGTCAACCGTGCGGTGCTTATCATGCGTAAAATCGCGCGGGTTTATGCAGCTGACGCTTAAAAGCCCGGCAGACATGCCGCGCCCTACAATGCTGTAACTGCAAACCTGCTCTATCAGTTCCGGGAAAAGGGTTACAAATAAAAATTTCATTTTTCATCAACCCATTCGGGAAGTTCTACTGTAATACGGCGCTCGTCGAGGTTAATTTCCTTAACGTGCTTTTTCAGTGCCGGTATCAAAAGTTCTTTGCCGTCCGTGCCAGTAACGACATAAACATCGTTGCTGCCGGTGCTGATAACGTCCTTCAGCACGCCGACAGCGTTTCCACTTTCGTCAGCTACATTGCAGCCCAACAGGTCGGCCACATAAAATTCGCCTTCTTCAAGTTCCGGCAAATCCTCCGCGTTAATATACACCTTCTGGCCGCGCAGCATTTCGGCTTCGTTCATATTATTAACCTCACGGCACTTTATAAGCGCCATTCTTTTGTGAAAGCGGGCATTTGTCAAATGCAGCGTGCGCCCATCCTCCAAAAGCAGATAATCCAATTCAAGAAACTGTTCCGGATGCTCCGTTTGAGGCAATATACGAATATCGCCCCGCACACCGTGCGGAGCGACGATTGTTCCAATACAAACCTGTTTATCCATTAGTCGCGGAAGGCAATGATTTTGCCGTCTTCGGTAAGGATTTCCGCTCTTGCAAGAGCGTCAAGGTCAGTACCTATTCCTATTTCAACGGTACGTTCCAAAGTACCATGGCCTATTTCTGCGCCGATTTCCAATGCTTCAGCACGTTTCAGTCTTGCTTCGGCTTCAGCCTTGGCTGCCTGGCGTTTGCTTCTTTCAGCATCAATCTGGCTGCGCAGCGCCGGCAGCACGCTTAAATCACCGGCGGCCTGTGCAAGGGCCTTTTTAGCCTGGAATTCAAAATGCTCAAGTTCCAGATCCATCTTTTTTATAGTATCTTGGACATCGCCAATAATTTTCATTTTTAAATCTTCGGTTACTTTTGCTTTAACAGCAACAGGTACCCTGACAAACATTTTATCCATTATCAGCCCATCCTTTAGACGATCTCTACAATCACTTTTACATTCTCGCGGGTAGCTACTGCTTTCATAACAGTGCGGATTGCCTTGGCAATGCGGCCCTGTTTGCCAATAACCTTGCCCATATCTTCAGGAGCAACATGGAGGCGGAGAACCGTGGTTGTACCTGTGGTTTCCTCCTCCACTACTACTGCAGACGGATTGCTGACCAAAGACTTGGCCATAACTTCTACCAATTCTTTCATGTCAATCACGCCTCATTTCATTTTGCTTTAGATTCAGCATATTTTTTCATGATACCGCCTTTGCTGAAAAGGTTTTTAACAGTATCAGTCGGCTGTGCGCCTTTAGCCATCCAGGAGAGAGCTTTTTCCTCATCAATTTTAACGGTAGCCGGTTCAGTGGTGGAATCGTAGTAACCGATGCTTTCAATGATACGGCCGTCACGCGGAGAACGGGAATCTGCAACTACAACACGGTAGAAAGGAGCTTTTTTAGCGCCCATGCGTTTTAAACGGATTTTAACTGCCATTTTATTTTCACCTCCTCCAATTGGATTTTATAATTTATTAGTGCATAAAAGGAAGCTTGAAGCCGCCTTTTGAAGCAAACTTTGCCATACCGCGCATCTGTTTCATCATCTTTTTGCTTTCTTCAAACTTTTTCAGCAAACGGTTAACATCCTGCACGCGCGTGCCGCTGCCTGCGGCTATGCGTTTGCGCCTGCTGCCGTTGATGATTTCGGGATTGCGCCTTTCCTTAATGGTCATGGACTGAATGATGGCTTCGATGTGGGCAAATTCCTTTTCGTTCACATCGGTTTCTTTCAGCTTTTGTGCTATGCCGCCCATGCCGGGAATCATGCCGAGAATATTTTCCAGCGGGCCGAGCTTTTTAATCTGCTGCATCTGTTCAAGGAACTGCTCAAGCGTAAACTCGTTTTTGCGCAGTTTCTTTTCCATCTCCAGCGCTTTGGCCATATCGGTGGTGGACTGCACCTTTTCAATAAAGGTTAAAATATCGCCCATGCCAAGGATACGCGAAGCCATGCGGTCCGGATAGAAAGGTTCCAGGGCGTCAAGTTTTTCGCCCATACCTACAAACTTAACGGGGCGTCCGGTAACGGCTTTTACGGAAAGTACCGCACCGCCTCTGGCGTCACCATCGAGTTTGGTAACAATCAAACCGTCAATGCCCAAATCGTTATTGAAACTTTCAGCAACGGTTACGGCATCCTGGCCGGTCATTGCGTCAACAACCAGGAGGATTTCGTGCGGCGAAACAGCCGCTTTGATGTTGCGCAGTTCGCCCATCAGTTCTTCATTGATATGCAGGCGGCCTGCGGTATCTATAATGACGGTATCGTAATTCATGCTGTGTGCTTTTGCCATTGCTTCTTTGGCAATTTCCACAGGCGATACCTTGTCACCAAGCGTAAATACGGGAATATTAAGCTGCGCGCCCAAAACTTCCAGCTGTTTTATAGCTGCCGGGCGGTAAACGTCGGCCGCAACCAGCATGGGGTGCTTGCCTTTTTTGCGCAGCATATTGGCAAGTTTGCCGGCCGTGGTGGTTTTACCTGCGCCCTGCAAGCCTACCAGCATAATAACCGTAGGCGGTTTCGGAGAAACTGCAAGTTTGCTCTGTGTGCCGCCAAGCAGTTTGGTAAGTTCTTCATTAACAATTTTTATAATCTGCTGGCCGGGTGTTAAGCCTTCGTTAACAATTTCGCCAACAGCGCGTTCGCGGATGGTTGCCACAAAATCTTTTACAACCTTAAAGTTAACATCCGCTTCCAGAAGCGCCATGCGCACCTCACGCAGCGGAGCCTTTAAATCGTCTTCAGTTATCTTGCCGCCGTTGCGGAACATTCTGATAGCTTTTTGCAAGCGTTCAGATAAATTTTCAAAAGCCATTTTTACCTGCCTCCGGCTTACGAATCTTTAAGCAGATTTTTCAGCCTTTTAAGTAACTCTGTATTATTCGTTTCTATATATCCGTCAAGCAGCCTGCATGCCTCCATGCGCAGCAGCTGCTGTTTTTCTTCGCGTTCCAGAAGCTTCATTTTGGTTTCGTAACGTTCCAGAATCTGCTCTACGCGGTGTATCAAATCATGTACGGCCTGCCGCGATACATCAAGCTCTGCGGCAATTTCAGCCAGTGACAGGTCATCACAAAAATATAATTCCATGCAGCTTTGCTGTTTGGCCGTCAAAAGCGGCCCGTAAACATCATACAGCCTGCCGAGGCGCATTCTCTGCTTAAAACTGTCATCCAGCATAACGATACCCGTACCTTCTTAATTAAGTCAACGTATGTATTATACATAAACAGGCACAGGCTGTCAAGTGTTTTTACTTGTCAGTATTAAATAATGCGTCAACAAATTTTTCGGGTTCAAACGGGCGGAAATCCATAATGCCTTCGCCGACGCCAATCCATTTAACGGGCAGCCCAAGTTCTTCGCGGATGGCGATGACCACGCCGCCTTTAGCAGTGCCGTCAAGCTTTGTCAGCACAACGCCGGTAACATTGGCGGTTTCCGTAAATACTTTGGCCTGCGTAATGGCGTTCTGACCGGTTGTAGCATCCAGCACCAAGAAGGTTTCGTGCGGTGCTTCCGGAATTTCACGCTTGATAACGCGGTGAATTTTTTCCAGTTCGTTCATCAGGTTCGCCTTGTTATGCAAACGCCCTGCCGTGTCGATAAACAGAATATCCGCCTTGCGGGCGATTGCCGCTTTCATGGCATCAAAAACAACTGCAGCCGGGTCTGCGCCTTCTGCGTGCTTGATAACGTCGCAGCCGGCGCGCTTGCCCCAGATTTCCAGTTGTTCGGAAGCGGCTGCGCGGAAAGTATCGGCAGCGGCAATCATAACCTTGTAGTTAAGCAGGTGGAAATAATTTGCCAGTTTGCCGATGGTGGTAGTTTTGCCAACGCCGTTAACGCCTACAACAAGAATAACGGTAGGAGTGCCGCTGATGCGCGTGCGCTGGCCTTCTTCCGTAAGCATCTGAGTAAGATATTTTTTTAAAAACGGAACAACATCTTCCGTTCCCTTAATTTCTTTTTTGCGTGCTGCCTGGCGTACAGCTTCAATAAGTTTTTCGGTGGTTTTTGCGCCGACATCGGCACTTAAAAGAATCATTTCCAGTTCGTCAAGAAAATCATCGTCAATTTCTGCGGACATGCCAACCAGAACTTCAATGCGTTCCGTAAAATTCTTTCTGGTTTTTTGCAGCCCGTCTTTCAATCTCTCAAAAAAGCCCATCATTTTACTCCTTTTCCGTTAGTCTTACAGATAATAATTTTGAAACACCGGATTCTTCCATAGTTACGCCATGCAGTACATTGGCGGCTTCCATAGTGCCTTTGCGGTGTGTAATGACAATAAACTGAGTGTTTTCGGCATAAGCCGTTAAAAAGCGTGCAAAACGGTCTACATTGGCTTCGTCAAGCGCCGCGTCAATTTCGTCCAAAATACAAAACGGTGCCGGGCTGTAGCTCAACAGTGCAAAAAGCAGCGCAATTACCGTCAGCGCTCTTTCGCCGCCGCTTAACAGATACAAGCTTTGCAGCTTCTTGCCCGGCGGCTGCACTTCTATATCAATGCCGCTCGAAAGCACGTCACCCGGGTCGGTAAGTTTTAAATAAGCCGTACCGCCGCCAAACAGTTTTACATAACATTCCGAAAAATAAACGTTTATTTTAGCAAAAGCCTCTTTAAACCTTTTGCTCATGCCGGAATTAATTTCGCTGATAACGCTTTCAAGATTTGCTTTGGCGCCTGCAAGGTCGTCATACTGTTTCTGCAAAAACTCAAAGCGCTCTTTAACGGCGGCATACTGTTCAATAGCGGCCGTGTTAACAGGCCCAAGTTCTTCAATTCGCCTTTGCAGGCTCAATTCCTGCCTGCGCAGCGAGCTGTCACCTGCTTCAAGTAGTGCTTCCTTATGTGCTTCTTCAAGCGTCAGGCCATATTCGCTTTCAAGCTGCTGCAATACATGTTCGTATTCGGCATTTTGTTTTACGCTTTCCAGCGCAGCCTGGTTGCGTTTCTTTTCGGCTTCTTCCAGTGCTTTCTGCGCCTGCGTAAGTTCCAAAGCCGCTTTTTCCTGCCTTGCGGCAATTTCTATGCGTTTGGCAGTAAATTCTTCCCTGCCTCCGCTGATAACGTTTAATTCTGCCATCAGCGCTTCTGTCTGCTGCGCCAGTTCCGCCTTTTTATTTTCGCTTTCGGCAATGGAATTTTCCAAATTCTGCTGTTCGTTTTCATTGGCAAGAACTTCGCGCTGCAAGCGTTCCATTTCACCGTCAAGCTGATGCATGCGCTCTGCCATCATGGTTGTTTTGGCAGTAGTCGCTTCGCTTTCCACGCGCGCATCCTGCAGCTGCCTGCGGATGCTTTCAAGCGCACTGCTTTCTGCCTGCATTTCTTTCTGCAAGGCATCAAGATGGCTTTTGCTCTCCGTATCTTCTTTTTCTATTTCTGCAAGCTGCGGGCGCAGTTCCTGCAATTTGCCGCGCGCTGCCAAATATTCTTCCGCCGCTGCTGCGCGGTCATCCAAAAGCACTTCCAAATTTCTGCTCATGCGCTGCTTTTCAGCTTCTGCTCGGCTTAAGCCTGAGGTTATTTCGGCACGCCTTACGGCATATTTTTGCAGTTCAGCTTTTAAAGCGTTCAGCCTGGTGCTGTAATCTTTAATAACATCTTCAGCCGCTTCCGCCTGCTCCTGATAGCCGAGCAGTTCATGGCGGAGTTCTTCTTCCTGCCGGGCAAGCGTTTCTATTTCCTTAACACGCGATAAAAAGCCCGCTTCTTTCTGCTGCCTGCTGCCGCCCGTAAGCGAACCGCCGGCGTTTACAACATCGCCCTGCAATGTAACCACGCGCATACGGAAGCCGCTTCTGCGTGCTGCCTCAAGCGCCGCATCCATGTCATGCGCTACCAGCACACGCCCCAGCAAAAACTTAAATACCTGCTCAACATCTTCCCCGCAGCTTATAAGTTCATCGGCAAAGCCAAGCACGCCCGGCATTTTTTTCAGCTGGTTGTCCTCCGCTTTGCGCGGATAAGTTTTTATGGTGTCAAGCGGCAGAAAAGTTGCCCTGCCGTATTTATGCTGTTTTAAATAACCGATTGCCGCCTTTGCCGCTTCGGCATCGCGCATTACTATATTCTGCGAAGCCGCTCCCAAGGCGGTTTCAATCGCAGTAACGTACTGCGAGTCAACGCTTATCAGTTCTGCGGCAACGCCAATTACTCTCCCGCGCCAGCTTTCTTCCGCGCGCAAAACCGCTTTAACGCCGTATCCGAAGCCCTCATACGCCTTCTGCATATTGTTTAATACATTCTGGCGGCTTTCAAGTGCTGTAATTCTGCGCTGGCAGTCATTATATTTCTGGCGTACAGCATTTAAGGCCGTATTTTCGTCTGCCAGCTTGCGCGCCAGCTCCGCACTGCTGCGCTGCGAAAGCTGCACATTGTTTTCCATGTCAGCCTGGTTCTCCAGCAATTTGCGGTAGGCTGCGTCCTGTTTTGCAAGTTCGTTTTCGGTTTCTTCTATATTCTTTTTTAAAGCCTCGCGCCTGCGCATGCGCTGTTCCTGTTCAGTTTCCAGCGTGCGTATCCTGTTGCGCAAATCAACCATGCGGCGCATGGTGTCAAACGCTGCATCTTTCAGGCTTTCAGCTTCCTGCCTGGCTTTTTGTACAAGCGCTTCTTTTTCTTTCTGCCCAAGCGTAAGTTTCTGCACCAGCAAACCTGCCGCCATCTGCTTTTTCTCCAAAACATCATATTCATCCGTTAAGGAAACAAGCTGTTTTTCAAGGCTTGCAACCTGCTGTTCCAGTTTTTCGTTTTGCTGGCTTAAACGCCCGCCTGCCTTACGGCTCTGCAAAATGCGTTCTTCCAAAACCGCTCCCTGCCCGCGCACTTTTTCCAGCGCAGTTTCTTTGGCTTTTATATCATCCTGTAATTTATTATAATTTTCACTTAAAGCATCTGCTTCCTGCTGCAGCTGTGCGCATAACGCCTGCTGCCTGCCTGCTGCTGCCGCATTTTGGGCAACTTCCCGTTCCAGAGCAGCGTCTTTTTCTTCCTGTTGGGCGCGTGCCTGTTCAAGCACATCTATTTTGCGCACAAACTGCGTTAAACGGCAGGTGCGCAGTTCTCCTGCCAAAACATTATACCGTTCCGTTTTGGCTGCCGCTTCTTTTAAAGGTTCAAGCTGCGATTCCACTTCCGTTTTTATGTCATTAATACGCGTCAGGTTGGCTGCCGTATCGTCCAAACGCCGTGCCGCATCTTTTTTGCGAAGGCGGTATTTAACAATGCCTGCCGCTTCTTCAAATAAATTGCGCCTTTCTTCCGGGCGGCTGTTTAAAATTTCGTCTATTTTATTCTGCCCGATAATGGAAAGTGAGCCGCGCCCAAGCCCTGTATCGGCAAACAGGTCAATTATATCCTTCAGGCGGCAGTTCTTTTTATTAATGGCATATTCGCTGTCGCCGTCGCGGAACACGCGGCGGGTAATGCTTACTTCGTCAAAATCCAGCCCCAGGCGGTGGTCGCTGTTGTCAAAGTTCAGCGTAACTTCCGCCACGCCAAGCGCACGCCTTTTACTGCTGCCGCTGAAAATAACATCTTCCATTTTGCTGCCGCGCAGATATTTGGCGCTCTGTTCGCCCAGCACCCAACGCACGGCATCGGAAATATTGCTTTTGCCGCTGCCGTTAGGGCCTACAATTGCCGTTATGCCGCTGCCAAAATCAAGTTCTATTCTGTCGGCAAACGATTTAAAGCCGTATGCCGAAAAAGATTTTAAATGCACGTAATCACCCGTTCCAAAAGTCTTAATACTTTATTTTATCATACTTTATAATATATTGTCTTGTTTATTTAAAAACTTTGACAGCTTAAGTTAATTAAGCTAAAATTAAAAAGTAACCACAGGCAATTAATTTAAACGGAGATGAAAAAATGGACAGTTTTAAACTTATTAACGATTTTTTAACTTTTAACGGCCGTTTGGAAAAGAAGCCGTTTATAAGAAGATACTTAATTGTTTTTTTGCTGACTTATGCCTTGATGACAATCGGGCGTGCCATAAACATGCCGCTTCTTGTAGCAGCATCGTCCGTCTTTGTTATTCCGCAGATGTCGCTGGCGGTAAGGCGCTGCCACGATATAGGGCTCAGCTGGCCGAAAACAGTTCTGGTTCTCGTAGGGCTTATTATTCCGCTTGTTTCACTCGTTTCCCTCGTTTTCCTCTGCTGGGGCAAAAGCGACCCTTACCGCAACCAGTTCGGCTGATTTAAAATTTAAAATAATTGCCATTAATGCACAAAACCGGGCCTGCCTTCTGGCAGTACCCGGTTTATTTTTCAGCTTATTATTTATTTGTTCTGGTCTTCCTGAGCCTGATCTTTCGGCGGCTGAGGAGGAACAATAGCGATATTTAAAAGCAGCGGTTTTTCGTTATTTACGGCAAAATCGGCAATTACCATCATTACTTTGCCGCCGTCAAAACCGGCACCGTAAACCAAGCGGTCAACGCCCGGTCTTTTAATAACGTTAACAAGCTGTTTTTCTTTAAAAGCACCTAAATCTTTAGTAATGCTTGCTTTATATTCATTGAATTTGGTTTCATCAAAGTTAGCTTTCATGTCATCGCTTAAAATTGAAGAAACATTTTTGTAAGAAGACGCGTTCAAAAACTGATCTACCATTTTAGCTTCCGCATCAAGCACGCTGCCGTCGCTGGCGAAGCAGGCAGAAGATACGCACATTACAAGCATCATCACAATCAATAAAATTTTTTTCATTGAAGAACCTCCCTTAAATTTATCTTTCACTATTATAGCACAAAATACCGTAAAAAAAGCAGGTGAATTCATTTTTCACCTGCTTTTCACACATTTTTTATAAACCTTTTTCAATTCTTTCCATAGCTTCAATAGTATTTTCCCTGCTGCCAAAAGCCGTCAGGCGGAAATAACCTTCACCCATGGAACCGAAGCCTGCGCCCGGAGTGCCTACAACAGCCAGTTTTTCCAGCAGATAATCGAAAAACTCCCAGGAGCCCATGCCGTTTGGGCACTGCATCCAGATATACGGGGAATGTGTACCGCCGTAGAACTTAATTCCTTTTTTGGCAAGCGCTTCCGACATAATGCGGGCATTTTCTTTATAAAAAGCCAGCATTTCACGGCACTGTTTCCGGCCTTCTTCGCTGAATACAGCTTCTGCGCCGCGCTGAATAATATACGGAACGCCGTTAAACTTGGTAGTCTGGCGGCGCAGCCACATTTTGTTCAGTGACATTTCCCTGCCGTCTTTGGTTTTGCGTACCAAATCATGCGGCACAATGGTATAACCGCAGCGGGTACCGGTAAAGCCGGCAGTTTTGGAAAGAGAGCACAGTTCAATAGCACATTTTTTAGCGCCTTCAACAGCAAAAATGCTGCGCGGAATTTCAGGGTCGCTGATAAAGGATTCGTATGCGGCATCATAAAGAATAACCGCATCGTTTTTCAGCGCATAGGCCACCCATTTTTCCAGCTGTTCTTTGGTGTAAACAGCGCCGGTCGGGTTATTCGGCGAGCACAGATAAATAATATCCGCTTTTACGCTGTCATCCGGCATCGGCAGAAAATCATTTTCAGGTTTGCCCTGCATGTAAATAATTTTGCGCCCGCACATTACGTTGGTATCAAGGTATACCGGGTAAACCGGGTCCGGAATTAAAATTACATTGTCGTTGCTGAAAATATCGGTCATATTGCCGCAATCGCTTTTAGCGCCGTCGCTGACAAAAATTTCGTCACTGGCAACGGATACGCCAAAGCCTGCATAATATCCGGCAATAGCTTCGTGCAGAAAATCATAACCCTGTTCCGGGCCATAGCCGCGGAAGGTTTCCTTAACACCCATTTCGGCAACTGCCTTCTGCATTGCTTCAATAACAGCAGGAGCCAGCGGCAAGGTTACGTCGCCGATACCCATTTTTATAATTTTCTTTTCCGGGTGGGCTGCAGTAAATTCTGCCACCTTATGGGCAATTTGCGAAAACAGGTAACTTTCTTTTAAATTGCAGTAATTTTGGTTAACAAAAGCCATTCGTATTCCCCCATGAATAATAAATATATAAAATTTTATTTGGAAACAATTTCGTCCGGAATATCAATTACTCCGTCAAATACCAAAGTGGCAGGCCCTTTTAAAATAACGCTGTCATCTTTGCGGTAGGTTACCTTAAGTTCGCCGCCCTTGGCAATAACTTTTAATTCTTCATCACGTTTGCCGGCATTATTAAGAGTTACGCAGGCTACCGCAACAGCGCAGGCACCGGTGCCGCAGGCCCAGGTTTCGCCGCTGCCGCGTTCCCATACGCGGAATTTTACGGTGTTTTTGTCAATTACCTGTACAAATTCGGTATTTACGCCTTCCGGGAACAGTTTGTGATGTTCAAACAAAGGCCCTAATTTTTCAAGGTCAAGGCTGTCAACATCATCAACAAAAGTTACAAAATGCGGGTTGCCCATAGATACGGCAGTACCGTTATAAACAACGTCTTCCGCAATTACAAGCCCCTGGTCAACAAATACAAAGTGGTCGCTTATCATCGGAATGTCCGTGCATTTTAAAACAGGTTTGCCCATATCGACGGAAGCTTCTTCAACTTTGCCGTCTTTTAAGGTTACATCAATAGTTTTAATGCCGGATAAGGTTTCTATCGTGAAAGTGGTTTTATCGGTTAATCCTTTATCATAAACATATTTTGCCACGCAGCGGATGCCGTTGCCGCACATTTTGCCCTCGGAAGCATCAGCATTAAACATACGCATTCTGAAATCAGCCTTATCGGAAGGCATAATTAAAATAAGGCCGTCAGAGCCGATACCGAAACGCCTGTGGCTTACATATTCGGAAACAGCACCGGGATTGGGCACTTCTTTTTCCATGCAGTTTACATAAACATAATCATTGCCGCAGCCGTGCATTTTGGAGAATTCCATTTTCATTTTCAATTCCTCCTGTTATAAACGGACTTATCAGTAATTAAAAACGGCGCTCAGAGCTGAACGCCGCTGTCCTCTATCAAGTATACTATGAGCATAAAATACAGTCAACTTAATAAATAGTTTTTTCTGTCTGCTCTGCAAACTTTTTAAAAGTTACAATGGTTTCGTCACGCTGCTGCTGCTCCAAATCCAGCACCTGCACATCTTTGCAGCCGCCTTCAATAAACTTATAAATAAAATCATCGCGGAAGCCGATATCAGCAGCATCCTCCGCAGTATTGCCGTAATAAACCTTTTTTATGTTAGCCCATATAGTAGCCGAAAGGCACATCGGGCAGGGATAACAGGAAGTATAAAGTTCGCAGCCGGTTAAATCGAAGGTTTTTAAATTACGGCAGGCATCGCGGATAGCCTGCATTTCCGCATGGCAGGTAGGGTCATTATTTTTTAATACTTCGTTATGGCCGCTGCCTACTATAACTCCGTCTTTAACGATAACAGCACCAAACGGTCCGCCGTCCTTGCTGATAATGTTCTTTTCTGCTTCAGCAACCGCTTTTAACATAAATTCATGCATTTTTGCGTTCTCTCCTGTTTGTGCATTTTCCTGTGCCCAACAAAAATTGGTCATTCCAAGCATTAATAAAAGTACCGCCAAAAATTTTTTCATAAGCAAGCCTCCGCTCTTTAATTGCTACGTTCAGCAAATTTAGCCTTCATAATTTTCTTATAGGCTTCAACGCCGGGCTGGTCAAAAGCGTCGACGTTGGCAAGTTCGCCTTCATAAGCCACGCTGAGCATTAAAAAGTAGAACAACTCGCCTAAATGATAGGCATTCATTTCCGGCAGAACATAACGCGCATTAAAACGTTTGTCGCTGTTCAAGGCTTCCGCATTGGAATCAAGCGCCATTGCCAAAGCATCGGACATATTCAGATCATTGTACTTTTTAAACGCAGGTTCTTCAAAGGGCATGCCAAGCACAATATCGCCAGGCATATTTTTTATCTGCAAAAACTGTACAACTTTATTGCGTATGCCATCCTGATGCAGCTGCGTCTGCGCGTGCATATCGGTTGTGCCTACGGCAGGTACCGGAGTGCGTCCGTAATAAACTATTTCGCCGTTTCTGTTGTGCTTTTTGCCGAGCGATTCGGCCAAAAGCTGCACATACCACTGTCCCAGCGACCCCAACCGCTCGCCATAGCCCATAAAAACTTCTATATGGCAGCCGTATTTTGCAGCGGCAATATATTTTAAAGCCGCATTCATTAAAGCCGGATTGGCGTACACATCATCCGTGCGGCAGGCTTCTTCCATCTCTCCCGCACCTTTAAGCAGTTCTTCCACGTTCATGCCGATAGCGGCAGCCGTAACAAGCCCCGGGTCTGTAAGCACGCTGAAACGCCCGCCAATGCCGTTTTTAATATCAAAGCACCGCCAGCCATGTTTCTGTGCCAGCGCAAACAGCGGCGAACCGGCTTCGGGATTACGGTCTGTAACGGCGGTAACTTCTGTATCGAACATAACACTTTTATTGCACGCTTCATAAAAATAAATAAACGAAGCCAGAGTTTCGAGCGTTGAACCGGATTTGGAAATCGGCACCAGCATTACCTTAAAGCGTTTTTTCTTAGGCCAGGCATGTACCGACCAGTAACGCAGCTCGTTCATAATTTCTTCGCACTGGCCTGCGTCCAAATTATTGCCGGAAAAATAGATGCGCGGATATCCGTTGCGGCGCTTTTCACCCATGGAGTTCCAGCTCGGCCCGGCGCCAATATCAAACAATACCTTATTGCCCAAATACGAGCCGCCAACACCTAAAAATACAACCGCATCAACATTCGTGCGCAAATAATCGCCAAACTCTTTTAATTTCTGCAAAGATACCGGCGTATTGGGATTGCCGTTTTTTATTTCCGGCAAACGCGTAAAATATACGGGTTCAGGCGTGCCATCTTTCGAAAGATGGTTATAGGCCGTGCCGCTCGAGCGCATTTCGTTAACTGCGTCACGGGCTTTTTGCATGGCAGTTTCCATTTCCTGCAAATCTTCTGTTTTAATTCTGCCTTCACCCAACATGTTGGTATAATCAAAAACAAAACCGCTGTTTAAAACAAGCTTATTTGCAAATTCCACGTACTCACCATCCGTAAAGTTATTTTTGTGCTACACGTACTTCAAACATACGCTGCCACGGCAGATTAAACTTATATTCGTCAACAGTTTTTTCCGTCATAAGCGGCGCTGCGGTATTCTTCATTTCTTTTGCAATCATCTTTTCTGCCGCTACAAGCTGCTCGCTGTTAAGCCCGCTGTTCGGCCAGTGGTTGGGCCAGATTAATTCTGCCGATACTTTCATGCGTACATTGGCCTGATAAGCCCAGTCATCAAGATAACGTATATTAAGCAGATTATCTTTGCCCGCTTCCGTCATACGCGGTGCCAAAAGCCCCTGCGACAGAGCAAAGCCGATAGTATTTCCGGCAGTGTTCCAGCCGCCGTAAGCCGCTATCCTGTAAGCCTTGCCTTCATTAAAAAGTTCTTTTACCAGCGCATTATCCGCGCCGTTGCCGTAGGCAATATCGGCAACCGCAACAGGCTTATTCTGCTGCATAAAATAATCCAGTTTTTTCATAAAGCGTTCCTGCTGTCTGGTTACAGTGCCGTTATTCGAAGGCGCCGAAGCCTCGAGCGTTACTCCGCTTGCAGGCGTGTTTACCAAAAGCACCATATCCGCACGGTGCAGGTATTTGGTAGGCCAGCCGCCAACGGCGTGAATATGTTCATTTACGCTTATATCAACAGGGTCATCTTCATACGAAGGAATGGTATTTTTGCCTTTGCCGTCGCCATACGCTGCAAAAACCATAGGAATATCATAACTCAATCGGTTTGCCGCTCTGTTCAAAAGCACCATGCCAAGCTGGTCGGCACCGGCAAAAAAGCGGATGCGTTCTTTCGGCAGCTCGCTTACAAGAATGCCCATTTTGCGTGCTTCCTTATGTGCTTGCGAAAACTGTGCCGTATCGTCGCGGCCAATCAGCATATAATCAAAATCGCCGCTTTCCACGCCATGCAGCAACAACTCCGTCATTTCAATATTCAAGGCACGGCGTTTCATATTATCGGCGCGTACCTCAGCCGGAATTTCTTTTCTCAGGCGTTTTAAATCTTTGCGTTCACGCCTTGTAATTTCTTTTAAATCTTCCCTGTCTTCAAGCTCGCCAAGCTGAAAAATGCGGCTGCCCCATTCGGCATAATACGGCGGTTCCACCGGTGCCGCACTGGCACGCGGCGAACGCATAATGGTTGTAAAAACATAAACCAGCGGGTCGCCGCCAAGGTCTTTTAAGCTTACAAGGCGTTCGGCACGTTCTTTTAAAACTTCGCGGTCAATATGGTGCGTGCGCGAATCCACAAGCCCGCCGTACAGCATGGCGTCGGAAGACACAATAACGGCATTTGCCAGCGGCGCACGTTCTGCCAGCCATTCATACAGCTTATCCGGATTGCCGCTGCGGTGATTGGAAGCAATATATTCTTCCGGCGGCGTTTCCACTTTCCAGCCTGCTGCCTGCATGCTGTTTACGGAATATTCCAGGCATACCGGGCGGTTATCGAGCGGCACAAATAAAATAGTTCCCCTGCCTGCCGCTCCGGCCGTATTTAAAAGCGTTAAAAATAATATGCAGCATATAAAAGAAAGTAATTTTCTTAACATTGGCAAAATCCTTTCGGGTTATATATAAAAAATCTCCTGCTGTAAAATTCTACAAGCAGGAGAAAAATCCTTTAAGTTTTTACTGTTTGCCTAAATTAAAGCGGCTCAAAAAGTCCTTAGTGCGCTGGTTTTTAGGCGCAGAGAAAATTTCTTCCGGACTGCTTTCTTCTGCGATAACACCCTGGTCAATGAAAATTACCCTCGAAGATACATCACGCGCAAAAGCCATTTCATGCGTTACAATTACCATCGTCAGGCCTTCGTCGGCAAGCTCTTTCATTACAGCCAGAACTTCGCCAACCATTTCAGGGTCAAGCGCCGAAGTAGGTTCGTCCATTAAAAGCACTTCCGGTTCAAGCGCCAAGGCACGGGCAATGGCAACGCGTTGTTTCTGCCCGCCGGAAAGCTGATGCGGTTTGGCATTGATGTAACTTGCCATACCGACATGTTCCAAATACTTCATTGCCGTACTGTGCGCCGTTTCCTTATCTTTGCCGAGCACTTTAACCTGCCCGACCATGCAGTTTTCAAGCACGGTCATATTATTGAACAGATTGAACTGCTGAAATACCATACCTACTTTGGTACGGTACAAAGCAAGGTTTTTAAAGCTTTCCAGTACATTTTGCCCGCGATAGGCAATAACGCCGCCCGTAGGCTGCTCCAAAAAGTTAACGCATCTGATAAGCGTGGATTTGCCGCTGCCGGAAGGGCCGATAATACAAACAACGTCACCTTTTTTTACATCAAAACTGATGCCTTTTAAAATTTCACGTTCACCAAACTGTTTTTTTAAATCCTGAACGGACAACAGCAATTCTTTTTCGTCTGCCATTTCTGTTACCGCCCTTTCTTGTTAGTTACCTGAAAATGGCCGCACGGGTCAGCCATGGGGTCATACTCTACCAGCTGATAATCTTTCGGGCCGTCCATTTTGCTTTCCAGCCAGCGTAAAATTCTGGAAGCCGTAAAAGTCATAATAAAATAAATTACGCAGGTAATGAAGAAAATTTCAAAGTATCTGTAATAAACGCCTGCCGCCGATTTAGAAGCAAAATAAAGCTCTGTAACGGAAATAACGTTCAATACGGAAGTATCTTTGATATTGATAATAAGGTTGTTGCCAATCTGCGGCATAATGTTGCGCAGAGCCTGCGGCAAAACTACATAGCGCATAGTCTGGAAATGGTCCATGCCAATGGCAACGGCAGCTTCGCGCTGGCCTTCATCAATTGATTCAATGCCGCCGCGCACAGTTTCTGCCATGTACGCACCGGTATTAATGGAAACAACAAGGAAACCGGCAAACATTGCCGACATATCAATATCAAACAGGCTCATCGCACCATAATATACAACCATTGCCTGTACTATCATTGGTGTACCGCGAAAAATTTCTACGTAAGAAGATAAAACGGCCTTCAAGCCTTTAACAAGTGCCTGTTTAAAAGAACTGCCGTTGGGGTCTTCGGGAATTGTCTGGCAGATGCCTACTGCAAGACCGATTACACAGCCGATAAAAGTACCGACCAGTGCCAAAAGAAGGGTTACGCCTGCGCCCTGCAAAAGAGTGGCGCCGTATTCATTCAGCAGAAAAACTACCCACGAAAAGAAAGAATCGGGCATTGTAGCCATAATTTAACCACCTAACATTAAGTCATTAATACAATCGAAATAAATACGGAAAGAAGGGGACGGATTAAACCGGCCCCTTAAAAAGCATAAGTTAAATATTATTTTGCCAGCGGCTGTTTCTGAATAGCTTCATCCATCATTTTATCGAAATCAGCAGGGGTCATTTTGCCAAGAACTGCGTCCATAGCGTCTTTCAGTTCTTTGTTGCCTTTTTTAATGGCAATGCCGATTTCAACATCTTCTTTGGAAGTTTTAAAGCCTTTGTCTTCCGGGAACTGGAGAACGGTCAGTTCGGGGTTTGCAAAAGCAGCAGCTTTGGCAGTCGGGATATCGGTTACGATAAGGTTGCATTTACCGGAGGTTAAAGCAACAATCATGCCCGGTACATTGTCGATAGCAGGCAGTTTGTTAACTTCCGGAACCTGGTCAATCTGGTCATACCAGATGGTGTTCAGCTGGCTGGTAGCAGTTGCGCCGCGCAGTTCTTCAACGCTGGTTGCCTTTGCCTGCGGAGTGTCTTTTCTAACCAGTGCAACTACATTTGCATAATAATACGGTTTGGTAAAGTCTACAGACTGTTTGCGTTCGGAGGTAATGGACATACCTGCGATGGCAGCGTCAATTTTGCCGCTTACAACAGCCGGTGCAAGACCGTCCCATTCAATTTTCTGGATTTCCAGTTCAGCGCCCATGGAGTCGGCAAGTTTTTTGGCCATCATTACGTCATAGCCATAAGCATATTCGTTGCTGCCCGCAATTTTTACGGCACCGCCGTCAGCACTGTTCTGAGACCAGTTATACGGAGCGTAAGCACATTCCATGCCTACTTTTAAAACCTTTTTGTCCGATGCTTTATCGCCGCCGCAGCCTGCAGCAAAAATCATTGAAGCTGCCATTACGCCGGCAACAGCACAAAGAGCTAATTTTCTTAAATTCATATCAAACAGCACCTTCCTCTAAAAACATTATGAGATAATTTTACCTTTAGATTACAAATATGTCAATCAGGTAAAATCAGTTTTACATTTTTATAATATTATTTTACGTAATTATTCATGCTGTTGTCTTTAAGAATAACGTCGTGTGCGCCGCCTTCAACAATGGAAGTTGCAGATACCAGTGTAATTTTTGCTTTGGCCTGCAGTTCGGGAATATTAAGCGCGCCGCAGTTGCACATGGTGGAACGTACTTTGTTAAGGGTAAGGGTTACGTTGTCTTTCAGGCTGCCTGCATACGGAACATAGGAGTCAACGCCTTCTTCGAAGGAAAGTTTCTGTGCGCCGCCCAGGTCGTAGCGCTGCCAGTTGCGGGCACGGTTGCTGCCTTCGCCCCAGTACTCTTTCATGTAGTTGCCGTTGATGTTAACTTTGTTGGTCGGGCTTTCATCAAAACGTGCAAAGTAACGGCCCAGCATCAGGAAATCTGCGCCCATTGCCAATGCAAGAGTCATGTGGTAATCGTAAACAATGCCGCCGTCAGAGCAGATAGGTACATAAATGCCGGTTTCTTTGTAATATTCGTCACGTGCTTTGGCAACTTCAATTACTGCGGTTGCCTGGCCGCGGCCGATACCTTTCTGTTCACGGGTAATGCAGATAGAGCCGCCGCCGATACCTACTTTAACAAAGTCTGCGCCGCATTCGGCAAGGAAACGGAAGCCTGCTGCGTCAACTACGTTGCCTGCGCCAACTTTTACGCTGTCGCCGTAATGTTCGCGAATCCATGCCAGAGTAATTTTCTGCCATTCGCTGTAACCTTCGGAAGAGTCGATGCAAAGTACGTCAACGCCTGCGTTAACCAGTGCCGGTACGCGTTCAGCGTAGTCGCGGGTGTTAATGCCTGCGCCTACGATATGGCGTTTTTTGCTGTCCAGAAGTTCCAGCGGATATTCTTTGTGGGTTGCATAATCTTTACGGAATACCATGTACAAAAGACGGCCTTCGTCATCAATAATCGGCAGGGTATTCAGTTTGTTGTCCCAGATGATGTCGTTTGCTTCCTGCAAAGTAGTGTCTTTGCCAGCAACAATCATTTCGCTGATAGGAGTCATGAATTCTTTAACTTTGGTATTCAAATCCATGCGGCTTACGCGGTAGTCACGGCTGGTAACAATGCCTTCCAGCTTGCCGTTAACGGTACCGTCGCTGGTAACGGCAACAGTACTGTGGCCGGTTTTTTCCTTCAGGGCAATAATATCAGCCAGGGTGCTGTCCGGGCGGATGTTGGAATCGCTGCTTACAAAACCTGCACGGTGGGTTTTAACTCTTTCAACCATTGCAGCTTCGTCTTCAATGGACTGGGAACCGTAAATAAAGGAAATGCCGCCTTCTTTGGAGAGGGCAACTGCCATTTTATCATCAGATACAGACTGCATGATAGCGGAAACCAGCGGAATGTTCATGGTAATAGCAGGTTCTTCGCCTTTTTTGAATTTAACAAGCGGAGTTCTCAAATCTACATTTGCGGGAACGCATTCGCTGGAGGAATAACCGGGAACTAAGAGATATTCACTAAAAGTATGTGCGGGTTCATCGTAATAAAATGCCATTTTCATCCATCCTTTGCTTAAAATTTTATTTTTATGTATAAATTATTAACCGGTTAGGTGTATACAAAATGTCCCGGCGCATAAAGCGCAGGGACAAAATTTTATTTTTTCAATGCACGCCAGGCAATATCTTTGCGGTACTGCATATCTTTAAAGCTGATAACGGAAGCTGCTTTATAAGCACGTTCCTGCGCATCGGCAATATCCTTGCCCACTGCCGTAACGCCAAGCACACGCCCGCCTGCCGTTACCACGCTGCCGTCGCTGATTTTCGTTCCGGCATGGAACACAACGGTTTCCGGCAATTTTCCGGCTTCGTCAAGGCCGCTGACAGGATAGCCCTGAGCATAATGTTCCGGGTAGCCTCCGGAAGCAAGCACCACGCACACGGCGGCTTTATCGTGCCAGCCTACGCTTACCTTGTCAAGCCCGCCGGTTGCGCAGGCAAGCATAATTTCAGCAAGGTCGCCGTCCAGAAGCGGCAGCACAACCTGCGTTTCCGGGTCGCCGAAACGGCAGTTAAATTCTACAACTTTAACCTCATCGCCGCAAACCATCAGGCCTGCATACAGGCAGCCTTTATAAGTTCTGCCTTCTGCCTTCATGGCTGCAACAACCGGTTTTAAAATCTTTTCAACAGCGCGCAGGCGCAGGATATCGCTTAAAACCGGAGCCGGTGCATAAGTACCCATGCCGCCGGTGTTGGGGCCTTTATCGCCGTCAAAAGCGCGTTTATGGTCCTGTGAAGCAATCATCGGCACAATATGCTCACCATCGGTAAATGCCAGAAGCGATGCTTCTTCGCCCTGCATAAATTCTTCGATGACAACGCGTGCGCCCGCGCCGCCGAATTTATGCTGCTCGCCCATCATTTCGTCAATGGCTTCGTATGCTTCCGCTTCGGTCATGGCAACTACCACGCCTTTGCCCGCAGCAAGCCCGTCCGCCTTAATAACAATCGGCGCGCCTTTTTCCTTAACATAGGCTTTGGCGGTTTCCAAATCTTCGCAAACTTTAAAGAAAGCCGTCGGGATATTGTACTTGGCCATTAAATTTTTGGCAAATGCCTTGCTGCCTTCAAGTTCTGCCGCCGCTTTGGAAGGGCCGAACACAGCAAGCCCTCTTGCAGCAAAAACATCGGCAATACCTGCAACCAGAGTTGCCTCAGGGCCTACAACAGTTAAATCAATGCCGTGTTCTTCGGCAAAATCTGCAACACTGTCAAGGTCATTTAAGTTAAGTTCAACACATTCGCATTTTTTTACAGCGGCAATGCCGGGGTTGCCGGGGGCTGCAAAAATCTTTTCAACCTGTCTGCTCTGCGCAAGTTTCCATGCCAGTGCATGTTCACGTCCGCCGCTGCCAATAAGTAATATCTGCATGATGCTTCTCCTTATTTGCCTTCGGCAAGCTGTTTGGTCAAATATGCGCTGATAGCCGCATCATATTCGGAAGTATGTGTAAATGCTTCTTTGGCCAGAGTTTTGCGGGTTTTCATATCGGCATCGCCATGCTGCTGCAGCATTGCAATCAGGCTGCTGTAACGTGCCGGGTTGGTAATAATAATAACGTCGCGGAAGTTTTTGGCTGCCGCCCTTACCATTGCCGGGCCGCCGATATCAATGTTTTCGATAGCTTCGGCTTCGGTTACACCGGGTTTGGCAATGGTTTCCCTGAACGGGTAGAGGTTTACAACAACAAGGTCAATCGGTTTAATGCCGTGTTCTTCCATGGCTTTTACATGTTCCGGGTTGCTGCGTACAGCAAGAATGCCGCCATGAATCTTCGGGTTCAGGGTTTTTACCCTGCCGTCCATAATTTCCGGAAAACCGGTTACGTCACTTACATAAGTTACAGGAATGCCTGCGTCCTGCAAAGCCTTCATGGTACCGCCGGTAGAAATAATTTCCACGCCGATATCATGCAGAAACTGCGCCAGTTTAACAATGCCGGTTTTGTCGGATACGCTTAAAAGAGCTCTTTTTATTCTCATTTTCATTCACCCCACTACCGGAAGCACCTTTACGTGCCTTCCTTCTATTTGCAGCCTGCCCTCACTCCACAGCCTTACGGCTTCGGGCAATGCTTTGTGTTCCTGTTCCAAAATTCTGTCTGCCAGCGTGTCATGCGTGTCATCGTCAAGCACGGGCACTGCCTTTTGCAGAATAATCGGGCCGCTGTCGGTGCCTTCATCTACAAAATGTACGGTGCAGCCGGCAATTTTAACGCCGTAATTAAGTGCCTGGCCCTGCCCGTCAAGTCCGGGAAAACTCGGCAGAAGCGCCGGGTGGATATTAACGATTTTATGGTGCCAGTGCCCTACAAAATCCGGGCTTAAAATACGCATAAAACCTGCCAGCACAACAAGTTCCGCACCGGCTGCTTCCAGCACGCCGGTAATTTTATTTTCAAATTCTTCTTTGGAAGCACATTCTTTGCGGTCAATGGCAACAGCCTTAATACCGGCTTTTTCTGCACGTTCCAAAGCAAAGGCGTCCTTTTTGTCGCTGATAACAACTGTAATTTCAACATTAAGCGTACCTGCGGCAATCTCATCCATCAGGGCCTGCAAATTGCTGCCCCTGCCACTAACAAGCACGCCGATTTTGCGCTTACTCACCGAAAACGCCGCCTTTCAGCACAGCTTTGCCGCTGCCTTCTATAATAGTACCGAGTTCGTAGAAGGTTTCACCGGCATTTTTCAGGTGTTCACGTACAGCGTCAGCTTCTTCCGGAGCAACTACCAGCACCATGCCTACGCCCATGTTAAAGGTGCGGTACATTTCATGCCAGTCAACGTTGCCCCATTCCTGTAATTTTTTAAATACAACAGGAACTTCCCATGCGCCTGCGTTAACGTCTGCGTCGCAGTTTTCCGGCAAAATGCGCGGAATATTGTCATAAAAACCGCCGCCGGTAATATGTACCATGCCGTGCAGGTTGAATTTTTCAATCAGCGGCAGGCATACGCGCGGATAAAGGCGGGTCGGTTTCAGAAGTTCTTCGCCCAAAGTAGTGCCGAATTCTTCAACCGGGGTATCCATGGTAAAGCCCATTACGTCAAAACAGATTTTGCGCACCAGCGTAAAGCCGTTGGAATGTACACCGGCAGAAGGCAGGCCCAAAAGCACGTCGCCCGGTTTAACTTTTTCGCCGGTAATCATTTTGCTTTTTTCTACCACGCCTACGCAGAAGCCTGCAATATCGTATTCGTCCTTGCCGTACAAATCGCTCATTTCGGCAGTTTCGCCGCCAATCAGTGCGCAGCCGGATTCTTTGCAGGCATTGGCAACGCCCTTAACAATTTGGGCAACCTTTTTTGCTTCCAGAGTTTCAATGGCGATATAATCGAGGAAGAACAGCGGTTCAGCGCCCTGCACGAGAATATCGTTTACGCACATGGCAACAGCGTCCTGGCCGATGGTATCATGTTTGTCAGCCATAAAAGCCAGTTTCAGTTTGGTGCCTACACCGTCGGTGCCGCTAACCAGAACCGGTTCTTTGTATTTGCCGCTGTTTAAGGCAAACAAACCGCCGAAACCGCCGATATCGCCGATAACTTCGGGACGGTAAGTAGCCTGTACACTTGCTTTCATCAGTTCAACGGCTTCATTGCCGGCATCAATATTTACACCGGCGTCTGCATAAGTAAGTTGTTTCTTGGTTTCTTCGCTCATCATCGTCCTCCTGTATCAGCCTTCGTTTTCAAAAATATATTTAGAACCCTGCCTCAGGGTTTCTTCCGCATTATCCGGGTATTGGGCATTAAAGCAGGCATAGCACATTCCTTCGGGGTCCATGCAGTCCAAAGAACGTTTCAGGCCTTCCAGAGAAATGTAATGCAGCGAATCTGCGCCGATATACTGGCGGATTTCTTCTTCCGTATGGGTAGAAGCAATCAGTTCCTTGCGCACGCTGGTATCAATGCCGTAATAGCACGGGTCGGTTACCGGCGGGGAGCTGATGCACATATGCACCTCACGCGCACCGGCATCTTTTAACAGTTTTACAATTTTGCCGCTGGTTGTGCCGCGCACAATACTGTCGTCAACTACAACAACGGATTTGCCCTTAATAACGCTTTCCACCGGGTTAAGTTTAAGCCTTACGGCGTTAAGGCGCTGTTTTTGGGTAGGCTGAATAAACGTCCTGCCTACATAGCGGTTTTTGGTTAAACCTTCCATAAACGGCACGCCGGATTCCAGGCTGTACCCTACTGCTGCTGCCGTGCCGGAATCCGGAACGGAAATTACAATATCAGCCTTGATATCTTTTGTTTCTTTGGCAAGTTCCCTGCCCATATTGATGCGCGCCTGGTAAACAGACTGTTTGTCGATAACGCTGTCGGTACGCGCAAAATAAACATATTCAAATACGCAGTGCGCACGTTTGGCAGGCATGTTTTCTGCCCAGCGGCTGCTTTTCGGCTCATCGTGGTCATTTTCAAATACCAGCATTTCGCCCGGTTCAACATCGCGTACAAATTCGGCGCCCACAAGGTCAAACGCGCAGGATTCGGATGCTACAACCCAGCCGCCATCCATTTTGCCAATCGCCAGCGGGCGGAAGCCGTACTGGTCACGCACAGCAATAAGTTTGTTGTCGGTCATAACCAAAATGCCGAAAGCGCCTTTAATGATGTTTGCCGCTTCGGCAACACGTTCTTCAATAGTTTTTTTACGGCTGCGGGCAATAAGGCTTACAACAACTTCCGTATCAACCGTTGTCTGGAAAACCGTGCCTTCCAGAGCCAGGCGTTTGCGCAGTTCCGCCGCGTTGGTAAGGTTGCCGTTGTGCGCCAGTGCGAGGTTGCCGCCGTCAAAATAAACACGCAGCGGCTGAATGTTGTATTCCATGCTGGAACCGGTGGTGGAATAACGCACATGCCCGATGGCAATATGCCCTTCCAGCCCGTCAACGCCGCCTTTAAAAACATCGGCCACAAGGCCCATGCCTTTTTTGCCTTCCATATGAGTGCCGTCGGTAGCTACAATGCCGCAGCTTTCCTGTCCGCGGTGCTGCAAAGCATACAAGCCCCAGTAAGTATTCAGCGCCACATCGTCATTATAGGAATAAATGCCGAATACGCCGCACTCCTCATGCATTTTATCATCCTGAAAATCAATGCCAGACATTCTCTGCTCCTTTTCTGCTGCCGCAATTACTGTTCGGATGCACGCAGTGCAGCCAGTTTTTCACCTTTGGCCTTTACTTCTGCTTTCATCTTTTCACGGTCTTCGGCCAGCTTTTCAACAAGTTCCGGATATTTGGTTGCCAGAATCTGTACGGCAAACAGCGCTGCATTTTTGGCACCGTTAATTGCCATGGTTGCAACCGGAATACCGGAAGGCATCTGTACAAAGCTCAGTAACGAATCCATACCGTTTAAGGGAGTGGCATTAATGGGTATGCCAATTACCGGCAGTGTTGTAAATGCTGCAATAACACCGCCAAGATGCGCTGCAGCACCTGCTGCGGCAATAATTACCTCAACGCCGCGTCCACGTGCGCCTGCCGCAAACTCATGAACCATTTCGGGAGTGCGGTGTGCAGAAGCAACTACAACTTCCACTTCAACGCCAAAACTTTTTAAAGTTTTTTCTGCCGGTTCAAGCACCGGCCAGTCAGAATTGCTGCCCATAATAATTGCAACTTTCATTATCCCACTGCCTTTCAATAAAAAATAAAGCCCGGCATAAAAGTTTCATTGTGCTGTTCAACCAACTACAATTTCTCCGGGCATCGTTACGTAAAGAATATTATTAATTTATTTTACCAATCTGTGCCCTTTGTGTCAATAAATTTACACATTTTTGCTGTTATTTGCTTTTTTCGGTTTCATAGGGCCAGGCGCTCATGCTTCCTTCAAGGCTCTGTACGTTTTTATAGCCCTTGGCGCGCAGCATGGTTTCGGCTTCATAGCCGCGCAGATCAATCTGGCAGCTGCATACAAGCCGTGCGTCCTTATCGGGCAAAACCTTGCAGCATTCGCTGCGCACTTCATCCAAAGGCAGGTTTACAATATTGCAGCAGCCTGCTATATGGCAGTTTTTAAATTCGCCGGGCGTACGCACATCTACCAAAGTATAAGCTTTGCTTTTGCGCAGCTCTTTAAATTCCTTCGGGTTAATGCTGCGCAGGCGGCCTTCAATTTTATTCAGCAGCACGTTGGCAGCCGTGGCAATGTTGTCAATCGGGCCGTTAAACGGCGGCGCATAGCCAATGTCAAACTCACTCAAATCTTCAAGCGTTGCGCCCATGCTGATAGAGGCAACAAGCGTGTCGATACGCTTATCAACACTTTGCCCTACCGCCTGCACGCCGATAACCTTATGAGTATTCCTGTCGGCAAACAGCTTAAGCACCAAACGCCCTGCGCCCGGCATATAAGCAAGCCTGTCATTGCCGGGAACGATTACGGATTCAAAATCAATTCCTGCCGCTGCGGCAGTTTTTTCGTTAAGTCCCGTGCTGCCTGCTTCCACTCCAGGCATACGGCACAGCCCCGTGCCCAAAACGCCGGGGTATTTTACCATATCGCCGCAAATATTATCGGCAATAATGCGTCCGTGCTTGTTGGCAGTGCTGCCCATCGGCGCAAAAATTTTAGCCCCGCTTACGCGGTGAGTATTTTCTGCACAGTCGCCGCCAGCATAAATGCAGGGGTCGCTCGTCTGCATATATTCGTTAACGGCAATAGCACCGCTCGGGCCAATGGCAAGCCCGGCTTCGCGCGCCAGTTCAACATTTGGGCGTACGCCAACGGCTACAATTACCATCTGCGCCGGAATTGTGCGCTTGTCCGTTTTAACGGCGGCAACACGCCCCTCGCCTTCAAAAGCAACTGTTTTTTCTTCAAGATATAAATTTATACCAGCAGCGGCAACAGGTTTTGCGGCAAGCTCTGCCATTTCCAAATCAAGCATCTGCGGCAGAATGCGGTTCTGCATTTCCACAACGCTTACCTTAACTCCTATTTTATTAAACTCCTCCGCCAGTTCCATGCCGATAAAGCCCGCGCCTACTATAACAACATCCGTAACATTATGGGCGGCAATTTCTTCTTTAACTTTTAAAACTTCCCAGGGAAACCAGAAGTTATGAATGCCTTCCAAATCAGCTCCCGGCACCGGCAGGCGCACCGGCGTTGCACCCGTGCCAAGCACCAGCACATCGTAAGTCATTTCGGTAACTTCGCCGGTTTTCCTGTTCAGCACAGTAACCGTTTTTGCCGCGCGGTTAATCTTCTGCGCCTCGTGCCCGGTTAAAACATCAATGCCCTTAACTTTTTTAAAGTAATCTACATCGCGCGCAATGCCCTGCGGCGTATGCGTAAATTCATTAAAATTTTTAACTTCGTCACCAATATAATAAGGAAAACCGCACGCACCGTAACTTACAAGTTCTCCGCGTTCAATAACCGTAATTTCCGCATCTTTATCCCTGCGGCGCAGGCGCGAAGCAGTTTTCATTCCTGCCGCCACACCGCCGATAATTAAAACTTTTTTGCCCATATACTTCCGCTCCTTCCGTTTACAAATCCTATACTTATATTATATCATCATATCCTTATAAAAAATGTCCTGTTTTAATGAATACATCACTAAAACAGGACTTTTTGCTGTTATTTATTTTTTATTCACTATTAAAGAAACCGAAGGCTGGCTCATGTTAAATAAATTTGCCAAAAATACCTGTGAAACATTCTTCTCATTGTACAGGCGGCATATTTCTTCGTTGCGCCCTGCACGGTCTGTAAAAGAATTTATTGCTATAACTTCACCGTCAATTTTATAGCCGTAATCACGCAGAACCACTATTTCGCAGGTTCCGTCCTGTGCCGATGCTTTTATTTCCCAGCAGCGCAGCCCGTTTTTACCGCGCGGCATATAATTTACATATTCCGCCGTGTAGCCGTCTGCAATTTGTTTAAATTTTGCTTCGTTAAAAGGTATTGTTTCCATAAATTTTACACCTTCTGTCAGAACGTCCACTGCATACCTGCGTTAATTTGGTAGGTTTCGTCATTATCGTTGCCGAAGGATTTTTCAAAATCCATAAAGGCATAGCTGTTTTTGCTCATCTTAGCTGCAAAGCCAAAGCCTACGTCATACCAGGTGCCTTTGTTTTCAAATTCTTCGCGCAGTGTGCCGGTTGCATCCGCCGCCGTTACTGTCTGGTCGCCCATAAATTCGTGCAGCAAATCTGCTTTTAAGTAAACAGTGCTGTTTTCGTCCATATCGCGCCCAATTCTAAAGCCTGCACGGCCGATTAAGCTGTTAATGCCGTCTACATTTACCTTGCTGCCCTGCGTTGTTACATAATCGGCACCGGTTACACGCGCAAGCTGAAGCTGTGCCTGCGGCTCAAAATACCAGTTATTGCCCATATCGTTTTTCTTGCCGTATTCCGCGCTTACGCTGAATACATTGTTGCTGTAATCACCGGTAATATTTTCCAAACTGTCTTTATCGCGGATGTCGAAATCATTGGAAAGATGTCCCCATTTTACAATGTAATCGGTGTAATGGCCTTTTTCACCCAGCCAGGTATCATACAGCCACAGGCCGTAGCGTTTGGTTTCGCCTTTGCCCATAATGTCATCATAGGTGGTGCTGCCGCGCATGTAGTCTATTGCCATACCAATGCGGTGCTCGCCGTTATCGGTGGGTTGTTTAACATCATAACCCAGTTCGTACATGGTATTCATGCTGCGGAAGTCGCCGCTTTGCCCGATACGGTCATGGCGCAGGCGTACCCATAAGCCATGTTCTTCTTCACCATTAACATAACGCATTTCGCCCATGCGTTTATTTAATCTGTCCATATAAATAGCGTTTTTATAGTTGGCGCGGCTCATGTTGATAATAGTTGCACCGCTGTCAGATTTACCTGCATCTTTGCTGCTGTCGCGTACAAGATAAACATTATGCCCATCTTTATAAATCCCGTCTACATAATCACTTCCCGGCTTTAAATTATCAAAGCCTTTCCCGCCATTATATTTATCATTTTCTTCTGTATCAGCAGTATCATAATCTTCGTATTCAATACTAAATCCACTATTAATTACGCCGCGCCCTCTTGCTACATAGGTATCTCCAAAACCACCCCCTGCATTAGCAACAGTAGCAAAACGCAGTCTTTCTCCATTTGCTAAACCTGTTAAAACATCTCTTTCATTGTAGATTTGCAAATTCAAATTATCAGCATTGGTTCCGTCATAAACATAAATCATATTGCCGTTATTGATGGCATCTTCGGTAGTAGGGTCAAGGTTTACAATAAATTTAGCATCGCCGTTTAACGTACCAATATGAACAGCATAGTTTTGGTTTGCACCATTTGTTAAATCTATAATGCTGTTATCTGTATTAACCGTTGTTGCCCAACTTTGTTCTGTTACAGACCAAGTAGCATTATTGCCAAGTGTTAAATTTACAGAACCGCTTGATTCAACTTTATTGTCTTTTACAAAATCTTTATCAAATAAACTATCGTGATTAAAATTACTATCATCCCATAATTTGCTGTCAGCATCTTTGTAATCATCTACACGACCTTTAAAATAAGCACCGTCACCCAAAGATAAATCTATAGTTGCTCCATTAGCTGCCTGAACGTCACCGGTAATGTTTATACTTGTTGCGCCCGCATCATTACTACGTGCAAAATTTTGAGTATCAGTTTTTAAAAGTCCACCGATATTTATTTTGCTGTCAGCTCCAACAGCTTCAATATTTCCTGTAATACCAGCAGTATTTTTTACCGCCATATTTACAGTACCGCCACTTTTAGCCAAAATGTCTCCTTCAACGGTTACATAATTTTCTTTTACATTATTATCCTCATTATCCTCATCAATAATTTTATCATTATTAATAGTTAAATCAATTGCGCCACTATCTTCTGCTAAAATGTTACCCTTAATATTTAGCCCACCAATACCTTCTTCTCCTGATTTTACGGTATTGCTATTACCATCTATATCTTGACCTTGAGCATAAATAGCATTACCACCTTCAGCCATAGTTATTACGTTTGTGCTTCCACTTATAGTAACACTACTACCATAAGTATTATCAGAATCATCACTACCATAAGTCATATTACCATTAGTAGCCGCAATCCCAAAAGAATCTTTGCCATTCGCTTTTATATATAAATCATTAACATTAATTTCACCATGTTTTCCTGCCCAAACTCCATAATCACCTCTTCCATTAGTATTTATAACAGTTTTTCCTATTAGCGTTATCGTTCCTTTCCCCTTGGTAGTATTATTTTCTGAACCACTAATCGGCTGACTTGAATCATATTTAGTATCAGCTCCAGCAAAAACTGCTGCTTGGTAACTACTATTAATAGTTATATCTGTATTTCCATGTACCGTAATACTAGCCAATTGGTCCTCTGCTCTCCAACTTGCATTTGCACGTATACCACTACCATACTTAACATTAGTTTTTAAATCTCCATAAATTATAGCATATGGATTAGTTGCATCATGGCTTAAATTCAAAGCATCTGAACTAATAGAATTTATATTGGCAGTAAAATTCCTAACAACAAAATGTGGACCCCAGTTTGTTAAATGTATGCCATCATCATTCATCGAGAAACCAGCGTTAATAGTTATTTCAACATCAGTATTCGGTGCATCTAACCTATATGAATAAGGGTCATTACCATGATTTCCTCTATTTGTAACTATAACTTTATCAAATTCATTTATATGTTTATTCTCATAGCCGTTATCACTATATACACTATCATTATTACCGATTTGTCCATTACTAATAGTTAAAGTCTTACCATCATCACTAATTTCATATGCAGCCCATGCCGTGCCATACACACCCGTGCTTAAAAGTAACCCCAATATTACTGCCCTTTCCAGATTTTTACCTTTCATCACCATACCCCTTTCAGCTTTTATACCGGCGCGAAGTTTACTATTGTAAACTTCGCGTTTTGATACAGTAAAATTTATAATTTTATTATATGCAGTAATATTATACCAAACCATCTCCCCCCCGCAAGCAAAAGTTCGCACGCGAGCGCGAGCGAACTTTCCAGTAGGGGCTTTTAGGTATGTTTAATAAACGCAAAAACCGCTCCACGCTATCGCACGGAGCGGTAATTTTTTGCTGGCACGGCGTATTTTATTTACAAAGAAAAAAGGCTTTGGCTTAACTGCGAAATTCAAAAATTGCAATATTAAAATAAAAAATAACAGCAAAAAACGCTTTTTAAACACTCTGAATAATCGTTTTTGCTGTTCTGATACTAACACTATAGTATAAAATTTTTATACGGGAAATCTTACACTCAAAGTTAAACGGGGTGCTGTACTGCGAAACTGCATATAAAAACTGCGGCGGCTAAATTTAGGGTACTCTTTAAGAGAGTCCGGTGCCGCGCCGAACGGAATCGGATGAGCCGCAGCATTTTTAACGCGGTTGAGCAGTATTGCACCCCATTTAAACAAATATTTACATTTATTATTACTCCTGCTCAACTTCGATATTGCCGTCTTTAAGCACAACTTTTACTTTTGTGCCGCTGCCGATTTCACCGGCAACAATCTTTTTGCCGAGAATGTTTTCAACGGTATGTACAATAAGGCGTTTCAGCGGGCGTGCGCCAAAGGCAGGGTCAAAGCCTGCGCTTGCAAGGTATGCCACTGCTTCGTCGCTGGCGGTAAGTGTCATATCAAGCTGTTTTTGCAGCCTGTCGCTGAGCTCTTTAAGGATGAGTTTAACAATATCCTTAATCTGTTCTTCCTGCAAAGCTTTAAATACTACAATATCGTCAACACGGTTCAAAAATTCCGGGCGGAAGAAACGCATCAGCATGCTCTGTACTTCTTCGCGCGTTACTTCGCCTTTTTTCTGCATAATTTCGGCAGAACCGAGGTTGCTGGTCATAATAATCAGCGTGTTTTTAAAATCGACAATGCGTCCCTGCCCGTCAGTCAGGCGGCCGTCGTCAAGCACCTGCAAAAGTACGTTAAATACATCGGCATGGGCTTTTTCAATTTCGTCCAGCAAAATTACGCTGTACGGACGGCGGCGCACTGCTTCTGTAAGCTGGCCGCCTTCGTCATAGCCAACATAGCCCGGAGGTGCGCCGATTAAGCGAGAAACAGTATGTTTCTCCATGTACTCGCTCATATCAATACGAATCATGTTGCGTTCATCGTCAAACAAAATTTCTGCCAGTGCTTTGGCAAGTTCGGTTTTGCCTACGCCGGTAGGCCCAAGGAAGATGAACGAGCCAATCGGGCGGTTGGGGTCTTTAATGCCTGCGCGCGCGCGGATAACAGCTTCGCTTACGGCTTTAACCGCTTCGTCCTGCCCTACAACACGCTGGTGCAGGCGTTCTTCCAGATGAATGAGTTTTTCGCGTTCGCCGCCGTTTAAGCGTGCAACAGGGATACCCGTCCAGGTGCTTACAACTTTGGCAATGTCTTCTTCGTCAACTTCTTCTTTTAAAAGTACGCCGTCTTTGTCTTCGGCATCACCTTTGGCAAGGCGCGCCAGTTCTTTTTGCAGTTCCGGCAGGCGGCCGTATTTAAGTTCTGCCAGTTTGTTCAAATCGTAGTTGCGTTCTGCCGTTTCCATGTCGTGTTTAACGGCGTCAATTTCCTTTTTAACTTCGCGCACACGGCTGATGGCAGCTTTTTGTGCTTCCCAGCGTTTAACAAGCTCGTCATCGGATTTTTTAAGCTCTGCCAGTTCTTCTTCGATTTTGGCAAGGCGGTCTTTGCTCTGCTCATCGTCTTCTTTTTTCAAAGCCTGTGCTTCAATTTCCAGCTGCAAAATGCGGCGCTTGCTTTCGTCAAGTTCGGCAGGAAGGCTGTCGATTTCGGTACGCAGGCGCGCTGCGGCTTCGTCCACAAGGTCTATTGCCTTATCCGGCAAAAAGCGGTCGTTAATATAACGGTTGCTTAATACAGCCGCTGCAACAAGGGCGGCATCTTTAATGCGCACGCCGTGGTGCACTTCGTAGCGTTCTTTTAAGCCGCGCAGAATGGAGATGGTATCTTCAACATCCGGCTCTTTAACCATAACGGGCTGGAAGCGGCGTTCCAGAGCGCTGTCTTTTTCGATATATTTGCGGTATTCGTTCAGCGTGGTTGCACCAATGCAGCGTAGCTCACCGCGGGCAAGCATCGGTTTTAAAATATTGCCTGCGTCCATGGCGCCTTCGGCAGCACCGGCACCAACAACGGTGTGCAGCTCATCAATAAACATAATAATCTGCCCGCCGGATTCGGATACCAGTTTTAAAACTTTTTTAAGGCGTTCTTCAAACTCGCCGCGATATTTGGCACCGGCAACAAGGGCTGCCAAGTCAAGCGCGTACAGAGTTTTATTTTTAAGGCTTTCCGGAACATCGCCTGCCACAATGCGGCGGGCAAGCCCTTCTACAATTGCGGTTTTGCCAACGCCCGGCTCACCAATCAAAACAGGGTTGTTCTTTTTGCGGCGCGAAAGAATTTCAACCACGCGGCGGATTTCTTCATCCCTGCCGATAACAGGGTCAAGCTTGCCTTCTTTGGCTTTGGCAGTTAAATCCTGCCCGTATTTTTCAAGCGTCTGTTTCTTTTCGTCGCCTTCGGCGCTGTTGGTGTAGGCCATGTATAGCCCTTCGGCTTTGTTTTTGGTAATGCCGTATTTTTTCAAGAGCGCGGTAACATCGCTGTCGCCGTCACTGGCAAGAGCACCAACCAAATGGCAGATGTTAACTTCGCCCTGCCCTGCGTTCTGCGCTGCAATAGCCAGCACGCGGGCTGCGCCGGTACTCATCATAAGCCCTCTGTCCTGCCCTTTTACGGAAGGTATTTTCTGCACAAGGCGTTTGGCCTCCGCAGTAAAGGTGCCTGCATCAGCGCCGGCATTTTTAAGCAGGAACGGGAAAAACCCTTCACATCCGGCCAGCGCAACTAACAGATGGGCGCAGGTCAGTTCCTGGTTATAATTTATAACAGCCTGCTGCTGAGCAGCTTCCAATATGCTTTTTACTTCTTCACTGTAGCGTTCATTCATAGCGCTAACCTCCTTCAAACTGTATAAACAGTAAAATATTTTACATAAATTTTTATGTGAAATACGCAGGGAAACCGCTTCCGGCGGCGAATATGCAAGTAAATGCTTTTTCACGGAGGATATTTTATGAATACATCCATGATTGTATACCGTCTTTTTGACGTTGCCGACGAAATTGACCTTGATTTGGTGCAAGCCCTTTGGACCAGCCGCAACAAAATCGCTTCCAGGCTCCGCCTGGACCGTATATCTACCAAGTCTATTACTTTTAAGGACCCGCCCGTTCTTGTTGAGCTTGGTTCCCATGATATGAAGCTGGGCAACGGTACTTACCTTACCGAAGTTAAAGCCCGCATTTTTGATTTAGGCGTTATCAGCCTTATTCTGCGTATTCATTTTGAAGATGATGTAACCTTTGATGAATACATGGATATGTCTATCGTCAGCGAAAACATGCCGGAAGATGAAATCCGCTCTTACCTTGACGCCGTTTTGGAAACCATCCGCCCGGCGTGCAGCAATGAGCGCGTTTCCGACTTTGACGAAGATTTTGTAGTTTATTATTTTCAGGATAAAGTGCCCGAAAACTGGGATATTGTGCCGCTGCTTCTGAAAGACCGCACGCCCGTAAGCCCGGAAACCCGCGCTGAAACACTGGCCAACCGTTTTACTTACGCCGATGACGTATGTTACCTTGCGTGGGATTCCGCCGTTGTGTATGACCCCAGCGGCAGCCTTGACGTGCCTGATCTTTTAGAATTTGCCAACGCCCAGTTTCTGGAACTGCGCTACTACGACAATGCGCTTAACGAAGCCATTGACCGCACTTACGATGAACTGGAAGCCGCCGAAAAAGGCAGCACCGGCAGCCGCCAGACAAGCTACCGCAAAATACGCGGCAGGCTGATGGAGCTGATGGCCGATGTAAGTATGCTGACAAGCAATATCAACAATGCTTTGCAGGTTACGGAAGATATTTTCTACGCGCGCATTTACACGCGCTATCTCGACCTTCTGCGTGCTTCGGTTTGGAAGGACAACATTGAAAACAAAATGCTTGTCATTCAGCGCAGCTACAATCTTCTTAACGAAGAAGTATCCATGTACCGTTTTGAATATATCGGCATGAGTGCCGTTACGCTTTTGGCAATTATTTTACTTTTAATAATTTACCTTGCTGTGCGTTAACACCATATTTATTAACAGGGGCATTTTTCTGCTCCTGTTTTATATTATAGCAACAAAAGTCAAAAAGTCAAATATTTTTTGTATGTTTTTTGATAAATTTTTTCGTTATTTTAACTTGACAAATTGACGCTGCGGAAGCAAAATATACACATTACTTTATTTTTTGAGAGGGGAAAGAAAATTATGACACCATCATCAATTTTGAAAGGAACTGCTGTACTGCTTTTTTTGCAGGGCGTCAGCACGGTTGCGCTTAATTTATGCGGCATTAAATTTCCGCCTGCGCTGCTGGCAATGATTCTGCTGCTGGTACTTTTGCTCAGCGGCGTTATAAGGGTGCGTACCATTGAAGATGTCTGCAATATTTTAATAGAAAAAATGGGCATGCTCTTTTTACCGGCAGGCGTAAGCATTTTGCTGTATTTGGACGTTATTCTTGCAGAAAGCACCGCTATTGTGGCTACCGTTATTATAAGCAGTTTTATGATACTGATTGTAACGGCTGTGTTTTTAAACTTTATGCTGAAAAGTAAAGGCGGTGCCGGAAAATGACTTTTTTACCAGAAGCTTTCATCCAATCGCCGCTGTTTGGCATTGCTCTTACCATAGTTGTTTATGTAATATGCGAAATTATTGTAGATAAGTTTGAACTGAGCATTATTCCACCGTTTGTGTTGGCGTGCCCGATGATAATTGCCTTTATTTATTTTCAGGAGCCGTATATTACTTACGAGGACTACGAAACAGGCGCAGGCTTTATCAACTTTCTGCTCGGCCCTGCCACCGTGGCACTGGCCCTGCCGCTGTACAACAACAGGCGCATTATAAAAGAAAACCTGCCGGTAATTATAAGCGGCATTCTTGTTGCCACGATTACAGGCATTGTCAGCATCTTCATTTGCGGCAAAATGTTTGGCGCAAGCAGCCAGGTGCTGCTTTCCATGATTCCCAAATCCGTAACAACGCCTATTGCCATGGATATTTCTTCCGCTATCGGCGGTATTCCGGCGCTTACGGCTGCCTGTGTAATTTTTACAGGCATGCTTGGCGCAACCTTTAACCACAAAATTTTAGAGGCTTTAAAAATTAAAAACAACATTGCCATCGGCCTTTCCATAGGCGCTTCCAGCCACGGGCTCGGTACCAGCGTCTGCGCTGGCAAAAATGCCTTGCAGCTGGCAATCGGCGGCGCTTCCATAGGGCTTACCGGCATAGCAACTTCCATTTTGGCTCCTATTCTGCTGCCGTTTATGGAAAGCTTATTTTAAAATTTAACACTATATACACAAAAACGGTATTGCCTTTTACGGCAATACCGTTTTTTATCTTGCGGACCTTGTTAAATTTATGCCGCACAGCTTCATGCCGCGCTCATACTTGCTGCGGTTTTCCGGTGTTACCGGCACCAGGCTTGCAATCTGCCCTGCATAGGCAAGCAGGTCTTCTTTCGTACCGCTTTTAATTTCCAGTTCCGTTTCGTTAACAGCACATTCATTTCCGGTTATGCCGGAAATAATTTTGCCGCGGTCAACCGCCAGCTCCACCGTTGTAGCCGCGCTTATTTTAAGCAGGCATAGCCTGCGCTCAACATCAACGGTAAACAGTTTTACAAGCGGCTCACCGGCAATAAGTTTTTCCAAATCCGTATCAAAGCCTTCTTCTTTAAACCCCTGCAAAACAGGCTTGCCGTCAGGCAAATCAACATTATATTCGTTGCGGCTGGAAACCCCGCCGTGAGCTTCTTTTTCCGTTTTAATGGTAGCTTCGTATTTAGTGCCGTTTTTACGTACGCGGTAAGCAATGCCGCTGTGCATCAGTTTAAAAGACGGCGTATCGTAATACGAAGTTTCAAGGTGGTGTACGGCTTCGCTGCCGCCGATAATTTTATCCGCTACAAGCGGAGAAGCAAGCAGTTTTTGCAAAGCCTCCGCCCCAATATTAAGTTTTATTTCAATTTCTGCCGGCATTTTTCCACTCCTTTTAGGCGATTGAGCCTCTCAGTTCGGTAAAAATAACTTTACCTTCATCAAGACTGTAAACAATAGGTTCAAGTTCACGCAAATCCTCCGTGCGCCAGCCTTTATGCTGCTCCTCCAAAAGTTTAAGCGCTTCTTCAAGGCTTTCTGCCGCCACAATGGCAATGGCATCAAGGTAAAATTCCGTGTTAACGCAGGGTTCCTGTATCATGCTGTGGCTATGGTAGGTTTTGTTATGGCGCCATACATAAAGTTTCATAAACGCACCTTCTTTCCGTGTTCTTTTAAATTAATTATAAACTTTTATCGCCGCCGCGGCAACTTTTAAGGGCACAGGCTTTAAAAATTCGCCTTAAAACAGCAAAAACCGCCGGAATAAACCCGGCGGCACTTTGCCATGAATATTAAAATTAATCTCTTAATTTAGCTTTGTAGGCTTCGCCAACTTTTTCCACAACATTTTTAATAACGGCATCAATTTCTTCATCCGTTAAAGTACGGTCATCAGCCTGGAAGGTTAAGTTAAACGCCATGGATTTATACCCTGCTTCCACCTGTTTGCCGGTGTAAACGTCAAATACTTTTACCTGTTTCAGCAGGCTGCCAGCGTTAGCGCGGATAACTGCCTCCAGTTCTTCCATGGCAACCTCCAGCGGTACAACAACCGCAATATCGCGCGAGGTTGCAGGATATTTGGGCAGATGTACAAACTGCGGCACATGGGATGCACCGGCAACGAGCGGTTCAACTTCCAGTTCCAGCACGCATACGCTGCCGTTAAGGCCGTAGTTTCCGGCAACGGTCGGGTGCAGTTCACCAAACCAGCCAATTACCCTGCCTTCGTATTCAACGGCACAGCTCTTGCCGGGGTGCAGGTAAGGCTGAGCCACCGGCACATATTTTGCGCCTGCAATCTGTAAATTTTCCAAAAGGCCTTCCACAGCGCCCTTCATATCGTAAAAATCAACTTCGTCTTTGGTTTCAGTCCAGTTAAGGCTGCTGCGTCTTCCGGCAAGTACGGCACATAAAACAGGTTTTTCTTCCGGCAGTTCTTTAAGCGGCAGAGCCTTGGGCAAAAATACCTTGCCGATTTCAAAAATCTTAACGGATTCTGCCTGGCGTGCCTGGTTATAAACGGCAGTGTTAAGCATACCCGGCAGCATGCTGGTGCGCATTACCTTAAATTCGTCGCTCAGCGGGTTCATCAGTTCAATGGCGCCGCGGCGGCTGTCTGCTTCGTCCAGCAGAATTTTATCAAAAGAATTGGGGTTAATGAAGCTGTAAGTCATAACTTCGTTCAAACCGGCAGCAACAAGATAATCCTCAATTTCTTCGCAGACATCGTCAATTACAGCCTGACGGCCCTGTACCAGCGGCAAATCCGGATTATGCGATTCAATCTTGTCATAAGAATGCATTCTGGCAATTTCTTCGCTGATATCGGCGTCGCAGCTGATGTCATAACGCCAGGAGGGCGCGGTAACGGTTAATACGCCGCCGTCATATTCCACGCCGAACTGTAATTTTTTAAGAATATCAACCATTTCTTCAGCGGCAATTTCCACGCCGATACGGCTGTTAATAGCCTGCGGAGTTACGCGGATAACGGCAGGTTTAACTTCTTCCGGATAATCTTCTACAATGCCGCAAACCGTTTCGCAGGCACCCATCTGTTCCAACAGGTGTACGGCGCGGTTTAAAGCATTATGGTTCAGCACAGTATCAACGCCGCGTTCAAAACGGCCGGAGGCTTCACTGCGCAGCCCCAGCGCTTTGGAAGTACGGCGGATGGAAGGCCCGTTAAAGGTTGCTGCTTCCAGCATTACGTTAACGGTTTCGCCGGTAACTTCGGTTTCCAAACCGCCCATAACGCCGCCAAGGCCAACAGCATGGTCAGGGTCGGCAATGGTAATCATGTCCGGGGTTAAAATGCGTTCCTGCCCGTCCAGTGTTACCGGTTTTTCTCCGTCTGCGGCACGGCGCACAATCAGTTTATGCCCGCCTACCTTATCGTAATCGTAAGCGTGCATCGGCTGGCCAAGCTCCAGCATTACATAGTTGGTAACGTCAACAACATTGCTTATCGGGCGCATACCGCAGGCACGCAGATGTTTCTGCATCCATTCCGGGCTGGGCCCGATTTTAATGTTTTTCAGTACGCGCACTGCAAAACGGCTGCACAAATCTTTGGCGTCAACTTCAATGGCAGCCATATCGGCAGCATTACCGCCGGCAGCTTCTTTAACGCTCATATCCGGCATGCGCAGTTCTTTGCCAAGCACGGCTGCAGCTTCGCGCGCCAGGCCGATAATATTGGTGCAGTCGCCGCGGTTGGCGGTAAGGTCAATATCAAGCACTACATCGTCAAGGCCGAGTACTTTTTTAATATCCACGCCAACCGGAGTATCCGGCGGCAGAATGAAAATGCCTTCGCGCTGTTCCGGCAGCAACAGTTTGGCGTCAATGCCAAGTTCAGCCGCGCTGCACAGCATACCAAAGGAATCAAGGCCGCGCATTTTTGCTTTTTTAAGCGTCATGCCGTTCGGCAGATGAGAGCCGATAACTGCTACCGGCACCATATCATATTGCTGAACGTTCTGCGCACCAGTTAAAATTTGCAGAATTTCCGGCCCGCCGACATCCATCTTGCAAATCCACAAATGGTCAGAGTTAGGATGGCGCTCGATATGCGTTACCTTGCCGGTAACAACGCCTTCCAGCCCTTCACCGAGATGGTTTACGCTTTCAACCTCCAGCCCTACGCGGGTAAGTTTTTCAGCCAGCTCCTCAGGAGTGACATCAATATCTACATATTGTTTAAGCCAATCAACAGATGCTAACATGGTACCCCTCCTTATTTAAACTGGCGGATGAACCGCAAATCATTTTCAAAGAACAAACGTAAATCGTCAATGCCGTATTTAAGCATAGCAATACGTTCTACGCCCATGCCAAAAGCATAGCCGCTGGTTTTTTCGGGGTCGTAGCCGCTCATGCGCAGTACGTTGGGGTGTACCATGCCGCTGCCCAGAATTTCCAGCCAGCCGCTGTTTTTGCACACACGGCAGCCCTTGCCGCCGCAGATAACGCAGGAAATATCAACTTCCGCACTCGGTTCTGTAAACGGGAAATAACTCGGGCGCAGGCGGATGCTTACGCTGCTGCCGAACATTTCCTTGCAGAAGGTTTCCAGTGTACCTTTTAAATCGGCAAGGCTGATATCTTTGCCCAGCACCAAACCTTCAACCTGATGGAACATAGGCGAATGGGTTGCATCATAGTCGTTGCGGTATACGGTGCCCGGCGAAATCATGCGGATTGGAGAATCAGGCACGCTTGCCTGCATTTTGCGCGCCTGCATAGGCGAAGTCTGCGTGCGCAGCAAAATGTCTTCGGTAATATAAAAAGTATCCTGCATATCCCTTGCCGGATGGTCTTTCGGCAGGTTCAATGCTTCAAAGTTATAGTAATCGCTTTCAATCTGCGGCCCTTCCAGAACTTCAAAGCCCATGCGCATAAAAATCTTTTTAATTTCGCGCATCGTCAGCGTAATGGGGTGCAGATGCCCACACTGCGGTTTACGGCCGGGCAGCGTAATGTCAACCTTCTCGCTGGCAAGACGCTGTTTTAATGCTTCAGCTTCCAAAACTTCGGCTTTGGCGGCAATAGCTTCTTCCAAAACCTTTTTTACTTCGTTTACAATCTGGCCGATTTTCGGTCTTTCTTCTGCCGGCAGGCTGCCCATGCCGCGCAGGATGTCAGTCATATGGCCTTTTTTGCCAAGATACTTAACGCGCAAATCTTTCAGCGCGTCCACGCTTGCAGCTGTTTCCAGCTCTTTAAGCGCCTGCTCTTTAAGTGCTTGCAGTTCTTCTCTCATACTTAACCTCCCAAAATTCAGCATTCAGGGGCAGGCGGTAAAAATAAAAAAGCCTCCGCCCCTTCAAAGGGGCGAAAGCTGCATAACTTCCGCGGTACCACCCTGTTTTGTACCTCATAACGCCTTAACGCGGCAAACGCCGTTCCTACTTATTTTCAAAACGGATGCTCCAAAGTGAACTTCGGCACAACCTGTATCACGGGGCTTTCAGCCATGGCCCTGCTCTCTGCGTCGCAGTTTATGCCTACTCTCTTTTTCATAGCACAAATTTTATAAATTGACGTGTATTATTATAACACAGCCTTTATTTTGTTGCAAGACGGCGGCGCATGGCTTCAAACATAACTATGCCCCCTGCCACTGCCGCATTAAGCGATTCTGCCCTGCCCTGCATCGGTATAAACACCCTTTTGGCAGCGGCAGCCTTTAAGCTTTCCGAAGCGCCGTAAGCCTCGCTGCCCACAACTATGGCCGTGCTCGCGCCAAACTCCGCCTCATACAGGTTTTGTGCGCCGTCAAGGCAGGTAACCATAATTTCATAATTGTTTTTATGCGCCCAGCCGGTAAACTCGGCTTCCGGCATATCGCACACAACAGGCATGCGCAAAAGCGAGCCCATGGTGGAGCGCACTGTTTTTGGCGCATAAGCATCGGCGCAGCCCGCCAGCAAAACAACCGCTGCAATACCTGCCGCTTCCGCCGTGCGGATTAATGTGCCAACATTGCCGGGGTCTGCCACGCGGTCCAGCACCAGCACAGTACCGTCAGCTACTATAAAGCCCTGCGGCTTGCTGCACACCGCCAAAACACCCTGCGGCGCTTCCGTGTCGCTCATTTTTTTCATAACCTGTTCCGTCACGCTGTAAAGCTCAATATTTTTTGCGGCAGCATCAGCCAAAAGCTGCGCCAATCTGGTATTTGCAGTATCCGGCACAGCAAAAACTTTCTGCACAGCAGCATAACGCACCGCTTCTTTCACGGCGCGCAGGCCTTCAACCACAAAGCAGTTTCCGCGTTCGCGGTACTTTTTCTGTTTTAAATTGCACACATCCTTAACAACGGCGTTGCCAAGGCTTGTAATCTCTTTCATTAAACAATTTCCTCTAAGGCTTTAATGTTCTGATGCTCGCCGATAACAATCATCTCGTCGCCTTCTTCCAAAACCTGCGTCGGTTTCGGGTTAATATAAGTTACGCCTTTGTGCTTGATGGCAACAACGTTAACATTGTAACGTTTGCGCAAATCGGATTCAATAAGGTTTTTGCCAACCAGCGAATGAGGAATATTCGTACTCATAAGGCTGATGTTGTTGCTCATTTCAATGTAGTCAACAATGCTGCTGGAAATAAGGTTATGGGCAACGCGCTTGCCCATGTCGCGTTCAGGGTAAATAATTTTATCGGCGCCGATTTTTTCAAGCATTTTGCCGTGTACGGCACTGGTTGCTTTAACGGCAACAAAAGGCACGCCCATCTCCTTAAGGTTCAGCGTTGTTAAAAGGTTGTCTTCAAGCGGGCCAATACCTACAATAACAACCTCGTAGTTATTAATGCCAAGGCTGCGCAGGGTGTTTTCGTCAGAAGCATCCGCACTTACAACATGCGTCAGCTCGTGCGACAAATCCTGCACAATTTCTTCATCACTGTCAACGCCCAAAACCTGGTAGCCAAGCTCGTGCAGCGTAAGTGCAACGCTGGTGCCGAAGCGCCCCAGTCCAAGCACCGCAAACTGTTTTTGTTTATTGTTTTTTGCCATTATTTACACCCCATTAACCTATGTTGATATGTTCCGACGGATACCTTATTTTGTTGGTACCGGAACTTAAGAAACTCAAAATAAAAGTTAAAATACCGATACGGCCGATATACATGGTTAAAATTAAAATCCATTTGCCAAACGGCTGCCAGTCGGGCGTAATGCCAATACCCAAACCTACCGTACCGAACCCGGAAACAACCTCAAACAAAATATCTATAAACGGATAACGCCCGTTATTTATTACCAAAAGCATCATGGTGGCAAAAAGCACCCAGATAAGGCACAGTACAGTAATTACAAACGATTTGTCAACAATTTTTTCATCAATGCGCCTGCCAAACATAACCACATCACGCTGGCCTTTCAGCATATACCACAACGACGCCATCAGCACAATAAACGTAGTTGTTTTAATGCCGCCGCCGGTAGAACCGCTGCCCGCACCGATAAACATCCAGATAATCAGCACAAACAGGCTGCTGTCATGCAGATGCATTAAATCAATGGTGTTAAAACCGGCAGTACGCGATGATACCGCCTGGAAAAACGCTGCCATCCAGCTGTCGAACATGCTCATATTGCCCAAAGTATACGGATTGTTCGATTCAAAGCCCCATAAAAGCAAAGTACCCACAACGTTTAAGCCAACGCTTGTTAAAAGCACTATTTTGGTATGCAGCGAAAAACGCTCCCAGTTCCAGCCGCGCTTTAAATCTTCCAGCACCATAAAACCAAGGCCGCCGAGAGTAATCAAAAGCGCAATGCTTAAATTAATAACGATATCGCCGTGATAATCAATAAGGCTCTTGTAATCGCCCATCAGGTCAAAACCGGCATTACAAAAGGCCGATACTGAATGCCAGTAGCCGTAAACAACGCCAATCCAGCCCATATCCTTAACAAAAGCAAAATGCGCCGCCAGAATTGTGCCAAAAAAGAACTCAATTACAAGCGTATACTTAATAATGTTCAGCGCAATGCGTACAACGCCGGATATTTCCGTCTGGTTCATAGATTCCTGCAAAAACAGACGCTCACGCAGGCTAACCTTGCGCCCGGCAATAACCATTACCAGCGTCGTCATCGTCATAATGCCAAGGCCGCCGATTTGTATCAGCGCAATCAGCACCATTTTGCCGAACCACGAAAGCTGGTTGCCAACGTCGATAACCGTCAGCCCCGTTACGCACGAAGCCGATGTCGCCGTAAACAGCGCATCAAGAAAAGCAAGGCCCTGCCTGTCCTGCGTGGAAATTGGCAGCATAAACAAAAACGCGCCGGCCAAAATAAGCAGCATAAAACTTAATGCCACCATCTGGCTGCCGTTAAAAGCCTGCCCAATCCAACGCAAAAACTTATTTTCACGCCCCAAGGTATACTCACCTCATTTAAAAACTTTTTGCTAAAATTTTTATTATTAAAGCCATTATAGCTGTTACCACGTATTATACCAAATTATGAAATTTTTGCAAATTTTTACACAAATAAAAAAGACCAACGCGGTAAAACGTTGGTCCTTTAATGCTTAAATTACAGAGCAGCTTTAGCGGTTTCAACCAGTTTTGCAAATGCAGCTGCGTCGAAAATTGCCATATCTGCCAAAACCTTACGGTCAAGCTGAATGCCTGCTTTGGTAAGGCCGCAGATAAAGCGGCTGTAGCTCATGCCGTTAGCACGGGTTGCAGCATTGATACGGGCAATCCACAAACGGCGGAACTCGCGTTTTTTAGCACGGCGGTCGCGGCGTGCATAGCTCAATGCTTTCATTACAGTTTCGTTAGCTTTTTTGAACTGTAAATGTTTAGCTCCGCGGTAACCTTTAGCCAGTTTTAAAATATGTTTATGACGGCGGTGTGCAGTTACACCAACTTTAATTCTTGCCATTAGTAATATCCTCCCTTAACTCCACTAATTATGCATACGGCAGCATTTTAACTACGCGTTCATGGTCAGTTTTATGCACTAAAGTAGCTTTGCGCAGATTTCTCTTGCGGGCAGGAGCTTTTTTCTCAAGAATATGGCTCTTATAACCTTTGGCACGTTTAAATTCACCGGAAGCGGTTTTTTTGAAACGTTTTGCAGCAGCTCTGCGGGTTTTCATTTTCAACTTCATTTAAAAAATCCTCCTTATTTACTCGGTTTCGGCGCAACTATCATAATCATGTTTTTGCCTTCAAGTTTGGGCTGTCTTTCAACAACTGCCATCTCTTTAAGCTGGACAGCCATTTTGTTTAAAAGAACTTCACCCAGTTCCGGATGCGAAAGCTCACGTCCGCGGAACATAATGGTAACCTTTACTTTGTCGCCATCTTCTAAGAAACGCACGGCATTTTTAACCTTAACGTTAAAGTCATGTTCTTCAATGCCGGGGCGCAGCTTAACTTCTTTAATGTCAAATGTTTTCTGTTTCTTACGAGACTCTTTTTCGCGTTTCTGCTGCTCGTAACGATACTTGCCGTAATCCATAATCCGGCACACAGGCGGTTTGGCAGTAGGTGCAATTTCCACCAGGTCGAGATGTTTTTCATAAGCAAGCTGCTGGGCTTCGCGGCCGGACATAATTCCGAGCTGTTCGCCATCGCTGCCGATAACGCGCACTTCACGTGCCCGAATTTCTTCATTGATACGCAAGTTTTCCTTAGCTATGACAAGTCACCTCCAAAATATTTCAGTCAAAAAGAAAAGCGGGCAGAACAAATCCACCCGCGTTAGTACATATCCAACCCTGTCGAGCATAGCTGCAAGGTGAGAAGCGAGCGGCTTCTACTTTGTTACCAGAATATAATAACACAACCGTGCAGCCTTGTCAACAAATTATTTAATTATTTTCTTGCGCCGAGCTGCCCGTCAATAATGAACAGGCCGCCAACATTATCGCCAACCATTTGCAGTTTTTCAACAATTTCGGAAGCGCTGGCTTCTTCTTCAACCTGTTCGTCAATGAACCATTTCAAATGGCTCTGGGCAGCATAATCTTTTTCTGCCAAAGCTACTTCATACATATCGTGAATGCGGGAAGTAACATATTTTTCATGTTCCAGAACTTTTTTGAACAGTTCCAACGGAGTGCCGTAATCGGCAGCCGGTGCTTCAATAGCAAGCAGTTCCGGTTTTTCACCGCAATCCTGCATAAAGCCCATTAATTTAAAAGCATGCTCACGTTCTTCTTCATACTGTGCTTTCAGCCAGTGTGCCATGCCTTTAAAATTTTTAGCTTCCATATCAAGGCTCATTGCCAGATACATATATGCAGAGTATAATTCAGCCTGAACCTGCTCGTTAAATGCTTTGTAAACTTTTTTCTTCATATTAAAATCCTCCTTTTTCAGAAACGCTTTCTTGATGCTTTAAGTATAACACAGTCTGCACATTTAATCAATAATAATTATTTATTTTTTTGTAAAATATTTGTTCATTCCGCAAAAATAATAAAAAATTCCGTTTTCTGGCATCAATAAAAAAAGCACCTTAAAAGCCATTTTAAACTTTAAGGTGCCGGTAAAAATTATTTTTCTTTCATCTGTTTAACAATCAGCGATACGGAAGGCTGCGTTATACTGAACAGGTTTGCCAGAAAGACCTGCGTTAAATGTTCTTCATTATATAAACGCCATATCTCCCTGTTGCGTTCTTCCCTGCCGCAAAACGGTTTTAACTTTACTTCTCTTGGTTCTATGCAGAAACCCCTGTCGGCAAGCACTACTACCTTGCGCCTGCCTTCGCTGTCCGTTATTTTAAGTTCCAGCGTCCTGCCTCCGTTTTCATCACGCTGGTTGATGTTATAGTATTCTATTTCATCTTCTCCTGCCGCTTTTTTCAGCATCGTCTGGTTAAACGGTATTTCTTTTATTTCCACCATATCACCTCGTATATATTGATATGTTTTTTGCATGCACCAAGGCCTTTGCCTGCTGTAAATGCTTTGTTTGCCGCATTATTTTTATTGTGTTTTACTTTATGCTGTTTGCCTGCCTTTTACTGTCCGGCGGTTTTGCGCTGTAATATTTTAAGCGCCATTGTGTAGGCATTGCGCAGAGTTTTATTGCCCCTTGCATCCTGCGGTATGGTATTTGCACCAAGATCTGCACAAATTTTACCTTCCGTATCTACCACATAGCTTGCGCCGATAGTATACTCGCTACCGAAGGTATTAAACAAATACAGGCTGATGCCGCTTACAGCGTTCTGCATATCTTCTCCCTGCCTTAATGCTGCAAGAAAAGCTTCATCCGTATATTTTTCTTCGGCAAAGAAGGCAAGGTAGTATTTGCCGTCTTTTTTCACAGTGCTTACGCTTTCGCTGTCTATATAAAGCACTCCTACATCTGTTTTGCCTGCTTCAAGCAGGGTCTGCGCCAAGGTTGGCAGCGGCAGCATGCACAATGCCGCTGCTGTAAGGCAGGTTGTCATTAGTCCTTTTAGTTTGCCCATAAAATTTTTTCCTTTAAATCACAATTATATAAATAAAGGTGGGTTGCCCCACCTTTATTTATTACAGAACCTGTTTTTAGTTATTGCTCAAATTAAGCCTGTGCTTCCTGTTCAGCCAGCATTTTGGCATGGCGTTCCATTTGTGCCTGTACTTTTGCTTCTTTAGCAGCTTTTTTCATTTCTTCGGCTTTAGCAAGTTTTTGTTCTTCCGCACGTCTTGCGTCAGCTTCTGCCTGTGCTTTTTTAATTTCGGCTACTTTTTCGGGAGATTTACGGCCAAATTTCCAGGTTGCGCCAATACCGCCCATGTATTCATCACCGCTGGTAGATACAGACAGGCTCAGCATGAAGTCGCGGTTCGGGTAATGGAACAGACCGAGTGCCATACCGGTTTCATCACGGTACTGACCAACGCCTACTGCTACTTCAGTCGGAGCGGCAGGGTCATAACCCATGGTACGCAGGTTAGCGATAGCTGCTGCCATTGCACCTACTTTATCAATGCGGTCTTCCAAGCCGTCAACACGGTTTTCCAAGCGGTCTACACGCCCATCAACACGGCTGATTTCACGGTCAAGAATAACGTCGGCTTCTGCCATATCAGCAGCGCCACTGATGTAGTTGGTATCAGCATATCTGTCTTGGAGTTCACCAGAGTTTGCTACACCCATTACGTCTTCGTGATTATCAAGGCGGTTATCTTGTTGTTCGTTTTTCTTATCGATACCATCAAGACGTCCATCCTGCGCTTCGTCTTTTGCTTTCAAATCGTCAAGTTGGTCTCCCATTGATTCAATTTGATTTGTATGACCTTTAAGCGTTTCATCCTGTGCTTCGTTTTTTGCTTTCAAATCATCAAGTTGATTTCCCATTGAACTAATTTGATTTGTATGGCCTTCAAGCGTTGCATCCTGTGCTTCGTCTTTTGTTTTCAAATCATCAAGTTGGTCGCCCATTGAATCAATTTGATTTGTATGACCATCAATTTGGTCTTGTAAATCAGCATCAGCTTTTTTGCGATCAGCAGTTTCTTCTTTAAGCTGCGCATCTAAACCGGCGATAGCAGAATCTTGTTTATCATTTTTTACTTCTAAGTCACTTATTGCTTGATCATGTGCTGCGTCATTTTCCTGTAATTTACTGATAGCAGAACCTTGTTTTTGATCACTTTCCTGCAATGCGCCAATCTGGCTTTCATGAATATCTAATCTATCATTTTGATTTTGATCATTTGTTTGTATTGTTTTAACGTCTGCCGCAACTTCATTAGCAGTTTGCTGTGCTTCATTAGCAGTTTGCTGCGCATCTTCAACTGCTTCCTGGCTGGCAATGCCGGTAATAGTTACACTATCAGGTTCCCAACGTCCATTATCAAAATCACTTGGTCTTATAGTTACATTTCCATGCTCATTTACAGAAACATTTTTTTGCCAAAACCGGATTTACATAAATCCCGCTCATTACTGCTGCACAAAAAGCTATTGCCAAAATTTTACTTTTTTTGCTTGCCATCGTTATCACCTTTCCCGTTGTTATTTAAAAGCGCGCGCCTTTAAATATTTTTACTCTGTAAGCCATCAGGGAATGTTACCGCGGCGCCACATTCCTCAAAGGGTTTGCAGGTTTAACTTTGCTAATTTAGCAGAGATAAAGCGTCCTCTATCTCTTTGCTAAAATTATACCACGTTCTTCCCTCCCCGGCAAGACCTTACTTTAACTTTGTGTCTTTCTTTTTCGTATCTTGCCAACTGGTAACATGGTTTATGTTAATTCGCTCTTTTTTATTTTTTACAAATTTTTTCAACAAACTCTTTACAAACAGCCAGGCATTCGGTTATAATCTTGCTTACGCCGATTTTTGGGTGCGCACCGCTAAACGGCTTATTATTTTTACAGGGGTTTATTTTTGAATAATTACCAAAACAGAAAAAACTTTTTATTTACTAATGCGGTGCCTAAAACGCCAAAGCCTAAATCTGCCGTGCCGGAAATGGATATTATACCCAAAACCGTACAGCGCAAAACTTTTACTACTTTGGCAAATGAAACCAAAAATTTAATTACTGCTGCCCAAAATGGTGACAAGCAGGCGTTGGAACAGCTTTGCCTTGCTTTTGAGCCTTTGTTCCGCAGTGAAATGCGCCGCGATATGTTTTACACTGCCCTTGGCTTTGAGGAGGGGTTAAGCCTTGCAAGGTTAAAGTTTATTGAGCTT